>Ga0224508_10002561_pt1 | contig 15352 bp, 6 predicted proteins | sample SF_Jan12_sed_USG_4_FD_170157 | JGI IMG/M metagenome (GOLD analysis project Ga0224508, IMG submission 170157) | Sediment microbial communities from San Francisco Bay, California, United States - SF_Jan12_sed_USGS_21 | ecosystem: Environmental > Aquatic > Marine > Sediment | place: USA: California... | reverse complement strand
CCTCGGCGTCGGTGTCGTTGTCGGCCACCCCATCGGTGCCCGCGGTTGTCGAGAAGGAGGCTCCCTCGGCCACCCCGTAGCCGTCGTCGACGGCAACCGGATCGTCGTTTTGGGGGGTGATGGTGATGGTGACGGTGGCGGTGTTGGAGGTGGCGGCGTCTGAGTCATCAACGGTGTAGGTGAAGGTGTCTGTGAAGTTCTCGGTGCCGTCGTGGGTGTAGGTGAATGAGCCGTCGGTGGCCAAGGTGAAGACCCCAACGTGGTAGGAGGGACCCGCCACCAGCGTCACGTCGCCACCCGGTGGGGTGCCGTCCTCGGCGTCGGTGTCGTTGTCGGCCACCCCATCGGTGCCCGCGGTTGTCGAGAAGGAGGCTCCCTCGGCCACCCCGTAGCCGTCGTCGACGGCAACCGGATCGTCGTTTTGGGGGGTGATGGTGATATCGAATGTGACCGTTGGTGAAACGTTGTCGTTGGGAGCAGGTGCCGCTACCCCGTCATCGGTGAGGTAGACAGACACAGTGGCGGTGCCGTTGGCGTTGGGGGCGACGGTGAATGTGAGAGTCCCCGTCGCCTCGTCGATGTCGGGTTGCACCAAGAACAGAGAGTTGTCGTCGTTGGTGACGGTGAACGTGACTACCTGGGGCTCGGCCACCTCGTCGGGGGGACCGGGGATGATGGAGCTAGCGAACCCCGCCTCAGAGAAGGGCAGAGCATCCTCTAAGACGGTTCGATCTGGCAAAGCCGGCAAGGAGAACGACGGCTCATCGTTGATAGCGCTGACCGTGATGGTGACGGTGGCGGTGTTGGTACCCGCCGGAGTCCAGTCATCTTCCGCCACGTAGTCAAAGGTGTCGGTCCCGTTGAAGTTGAGGGGTGGCGTATAGACCAGTTCGTCGTCAGTTGTGTCCAACGGGGTTCCCTTGTCATCGAGGCTGATGGTTCCCCCGTTGGCAGAAGCCACGTCGTGGCTCTGGATGCCAACGGGCTGGGAGTCGGGGTCGGTGTCGTTGGCGAGAACGTCGATAGTGAGCGGAGACCCATCCTCGATCATCGAGTCGCTGTCGTCGACGGCGTTGGGGTTGCGGTTGACGATGACGTCGGTGATCGTGCCCGACAACTCCGGAGTCGTCTCATCATCTGAGGTGACCGAAGCTTCGTTATCCACCTGGGTAACGCTTGGCGGAGCGTTGACCGTTACCTCGAAGGTAACTGTCATGAACTCGCCCGGGTAGAGGTCGTAGCCGGTGGCAAGCGTCGACGGAGCACTGCCAGGGTTGGTGGCGTCGGTCCGGACGACGCCGGTGATGTCGATGTCGTCGAACCACACCGCACGGCCCGAGCCGAAGTCGTTGGCCCCCTGGTGGTAAAAGCGAATAGCCGTGGTTGCCGTCATGTATGGGCTGAGGTCAACCACCGGGCTGGCCTGATAAGCAGCGTCGGTGACACCGCCGGGACCGCCGGAGATGACCAGCAATGAGGTCCAGGGCCCGCCGACACCTGTTGGCGACACCTGGAGGTGGATGTCGTTGGCCGGGATCATCCCCTCGCGGCGGTAGTTGAACGTGATGTTGGCCGCGGCGTAGCCGGAGAGGTCGGCCACCCGCTGCACCCCCTTGTTCTTCTCGTCGGTCTTCATCAGCCCATAGGTGGGGAAGGCGCCGTCCTGCAGCACCTGCCACGCCCCCGCCGACGGCCCATCTGCCTCCCCGACCTCCTGCCAGTCGGTAACCCAGGGGAGGGCATCTGAGCCGTTGTACGCCTGCGTGTTGAACTCGTCGCGATGGTGGACGAACGACGACACCGGAGCGGTCACCTCGGTGCTCCCCGGCACGTAGGTGGTGCCGGTGGGCAGATCGTCGATCACAGTGAAGTTCGTCTGGAACACGGTGGCGGTGTTGACGGCGATGATGGTGTACTTGATCGTGTCGCCGACGTTGACAAAGCCCCCACCGTCCGAGGTCTTGGTGATGTCGAGAGGCACGTCGGGAAGCGGGACGTCGTTGACGGTCCAGGTGAACACCGTAGATCCGTCCAGCGACGGGATGCCGTCGTCAGTCGCCGTCACGGTTACCGCGTAGATGCCGGATGCCGTGTAGCTCAACGTCCCCTGGATCTCGCCGGTGACAGCATTGATCCACAGACCAGGCGGCAGCCCAGTAGCGCTGAAAGTGAGGACGTTGGCCGGGATGTCGGTGTCGGATGCCGCGATGACGAGCGACACCACGTCGGCCTCGTCGTTGGTCTGATCACCGGGGTTGGTGACAGATGGCGGCGTGTTCACCTCGTCAACGGTGATGTCGAAGCTGACAGTGTCTGACAGGTTGGGAGCGCCGTTATCGGTCACTCGCAGAGTCACGGTGAAGGTGCCGGGACCGTCGACCTCTGCTGGCGTCCACGAGTAGACACCGGCGCCGGTAACGCCTCCCGGTCCCGAGTCCAGACTCCATAGGTGGGTATCGGCGGTGTCGGCATCGGTCTCGGTTGCCGTGAATGAAAGCAGGGTCAGCTCATCGACAGTCTTGTCGGCGATGGCATCGGCCACCGGAGGCACGTTCACATCAAGGTTGGGACCGAACTCTGACGTGTTATTGCTGCTGTCGATGGCGATAGCCGTCAACTCATCTGCGGCGGCGACGGCGGCCGTGGCGAAGGTGAACTCGAAGCTGCCGGCCGCCAGGTCTGTGTCGTTGGCGCCACCCTCGAGCAGGGCCCACGGCGTCACCACATAGTCCTGTCCCTCGCCGTAGCCGGTGGGATCTGCCGCCACGACGTAGAGCTCAAGTGTCGTCGTCGCCGGCGTGGTGCCCGTGATCGTCAGAGTTCCTGCCACCAGCGACGCCTCGGTAAGCACCGGGTGATCTAGGCCGATGTTGCCCGTCGTTGGGTCGGTGGCGGCGTCGTTGGGGTTGACGTCGTCGCCGGTGTTGGCGTTGCCGCCGGCGATGATCAGATCGATGCCAAGGCCACCGTTGCCGCTGAACGAGTTCTCTGTGATCAGGTTGAGGTTGGCGCTGTCAGGTATCCGCTGGGCGACGATGATGCCGGGGCCGGTGTTGTTAGTGATGATGTTGCGACGAACGGTGCTGCCGTCGACCTGGAGGCGGATGCCTGCCGTTTGGAGACCTGCGTTGCCGTTGTTGGTATACGTGTTGTTCTCGATCAAGTGACCGCCGTCGTAGAAGGTGTCAAGCCCGATCGAGTTGTTGGTGTGGACGTAGTTCCCGGTGACAGTCTGCTGACCGTCCCACAGCAAGATGGCGTCGTACGTGGTGCTCACCTGACCGGTTGCGGTGACCTCGTTGCCGGTGATGCTCCACCCGCTACCGGCAGCCTCAAGATGGATACCGCTGTTGTCGAGGAATCCGATGAGGTTGCCTGCGATGATGCCGGCATTGGCCGGCACCGAGGCGCTGGAGTTGGCCTGGATCCCGTAATCGCCTATACCACCGGGATCGGCGAACGACCCGGGTGCGGAACCGACTACGTTGCGCTCGATGCGAATGTTGTCGATCGTCCCAGTGTCGACATCGATGGAGTTGGCCGCGCCCCAGACGCTCAGGTCGTAGATCTCTGTTCGATCCGGGACCAGGGCCCCAGCGATTGCGACCGACAGAGTTGCGTCCTTGATCTCCAGCTCTGGCTTGGCGACCTGGGGCAAGAGAACGTCGTCCGTTCCTGTTGCAAGGCCACCAAGGGCATTGGCCCCGAGGAACCCTCCGTTCAAGTCACGCACGATGACGCCGTTCGCCAACTGAAAAGCAGTGCCGTCTACCTCGGTGCCGGCATCGTTGATCGCCCGCAACGGGTTGACAGCGGCGGCGTAGTCGATGCGCCACCAAGTACTGGTGCCGTCGTTGGCAGGCACAGCAGGCACGAACCGCATCGAGTTGTCTCCAGCCACGGCATCGGCGTTGCGAATGAACTGATCCAGCGAACCTTGGGCGGTGCGACCGGTGGTAGTGGCGGCGGTGCTGGCATCGGCGTTGGTGACAACGTTGAAGCTGAAGCCGAAGTCGACGTTGCCCACAGGCGCCCCACCGACGATGACAACCCTCACGACGTGCTCGGCGCTTGTCAGCGCGGCCGCGTTATCGGCGGCGGCACCGTCGACGCCTCCGAAACACGCTCCGGCGCTGCCGGCTTCTGCAGTTCCGCCAAGGCCGTCCGCGCACCAACCACCGGTTGGTCCATAGGTTTGTTCTGACCACACGTCCGTCAGGGCGAAGGTTCCGTTGTACCCAGCGCTCGGTGCCACGGTGCCCGAGTCGACTACGACCCAATACGTACCGTCGGCCAAGCTGCCAAAGCTGTAGGCGCCAAGGCCGGCCGTGGCCACGGGGCCCGCTCGGACTGTGTCAGTCGGATCGGGAGCGTTAGCCGTGCCGCCGTTGTCGTTATACAGCCAGACATTGACGCCGTTCACAGTCGGATTGTTTCCATCGCCGATCGCCTCGCCGCCGTCCAGCACGTTGCCCGCAACGTCCTCGAAGACCGTGCCCGAGATCGCAGAGCTGCCGGTGGTGACAGCGAGGTTGGGTCCGAACTCCGAGGTGCCGTCCGCGGCCAGGTAGGCGATGGGACTGATCTCGTCTCCGACGCTCACCGTTGGAGCCGCGAAGGTGAAGCTGAATCGGTTGGCGCTGGCATCCGTGCCGTAGCCAACGTCGGGGTAGGTCGCTCCGGTGGTCGCATCGCCGTCCGAGACACCCTCAGTTCGCGTGTCCAGGTATTCGAAGCCCTCGCCATGAGGGTTGCCACCACCGTTGTTGTCGTTTGTGGCTCCCTTGGCTCGATAGAACTCGATGACCACGTCCGGCCGAGCGAATCCGGTGACGGTCAGATTGCCTGCAGCCAGATAGGCACCATCGATAACCGGGAAGTCAAGCTCGTTGTTGCCGGCGTTACCGTCAAGGCCCCCGTCGTTGTTGGTGACGCCATCGCCCGCATCGTGCTCGGCGTCAGTGGCCAGATCGGCGATCAGGTCGATGGCTATGCCAAGGTTGTCATCGGTGCCGACGAGGTTGCTGAACTCGTTCTGGGTTATGTGGTTCTTCTCCGACGGGCCATACGGCGCAGAAGGTCGGTCGCCGACAACGATGATGGCCGGACCGTTGTTCTGCTCGAAGATGTTCTTAGAAACGGTGGACCCCGTGCTGCCCATCAACCGGACGCCTCCTACCTCGGGCGACACTGTTCCGTTGTTGCGTAGCGTGTTCTGGTCGATGGTGAAGCCACCTGTGCTCCCGTAGCTGTCCACGCCGAAGCCCGCGGAGTCCACCAGGAGATTGCCGCGCACGATGGTGCCGCTTGGTACGTCGTTGATAGCGTCCTGCAAAGGACCCCAGCCGGCAGCACGACCCACGCCGCGGATCTCGTTCTGGAGGACAGTCCAACCGGTTGCGAGGTCGTCGATCGAAATGGCGCTACCGTCGCCGAAGCCCATGAGGTTTTCTGAGACAGTCCCGCCCTTCGCCTCGTTGTTGATCTTGAGCTGGTCGATGCCGATCGGCGGAACGGTTCCGTTGAACTGGTGAGGCGGATTGCCGATGATGTTCTGCTCGATCTTGACGCCAACGACATCGCCACCGGCGTCGTCGCCGATGCGGATGTCGTAGCTGTCCGATCCCCAAACGCTCAACGCCTTGATGCGCGAGTTGGACGCATCGACGACGATGCCGTCGGTAACGCCGGTCACGTCGATCTCTAGTTCGGGATCAAGCACCGCAGAAGTGAACAGTCCGTCAACGCCCACTACCTCGCCGGCGCCCTGCAGGGCAGTGTTCTCTGAGCTCTCAGAGAAGAGGTGAGTGATGAAGTTCCACGCGGTGCCGTCGATTCTGGTTTCGGCATCGTTGACAACTGGGAAAGCCACCGTCAGGTCGATCTTCCACCAGTCGTTGCCACCGCCATCGGTCGCATTGGGCTGCTCCCGAGGCGCGAACCACATGAAGTTCCACCCGACGATGGCGTTGGCGTTCTGTATGAACTGGCGCAGCGAGCCCTGGACCGTCCGCGTTGTGCCCCCGCCGTCATGGTCGGCAGCATCGCCGCCAGCCGTTGCGGACACAACGTTGTAGCTGAAGCCCCAGTTGGCGCCGGTGAAGGAGACAGGGCCGGTGGTGTCGAAGTAGGCCAGATGCTCAGCCGTGAGAATGCTGCTGGCGTCGTCTGATACGTTGGCCCTGGCACCGCCGGCGAGCGGACCTGCCGGGTTGCTTTCGATCCATGGTCCACCTTCATTGCGTATCCGCCCACCAGGTCCGTAGCTCTGCTCAGCCCACACGTCGGTAGGACCGAATACGCCGTTGTATCCGGCGGTCGGCTCAACCGTCTTGGAGTCGACGAACACGATGAAGTCGTCTTCGGCCAGGCCGATGAAGGCATAGCTTCCGTCGGCAGCCGTCGTCGTTGCAGCAACGAAGGAATCCGAGGCATCAGGAGTGCGGGCGATCCCGTTGTTGTCATAGAGGTACACGTCAACGTTCTCGAGGAAGGGGTTGGCGGCATCGCCGGCCACCTGTGCCGCCGGCAGTCCGTCTCCTGCGAGGTCCTCGAAGACGACTCCCGAGATCTCGGCGGCTGCGAACACGGTGAAGTTCGGGCCGAATTCGGACGTGTTGGATCCGTCGCTGCCCGTCGCCGAGATCTGCTCGCCTGCCACCAGGGCCGCCGGCTTCGTCACGGTGAAGCTGAAGCGACTGACGTTGGCGTCGCTGCCGTAGTCAGGATCGGCGTACGAGGTGCTGACGGTGGGATCGCCGTCGGAGACACCCTCCGTCGCATTGAACAACCAGGTGATGCCCTCTCCGTGCGCCGTGCCGCCGGTGTTCTGGTCGTTGGCCGCCCCCACCGCTTCGTAGAACTCGATCTGGGCGCTGGGCCGGGCGTAGCCGGTGACGGTCAGGTTTGCGCCCGTGATGTAGGCGTTGTCGATGACTGGAAAGTCCACCGCCAAGTTACCCGACGTCGCAGTGGTGGCGCCGTCGTTGAGCGTGATCCCGTCACCGCTGAGGGTGTTGTCATCTGAGGCCGCTTGCACATCGATGGCGAGACCATCGTTAGTTCCGTACTCGTTGCCGGTGATCAAAACCTCACCGCGAGGACGCACTTCGGCAGTCGTCTTGTCACCACCAACGGCTATGCCGGGACCGCCGTTGGTAGTGATGAGGTTGAGATCAGCCCACTGCCCGGCAGAGAAGAAGCGGATCCCGCCGGTCTGACCAACGCCGTCGCCGATGCTCTGAATGGTGTTGCTACGGGCAGTGCTGTTGGGGCCGATGAGGTCGATGCCCCAGTTGTCGCCGTCGTGGATGAAGTTCTCTTCGACGGTGGTCGAGTCCGAAGTCAGGTAGACGTCCATGACGTCGTCGCTATCGGTCGACCTCAACTCGTTGCCGTGTACGACCACGTTGACCGACTCGAGGACATCGACCGTTCTCGTGTCGTACCACCCGACGAGGTTGTCGTCTATCCGTGCCCCATCGGCATCCTCGACATAGACACCGACCAAAGCGCTCGCCGGGAGGCTGCCGCTGAAGGCACCAGCTCCGGTGCCGACCACGTTGTCGGCGACGACGATTCCGGTGTAGTCGGCACCCCCCGACGGCCCTACCTTGATCGTGTGGTTGGTGAAGTCATGAATCGCGACGTCTCGGACCTCGGTGCTGTTGGCAAGAAGCTCGATGCCGTTGGCGACGGCACTCCCCTGCACTTCGAGTTCGGGCTTCTCGACCCGCGGCAGGCTGACCCCGGCGCCGGCACCTACCTTCATGCCTCCGCCGGCATTGGCGCCCAGGTAGCCCGGGTTCTGATCGCGAACCGTTACTCCGTCGGCGAGCTGGTACGCGGTGCCATCGATGGTGGTCGAGGCACCAGATACGGTCGGCAGAGCCGATGACACCACGATGCGCCACCACAGTCCGCTGCCGTCGTTCGCTGGCTCCGCTGGGACGAAGCGCATGGCGTTGGCGCCGGCGATGTTGGTGGCATTGGTGATGAACTGCCGCAGCGAGCCCTGGACCGTTTGGGTACCACCGGCGCCTGGGTCAGCGGCGGCACCTCCGCCGCGGGTTGTCGTGACTGCGTTGAAGCTGAATCCGAAATGGGCGGTGACATTGCCACCGGCGACAACGACTCGAGCGATGTGCTCGGCGTCGGTGTACCACGTCGCTAGAGCGTCCGACTGGTTGCCGCGTCGGCCTCCGTAGCAGGGCCCCGCAGCTGGTGCCGCCGGGGCTGTAGCGCCGAGACCGTCGGCGCACCATGCTCCGGTCGGTCCATACGTCTGTTCCGCCCATCGGGTGTTAGGGCCGAGGCCCTGCGAATCGACGACCACCCAATAGGCGCCGTCGGGCTGACTGCCGAAGTTGTAAAGACCTCCTCCGGCGGTCAACACAGGTCCGATAACTGGCCCGTCCCCCAATTCTGGTTGGGGCAGACCCAGGTCGGGATAGAGGTATACGTTGACCCCGTCGCGTCCGGGGTTGTTGGCGTCGCCGACGGCTTCGCCACCATCGAGCACGTTGCCGGCGATGTCCTCGAACACCATGCCGCCGATCGTCCCGGCGGCGAAGGCCACTGGAGCCACAAGCGTTAGGTTGCCGAGGGCGATCGTCAGTGCGGCGAAGAGAGCGAAGGGGCGCTCCATCCCCTTGGCAAAACGAACCGCTCCAGAACGCGCCGATGGCCCGGGCGTGCCCGGGCCCTCGGAGGGCTTCGTGAGACTTACCCATCTCAAGGGAGGCCGCCGGGCTCTCGGTAAGGCTCGGAGGCCGCGATGTCGAGCGAGACCGGGTCGGGGTCGTGGTATCCCGAAGGAAGGGTGGTGCGACTCAACGGAGCCACACTCGGCTTGCTGGCGCTGACCAGTGGCATCACGACCATGAACTTGGTCAGGCCGTTCTCGCGGACGTACTGGACCGAGCCGCCCATGCCATCGGCCAGGGCGCGAACGATCGAGAGCCCGAGACCGACGCTGCCAAGGATCAGCGGCTGGTGACCCTGGTGCATGAAGCGTTGGAAGAGTCGCGACTCCAGGTCCTCGGGTATCCCGTCGCCATCGTCGGTTACCGACATCATGAAGCGCTCGCCCACCACCTCAGCCGACACGCTGAGGTTGGGTCCGCCGTACTTACGAGCGTTCGAGATGAGGTTGCGGAGAATCTGGCGGAACCGAAGGCGGTCGACGCGAATGGTTGCCTCGACCGACGAGACGGCGATGTCCAAGCCCCCGCGCAACATCGGACCGACGACCTCCTCGATCTCCTCGATGATCTCTACGTTCTCGAACGTGTAGTGCAAGGCGTCGGCATCGAGTCGCGCCGTCGTCAACAGATCGTCGACCATGCGGGACAGGTCTGTCGACTCCGAGACGATCATGTTGATCATCTCCTTGGCCGAATCGGATTCGACGACCGCCGGGTCCTCTTCGAGCATCAGAGCCAAGCCATAGATAGACGTCAACGGCGTCCTCAACTCGTGAGAAGCGTTGGCAACGAAATCTTCGCGAGCCTTGCCGAGCTCGCGCTCGGTACGCAGCGTTCCCTCCAGGTCCGTCTGCTTGGCCTGGCGTCGCGCGAACTCCCGGAAGATGAGAATGACCGCAGTCGGAACCAGGAAGGCGACGAGGAAGCCGGCCAGCATCCGCATCCACGCCAGGAAGGCGTCGGATGACGCGACCTCGGCGTTCAACTGGTCGCGCTCGCGAACCAGCTCCAGCTGGAGCAGCGTCCATGCCTTGTCGAGATCCGTTTCGGCCACGCTTCGGGCCGCGATCGGATCGTTGGCTGCCATCAAGCCGAGGACCGACTGCCCCTGGATCGTGAAGCGCTCGACAGCCTCTCGAAGCGATCCGTCAAGCGTTCGCCGGCTCTCCAGCTCGCTCAGCGCGTTGGCCAGCAAGACGAGCGCCGATTCGGTCTCGCTCCGCGATATCTCGAGCTGCTCGGACGAGTTCGAGCCGACAACGAGATCGACGTTGGCGACAACAACACCAAGAGCTATCTGAGCCCTGGCGGTGGTCGCGACGCGCAGCGCCTCATCCGCAGAGTGGAGTGCTTCCGCCGAGTGGGTGATGCGCCGAGTCTGCTGGGCGACGGCGAAGATCATCGCGAAGACCAGGATCATCACGATCCCGATCACGAGGGTCAGGACAAGGGGCCGACCCAGGCGCGAGCGTGATGACGGTACGGAGTTAGTGTCGGCAACCACTCCTAGTTCTTCGGCAAGCGCTACCGGGACTTTTAGCGATACCCATCCCGGTGACTAGTCACCGCGGTGAACCGGTCCCAGACGGCACAGAAGGCGGCTCACGTGACCGCCTTCTGTCGCCTTTACTCCGCCCGCAAGATCGGGCTGATAAGTGATGATGAGGCTAGCGTTCTATTGACTGCGGCGTCGAGCCGAAGAGGAGGACCGCAGGTGAAAGTCGGTGTCCCGACCGAGATCAAGAAAGAGGAGTACCGCGTCGCCCTGACTCCCGCCGGGGCCAGAGAGCTTTCGTCGGCTGGTCACGAGGTGCTCGTTCAACGGGGCGCCGGCGAAGGGTCATCATTCGACGACAGCTCATTCGCCGATGCTGGAGCCGCGATCGTCGACTCGGCGGAGGAAGTCTTCGCGGCCGCCGAGCTCATAGTCAAGGTGAAGGAGCCACAGCTCAACGAGATCGCGATGATGAGGGCCGACCAGACTCTCTTCACCTTCCTCCACATCGCTGCTTATCCGGAGATGGGGGCTGCCCTGGTAGCCAGTGGTGCGACCGGCATCGCCTATGAGACGGTGGCTCTCCCTTCGGGCGGCCTCCCGCTGTTGGCACCTATGAGTGAGATCGCCGGAAGAATGGCTGCGCAGGCCGGAGCCCACCACCTCGAGAGGACCCACGGTGGGCGCGGAGTCTTGCTCGGAGGCGTTCCCGGTGTCGCACCGGCGCGGGTCACGGTGCTCGGCGCCGGGAAGGCAGGAACGAACGCGGCAATGATCGCAGCTGGCATGGGTGCCGAGGTGATCGTCCTCGACCTCAACGTTGAGCCGCTTCGACACCTCGAGGAATTGCACCTTGGTCGCGTCGTCACCGTTCGCTCCTCGCTCTTCGCGGTGGAGCAGTATGTCTCGACGTCAGACCTGGTCATCGGTGCGGTCCTCATCCCAGGTGCCCGCGCCCCGGTCGTAGTCCCCGAGCCTGTCGTTGCAGAGATGAAACCGGGAAGCGTCATCGTCGACATCTCGATCGATCAAGGCGGTTGCATCGCGACGGCGCACGAGACGACGCACTCCGATCCGATCTACGTCACCCACGGTGTCGTCCACTACGCGGTAGGCAACATCCCGGGGGCGGTCCCCAACACGTCGACGCATGCCCTCACCAATGCGACGCTCCCGTACGTCGTAGCTCTAGCAGGCGGGGTCGGCAACGCGGTGAGGGCTCACCCCGAACTCGGCCTGGGTGTCAACGTCGCAGCCGGAAGCGTGACCCACCCAGCCGTCGGCAAGTTCCTCGGAACACCGGTCGCAGATCCGCTCGACGTGTTAGGCGGCTGATCAGGCGTTGAGAACCTGGCGACCCGCCCACCGTCCGTACCACAGGTAGAGGGCCGAAGCCCCGACCACGATGATGGCTGCAAGCACGAACCAGGTCTCGGCCCACGCGAACTCGTCGGCCAGCGCGCTCACGATCAGCGCAGCCGTTGCCAACGAGAACTGAAGGGCGAACGTCGTAACCATCGTCTGTCGCCCCTTCGGCCGACTCAGGACGAGAACGCCACCGATCGCCCACGCGACGAGGACCGCCCCGCCCCAACGCATGCTGCTCAACAATTCGACGTCCGATGAGGTTCCGCCTGCCAGGGTCCCCCATATGAGATCCGGCCACAACGCGATGGGTAGCCCATACGCCAGATTGACGATCACCGACAGCAGCACCGACAAGCGCAGGTGAGTTCCCGGGTCGAGCGGAGACGCCTCGGCGTGCGCCTCCGGCTCAATGGGTGGTGTTGTCATGGATCCTCCTGTGGTCGCGCCTCATATATAGAGCACCGATACTCCGACTCTCATCGACTGTTCTCGGCAGAACGAATCTTGGCGGATTCTCGCTGTTCGTTGATCCAGTCCTCGAAGTCCTGGCGAGCAACGCGCCACTCTCTGCCGAATTTCACCGCGGGTAGGTCGCCGGCACGGATGACGCTTGTGGTTACGAATGCCGTTACGCCCATGTACTCACAGATGTCGGCAACCGACAGCCATTCCTTGCCGATATCGACCTGAATTCGTTCCACTTGCCGAGCCTACGCCACGGAAAGGGTGCTCGGCAAGAGAAACCATTTGCCACGGCATAGCCCCGTCAGGTAATCTCGCTTTCGCGACCTGACTCAAACTCCGTGGGCATAGGGGCTCAAACGGGCGGAGGGAGAGGAAGGCGGAAATGAAAGTCAAAGCTGCGACTGTCGAGCAGCATGAATTTGCGGTTCGACGACGCGGATACGATCGGGCAGAGGTTGACGCGGTAATGGGCCAGCTTGGCCTGTCGCTGCGCAGCTACGAAGAGGAGAGGAAGGACCTTGAGGCAAAGCTCGCGCAAGCAGGGCACGCCGCCAAGGACTCTCCTTCTTCGTCTGCACAGGGCAAAGAACGTGGCCAGGAACACGCGGTCAAGAACCGCATGGAGAGTGACATGATGAGGCAAACCGGGAAAGCCGTGGAAGGGGCCCGTCAGCAAGCCGAGGCGATTCTCGCCGAAGGCAAGGGCGCGATCGACAAGATGTTCGACAGTATCGCTGGCGAAGCCAAGCAGGTGCTGACGAAGGCAGAGACCGACGCGGCCAAGCACAAAGCGAAGATCGAAGAGGAGTCGGCCAAACTGCTATCAGACTCTCGCTCTGAGGCCGAACGGCTTCGTGGCGAGGCCGAGGCAGCCAAGAAGGAAGCGGTAGCGATCAAGGAAGCCGCGGTTTCGGAAGCGGCTGAGGTTCGAGCCGAGGCCGAACGCGAGGCTGCCGCCACGGTCGAGCAGGCACGAATAGAGCACGACAAGTTGGCGACCCGCATACCGGAGCTGCGAGCGGCGCTCACTCAGTTCGAAGCTCAGGTGCGCGCCCTCGCCGCGGTGCCGGCGATCGACCTCAATGAGGTCGAAGCAGCCGAGGCGTCAGAGCCGACGGCCAACGTCGAGGTGACAATCGCAGATGCCGAGGCGGTCGCCGAGGTGGCCGTAGCGGAGGAAGCAGTATCCGACGAGGCGCCAGCCATCGCTGACTCAATTCCGGTTCCTGACGGATCCGGAAACCTGCCCGCAGCCAGGGATCTCGTCGATCTGGGCGAGTACCGAGAGCTCAGGGCTACCCCGGCCGTGGAGGAAGTACTCGAGGCCCCTGCGGCCACCGCTTCCGTGGCCGAGCCGGCAACCCCTCCCGTGAGCGACGGTGCACCGCTGGAGCGTTTGGCGTCAACGCACGTCGCCAGTCGGGCGATCCCGACAGACAACGAGACCATCTATCAGCGGAGAGGTGGCGGCTTGCGACGCCGGATCAATGCCAAGGGAGACGAGTAGAAAAGACAAAAAGGGGTCTTGCCAAGAGACCTCTAACCACGGTATGATGTCGATGACAACTTTCAGTGGTCGGGTATTCACGGGCAAAACGGAGGAAGGCATCGATGAAAGTACGTAGCGAGGACCTGTCTAAGGTCCGATTCCCGGAGGGACGACGCGGTTACGACGCCGACAAGGTCGATGCTGTTCTGTCTGAAATCATCGAAACGCTTCGCGAGTACGAGGCCGCCGACGAGGCCCTGCACCGCACATTCGTAGAGGCCCAGCGCATCAAAGACGAGATGGTTGCCGAGGCGAGCGTCGAAGCAGACCAGGTCCGCGCCGAGAGCGAAAAGGTCAAGGCAGCGGGTCAGATCGAGGCCGAGAAGATCATCGCCGCCGCCGCTGAAGATGCCAACAAGAAGCGTGCCAGCACCGAGGAAAACGTAGCCAAGGCCAAGTCCGAGATAGATCGGCGCCTCGCCGAGGCAGAAGAGCGGGCTGCTGAGAAGCTGAAGGCTGCCGAGCGCGATGCCGCCTCTGTTCGCACAGAGGCAGCCAAGCAAGTCGACACCGTGAAGATCGAGGCGGAAGCCGAGGCCAAGTCCAAGCTCAGCGCCGCCAAGAAAGAGGCGAACGACATGCTCACCGTCGCGAGGGCGGAGCATGCCGAACTGAGCAAGAAGGTGCCGCAGCTCCGCACAGCGGTCAGCGACATCCGGGCAAGGCTCATTGAGCTAGCCGAATCGACTCAGAACGAACTCGGTGTTGTCGACGGGATGATCGATCTGGCGTCCAACGAGGCCATCCCGACCATCGCCCAAGGCCAAACAAAGAGCGATGCCAAGGCGGTCGAAGCCAAGGAAGAGGCCGCTCCGGCTGAGGAAGCTCCGGTCAAGGCCGCGGCCGCTCCGGCTGAGGAAGCTCCGGTCAAGGCCGAGGAGGCTCCCCCCACAGAGGCTCCGAAGAACGAGCCAAAAGCAGAGGAGTCACCAGCCAAGAAGATCTTCACTGCCCCTCCAGAGGAGGCAGCAGCCAAGCCGGCGGGCGATCTGGCCGATCAGATGACCGAGAATGCCGACGGATCAGTGTTCGACACTTCCAGCCTGAAGTCTCTCGCCAGCGATCTGGACGACGCAGTTCCAGGAGACGAGTCCAAGGAAACGTTCTACGGCTCCGGCCTGAGGCGTCGTCTCACCGAGGGCACCAAGTCCAAGAAGGGCCGCTAACGCCATCGGCCGCTGAACAACAGAAACCCGCTTCTCAGGAAGCGGGTTTCTTCGTTGGTCGGCTGATGATGTACCACACGATGGCCGCCGCTATCGCCACCATGACGACACGGCCCGCGAACCCTTTGACGAACAGAGACATCGAAAGGCCGAAGCTCAAGATGATCGCCACGACCGCCGTCCCCTTCGCCTTCATCGGGATTCCGAGCCCCGCCTGGTAGTCGCGGACAAGTGGTCCCAGTCGGGGATGATCGACGATCAAGCCGTGGACGCGCTCAGAGGATCGAGCGAAGAAGAAGGCTGCCAACAGTATGAAGACGGTCCCGGGCATGACAGGGGCCACCAAGCCGATGATCCCGAGAACCAGACACACGCCTCCGAGCACCATGTAGATGCCTCTAAGGGCCCGGCTGGCGTGCACGTCAGCAGTCATGAGGCACAACCGTAGCCGGAACGCGTTACCACAGCGCGTCGGCAAATCACAGCGAAACCACGATGAGAGCGACGAACCCCCCGAGCAGCGCAAGACCGTCCCATCGCTCGAGGCGACCGATGCGGCCTGCCAGAACGGCAGCCAGGCCCACGACCACCACCATGAGGATCG
>Ga0224508_10002560_pt1 | contig 15354 bp, 19 predicted proteins | sample SF_Jan12_sed_USG_4_FD_170157 | JGI IMG/M metagenome (GOLD analysis project Ga0224508, IMG submission 170157) | Sediment microbial communities from San Francisco Bay, California, United States - SF_Jan12_sed_USGS_21 | ecosystem: Environmental > Aquatic > Marine > Sediment | place: USA... | reverse complement strand
TCGGCCGGCGTCGTCGATGCCAGAGTGGATCTTGACGATCGCAGCTGGGCGGAACGTATCGTAAAAGAACTCTTCCTCGCGGGTGCGCATCACCTGCACGGGCCGGCCGACGGCCTTGGCAAGGCGTGCAGCCTCGACCGCCTGCATGTTGCCCGTCTTGCCGCCAAATCCGCCGCCGACAAAGGGCGTGATGACGCGTACCTTCTCGGTGCGAAACCCGATCGCCCGTGCAATCCGATCGCGCGCTCCGAACGGGTTTTGCGTCGAGGCCCACACCGTGCACTTGCCGTCTTCGATGTTGGCGAGGGCCGCGTGCGTCTCCATTGGCGCGTGCGCGACATAGCCATCGAAGAAGGTCGTCTCGAACGTGCGCTTCGCGAGCTTGCGTCCTTTCTTGAGGTCCCCCCGCTCGGCCGCAACATCTCCTTTGGGTGCCACGCGGAGAAGATGCGCGTGGATATTCTCTTCGGTTACCGTCGCTCGGGGCACATCGAACTCTGCCTTGATCCGACCGAGGGCCTGCTGGGCCACGTCGGGGAGCTCGTGAAGCACAGCGATGAAGTCTCCGTCCTCGACCACCCGCACACCGGCCACTTTGCGGGCGCCCGACGTGTCGACCTTCTTCAACTTCGCCCCGTGCGCGGGCGGGCGCAGGATCTTCGCGTAGAGCATACCCGGCAGATGGATGTCGGCAGCGTACTTCGCCTTGCCGGTCACCTTCTCGAGTGAGTCGCGGCGCAGCTTCGGTTGACCCATGACGCGAAACTGCGACGGGTCCTTGAGCTCAGGCTTCACCGTTAGGTGCCGCGCGATTGGCTTTCCCTTGGCGAGTGCGCCGTAGGTGACGCGTTTCTTCTCGTTCTTGCGGTCGAAGACCGCCCCATCTCTTGCCTCGAGTCGCGAAATGGGCACGTTGAGAGTTTCAGAAGCGAGCTCCATAAGAACGCCGCGCGCCTCGGCGGCGGCGGCACGCAGCGCCGCTCCGAAGAACCTAGTGGTCCTCGAGCCCCAAGTGCCCATGTCCCACGGACAGAGATCGGTGTCGCCCATGAGTATGTCTACGCTATCGAAGGGCGCATCGAGCTCGTCGGCAAGCATTTGGGCGAGCGAGGTGATCGGTCCTTGCCCCATCTCGATCTTCCCGGTCAAACAGGTGACGCGCCCGTTCTCGGCGATTCTCAGAAACGCGTTGAAGTCGCTTGGCACACCGCGCGACCTCTGCGCCTCGGCCCGCTCGACCAGGGCCAACTCCCCGCCAAAGGTGACGAAGATGGCGATGCCACCGCCCAAGCGCTTGAGAAACTCACGGCGCGAGTGGGGGAGCGCGTCCAACGTCAGGTCATCGCTCGTGTTCATGTCGTCGACCTCTTCTTACGCAAGTCCGTCGCGGCGGACTGGATCGCGTCGATGATGCGCGTGTTGGCGCCGCAGCGACATAGGTTGCCGTCCATCCCGTGGATGATCTCCTCGCGCGAGGGCGCGCGTTTCGATCGGAGCAAGCCGTAGGCGGTGAGAATCATCCCCGGCGTGCAGAAACCGCACTGCATGGCGTCGTTTTCCATGAACGCTTTTTGCAGTGGGTGCAGCTTGCCGTCTTTTCCGAGGCCCTCGATCGTAACGACCTCCTTGCCGCCGACGCTTTCGACCCGGGCGAGGCACGACCGAACAGGGCGGTCGTCGACCAGGACCATGCACGCGCCGCAAAAACCGCGTCCGCAACCGTACTTCGTCCCGGTTTGTTCCAGCTCCGTCCGCAGTACCCACAGGAGCTTGCGGTTTTGATCCACCTGGAGGCGGACCCGTTTACCGTTGAGCCTGAAGGAAATCGGATCGGGCATGGTATCCTCCTGCCTGCCGGTGGATCGGCGGATGAGTCTGGCTGATTGTAGCCTTAATGGCCTCTCTTTCGAGTCTGATGCGCTTCGAAGACCTCCCCACACTCCTGACCCCCGACAAACTCCCCTATCTGAGCGGTGTCGAACGCCTCGCCGACGGCGTTATTCACGTCGCGGTACTCACCCGTATGCCAGTAGTCTCGCCGCGGATGATCGGTTGGTGGTTCGGGGAATACATGCAGACCACCGAGCACTACAAACGCTGGCATCCGCGCGACCATGTCTGGATGTCCTGGAAAGACAAGCGACCCGGAACTCATGTGGGCGCAAAGCACCTCGTGCACGAGTACATCGGGGGTCGCCTCAACAAGCTTTGCATCACCTTCGTGCCTCCAAACGAGTTCTTTGCGGATGCGCTGACGCAGGTGCCCGGGGCGCTGGCGATTTGTGGTCGTCCCGGCCTGCTCGAACGACCTATCGACCTTGGGCGGATGGTCCACTTGGCCCTACCGCGAACTTGGGGGTGCGAGCTCCATAGCCGATTCTGGCTTGGACACATCGTTTCAAGGAACGGATCGCGGTTACCAGAAGCGATCGGAAATCTTCCTTGGATTCGCCGCAGGCTCGCCCGCATGTCGTTCGGTCGGGCTCTCGCCGTGCATTGCCACGAGGAGATGAGCACGCTCGCCGGTCTTCTTCCCGACCTGTATGCGGCGGAATCGTGAGCCGATCCTGAGCAGGACTTGCCCGCAAGGGACGTCGAGAAGACGAGAGGGTAATCCTTTCTCCGTGCGCAAATACTGCGCTTTGGCTGCGAGCCGGCTGCTGGTAGCATCGGCGCTCCGACAGGAGGCAGGTATGCAGCCGAACGCAGAAGCGCTCTACCGCCAGATGTACAAGAGCCGACGTTTCGAAGAAGCAGTCACGGCGCTCTGGAACGACGGGCACATCTCGGCCGAGATGCATCTCAACGAAGGCGAAGAGGCCATCGTCGCTGGGGTTCTCGATCACGTCACGGACGGCGACGCCTTGGCGCTCGAGCATCGCGGGACTGCGCCGATGGTCATGCGAGGCGTCGATCTCGCGGTTTTGATCAAGGAGTTTATGGGGCTCGAGGATGGCCTCTGTCGCGGAATGGGCGGACACATGCACCTGTTCTCGCCCGATCACCTCGCCGCGTCTTCCGGTATCGTGGGCGCTTCGGGGCCTGCGGCGTGCGGTTTTGCCTTTGCCGCGCAGCATCTACGGCCGAGCAAGGCCGCCGTCGCGTTCTTTGGGGAGGGCGCGATGAACCAAGGGATGCTGATGGAGTCGATCAACCTCGCCGCGGCCTGGTCGCTGCCGGTGATCTTCGTTTGTAAGGACAACGGCATGGCGATCACGACACCGTCAAACAAGGTGACCGCGGGCGACTTGCTCACCAGAGCCGAGGGGCTCGGTGCGCACGCGGTGTCGGTCGACGGGACGGACGTCGACGAAGTCTGGCGAGCGGCGCGCGACGCGTTCCTGCGAGCGCGCGAAGGGAACGGCCCCACGTTCCTGCACGCGACTTGCGTTAGGCCCGAGGGACACTTCCTCGGCGACCCTCTCTTGCGCATCGTTCGCAGGCCTGTGCGCGAGCTCAAGAGCAAGGTCGCTCCGCTGATGAAGGCCGCCACGACCGGTGGCTCATCGCTTTCGGAAAGAGCGGCGAGCCTCGGGTCGATCATGGGGATGCTCGGGAGAGCCCAAAAGACTCAAAACCAGGCGGCGAGCGATCCAGTCGAGCGGCAGCGGCAACGACTGTCGATTTCGGATGCCGATCGCGACGAGCTCGAGCGGGAGGTCGACGGGGAGGTGCAAGCGGCGGTCTCCTCGGCCTTGCGCGGTCAGGAGGCGCGAGCATGAAAACGATGACCTTTGCTGGCGCCATCGAAGACGTATTGATGAAAGCGATGTCCGAAGACCCGCGAATCGTGGTCTTTGGCGAAGATGTGCACGCGCTGCGGATGAATCTCTACGCAAAGTTCGGCGATATGCGGGTCCGGCCGACGCCGATCAGCGAATCGGCCTTCTTGGGCGCGGCGGTCACGGCGGCCATGGCAGGACTGCGGCCCGTCGTCGAGCTCATGATGGTGGACTTCGTCGCGGTGGCAGCCGACGCCCTGGTCAACCATGCCGCCAAGATCGAGAGCTTCTCGGGAGGCCGCTGGAATGCGCCGATGGTCGTGCGCATGGGCTGCGGTGGTGGCTACGGCGACGGGGGGCAGCACGAGCAAAGCCTTTGGGGATGGCTTGCGCAGGTGCCGGGGATGAAAGTCGTCGTGCCCTCGAATCCCGCGGATGCAGGCGGGCTGATGTTGTCGGCGATCGAGGACGAGGGCCCCGTGCTCTACATGGAGCACAAACTGCTCGCCGACTACTGGATCGACTACCTGGCCGATGGCGGCCGAACGAACCTCGACTACGACATTCCCGAAGCCGGCATTCGCGGAGAGGTTCCGAAGAGCTGGGAGCCCATTCCACTCGGCAAGGCCAAGGTCCTTCGCGATGGCGAGCACCTGACCATCGTTAGCGTTGGGGTCTCGGTGCATCGATGCCTGCAGGCCGCCGAGCAGCTCGCAGAAGGAGGCCTTCGGGCGACCGTGATCGACTTGCGTAGCGTTGCACCCCTCGACACCGGCGCGATTTGCCGGTCGGTCGAGCAAACTGGGCGCCTTCTCGTCGTCGACGAGGACTACAAGCACTTCAGCTTGTCCGGCGAGCTTGCTGCCGTCGTCATGGAGGCAGGTATTGCAGCCAAGTTTGCGCGCGTCGCAGTCGAGGACACAATTCCCTTTGACCGACGACGCGAAGCGCAGGTCTTGCCGAACGTCCCGCGTATCCTCGAAGCGGCCTCGAAGCTCGTCGGCCGATAGCTCGTAGCCCTCAATCCGGCTGGGAAGCCCGCAGCGAGTCCAGTGGACCTTCGCCTTGCAAGCTCGCCGAAGAGCCCCAGGATCCTAGTGTCGACTGAATTGCAGGAAGGAGGAATGGCATGGCCAGGAAACCGATCTCGGTCTCCGTCTTGGCGGGTGCTGCGTTCTCGGTTCTCCTCATCGCGTGTGGTGGTGCTTCGACGGACGAAGGCGGCGTGACGGGTTTGCACGTGGCGCTCGCCGTTCCGCACAATGCAAAGGCCGAAGTCTCTGGCGTGCACTTCGAGGTTACGAACAACCTTGGCGAGGCGCGTCACGCGATATTCTCACTCGAGGAGGAGCCCCTACCGGGCTTGTTGGGCCCGGATCTCGCGGGACAACCCTTTACCGATTGGTTCGTGCGTCTCGAGCCGGGCGACTACATAGTTGCCGCGACGCCGTTGAAGAAGGGCGGATCACCATCTGACCTGTTTGCCCAAGCGAGGGGCGGCGCATCGGTGTTTTCGGGAATGACCACAGCGCTCGTGCTGACCGGGCGTCCGGCGCGCGGAACGAATTGAGCTCCAAGGCTGGCTCGGGCCGTCCATCGGTCGATTTTGGCGTTTCAGACAAGCCTTTTGGAGCCTACGCCATTGCAAGTTTTCGGCCAAGCGCGAGAATCGAAGCACGGTCGACACGAAAGGAGGAACCCCTATGGCGAAGTACCTATTGATCGAGTCTCGCGATCCATTCGACTCGAACGATGTCAGCAACTTCTACGAGCTTGCCGGCGGGCTGGTCCAGGAAGGCAATGAGGTCACGGTCTTCTTGGTTCAGAACGGCGTTTTGCCAGCTCGGAAGAGCACCCAATCTAAACCGCTCTCGGACCTCGCACGAAACGGCGTTGAGGTCCTAGCAGACGATTTCTCGCTCCGTGAACGGGGCATCGAATCCACTCGGCTTGCCGACGGCATCAGAGCTTCGATGCTCGATACGGTCATCGATCATCTTGCCGACGGCAGCAAGGTCATTTGGCACTGAGGAGGCGTGACATGTCAGACAACAAAACGATCACCTTCGCTCTGATGGATGCGCCCTACGAGAACGCGCGCAGCACGACGGCGCTACGGCTCATCGATATCGCGGCAAGGCGCGGCTACAACATCAATGTGTTTGCCTATGAAGGCGCGGTCGGGCTGCCCTTCACGAAGCAGTCCCCCCATCCAAACGCGGTCCATGGTCGCGATGCGGACGAAGAGGACCATCCGTTGCCGTACCAGTGGATCGAATCGATCGCCAAGACCGCTGAAGCAAGCGGTGGGAAGCTCGATTGGATCAACTGCGGCCTGTGTGTGGACGAGCGCGGCGTGCATGAAGCCCTCGAATTCGCCCGCCGAGGAACCCCTGGCGACCTATGGAAGTGGGCCGAGTCGTCGGACAACACCCTGGTGATTCCCACCAAGTAAGGAGGCGGCCATGGCACTGAAAGTTCTAAACATTGTGGAAACCGCCTACCGAGCCACAATCGAAGAGCAAGACGACACGATTCTTTGGATCACCACCGCCATGAGAGGCGGCGGAGCCGACGTGGATGTGCTGCTCCGCGGAAACGCGGTCAACTACGGAGTCAAAGGCCAGGATGCTTCGGGTCTTCGATTTGGAGACAAGACGCAGAGCCACCCTCCACGCATCGAGGACGATGTGAAGCGGCTGATCGAGAAGGGAGCCAAGGTGTACGTCGTCGCAGACGATGTTGCCGAGAGGGGCCTGGAACGCACTGACTTGGTCGAAGGACTGGAGCGAGTATCCCGAACGGGCATCGCGCCACTTTGTTCAGCCTACGACCAGGTTTGGCATTGGTAACCGACTTGAGACGCGGCGCATCGGTGTTTGCGGGAATGACCGCAGCGCTCGTGCTGACCGGGCGTCCGGAGCAGGCTAGATAGGAGGCGTGGATGTAGTCGAGACCGCTGAGCGGTGGTTGGCGGACGACCCGGATCCGGCGACACGCCGCGAGCTTAAACAACTGCTCGACCGCAATGATCTCGACGCCTTGCACGATCGCTTCGATCCTTCGTTGGCGTTTGGCACCGCCAGCTTCCGCGGACGGCTTGGCGCGGGGCCGAACCGAATGAACCGCGTCACTGTCATCAGGGCGACCGCCGGCCTATGTGCTTGGCTTCGCCAACAACTCCCGAACGCCGTGGAGCGAGGCATCTGTGTGGGCTTCGACGCACGCCGAATGAGTCGCGAGTTCGCAACCGACGCCGCAGGCGTGATCGCCGGCGCCGGCTTCCAAGTCTGGATGCTCGACGGTGAGATGCCCACTCCGGTCCTGGCGTTTTCGGTGCTGGAAACCGGCGCTGCGGCGGGCGTGATGATCACCGGGGCTGATAGTCCTCCCGACTACAACGGCTACAAGGTGTTTTGGGGAAACGGTGCGCAGATCATCTCCTCGCACGACGAGGGCATCACGCAAGAGACCGCCCGGATTCACAGCGTCACTAACGTCCCCCGGTGGACGCGCCACGAAGCGATCGCTCAAGGACGCATGCAAGCCTTGACCGACCTGGTGGAGCGGTATCGCGAACGGGTCGGTGCATTGGTGGGTCCTCCCTCGGAAGCTCGCCGCCTTCCGATCGCCTACACGGCGCTTCATGGCGTCGGAGATCGACTGGTCCGGACGATCCTCGGCGCTGCCGGGTTTTCCGGCCTCAAAAGCCTGGCCTCGCAGGCGGAACCCGACGGCCGGTTTCCAACCGTCGACTTCCCCGATCCCGAAGAGCCCGCGGCGATGGTGCAGGTCCTTGCGCTGGCCAAACGGATCGGCGCGGAGCTCGTGCTCGCCAACGACCCCGATGCCGGTCGTCTGGCTGTCGCCGCCGCCTCTGACGAGGGCTATGAAGCCCTCTCAGGAAACGATGTCGGTTGCATGCTGGCCGACGACCTGCTCGAAAAAACCGAAAGCCAGCCGAAACGCCTCGTCATCTCCTCGATCGTGAGCTCGCCGCTGCTCGGAAAGATCGCCGAAGCTCATGGGGCAAGATGGGAGCAAACCCTAGCCGGCCATAGCTGGATCAATCATCGTGCGATCGCGATCGAAGGGGAGGGCTACCGGTACATCATCGGTTACGACGACGCGCTGGGCTATGGCGCCACAACGTTCGTTCGAGACAAGGACGGCATCAGCGCCGCGCTGTTGGTTGCGGACCTTGCTGCTCGATGCAAAGCGCGGGGGAGCACGCTGCTCGGCCAGCGCGAGGCGATGTGGCGTCGGTACGGCCTCTATGTGAGTCGACAGATCTCGGAGGCGTTCGAAGGGGGCGATGCGAACGAGAAGATGGCGGCAGTGATGAGTCGTTACCGAGACGATCTTCCCTGGCAGATCGCCGACCTCGACGTGGAAGCCTGCCTCGACGTGAAGAAGGGTGTTCGCCGCTTGCGGGACAAAAGCGAGAGCCCGCTCGAGTTACCCGAAACCGACCTGCTGGTCTTCGAGCTCAAAGGAGGGCATCGCGCGATGCTGCGCCCGAGCGGAACAGAGCCAAAGCTCGAGTACGATGTCGATGTTCGCATCGAGATCGCTGCCGAGGAGGACGTGGACGCTGCCAGACAACGAGGCAACGCCCTGATCGACGAGATCGCCGCCGCTATCCGCGCCTAGCAAACGCAATCGTTGAACCCAGTTGCGACCTGTAGGAGACTCGCGACCAGAGGAGAGCAGTACCGTGGGTAGTCAACTGAAGAAGATGGCGTTCATCTATTTGATTTCTTACCTCGGCGTGGCCGCACTCGGCTTCGGGCTCTTCCCCACGCTGACGATGAAACTCTTCCTGTCAAACGGTGACTACGGCGTGATCATGCCCCGCCTGGTAGGGGCAATTATGGGCGTACTCAGCTTCCTCTTGTTCGTGATCTATCGGATGGGGGATTGGCCGAAGTACTCGCCCTTTACGATGATGGCGCGGACGCCGCTAGTCCTGTTCATCTTTTATGTTTACTACATCTCCGACGATCCGATGTTTCTCATCATCAATGCGATCGTACTCCTGGGTCTTGTCACCACGGCCGTTGGGACGGTACTTCAGCGGAGAGAGCCGGCAGAGTAGCATCTGCGCGTTATGAAGGAAGGTCAGGCCAGCCGTACCGCCGGCGACGAGGTGGCCGTTACAGTCAGCGTGAGAGTTGCTACGAAGGTTACAGCGAGCACGACGTGATTGTCACAACGCACAGTCGACGAGTTAGCTGGAGACGGAACGAAGCATTTGCTTTCGTGACACCTTGATCCGAGCAGGCCTCGTGGATTCGATGAACTCCGTGAGCGAGGCGACGAACTGATCAGGAGCTTCACAATGCGGATAGTGCCCAACGCCCTGAACGATTTCGAGCCAGCTCCGCGGGATCGCCGCATGGGCTGCATACGCGTGCTCCACCGGGATGATTCGATCTTCTTCGCCCCAGATGATGAGCGTCGGCATTTCGGCGGCCATGTGCAGCTTGTTGGTGGCACTCACGGCTTGGCCGCGTGGGTCGATCACTGCGCGCAACGTTCGCAAAAACGCGCGGCGCGTCTCGACGTCCCCAAGCGAGGAGTAACTCCGCCAGAGCTCCGCGATTACAGGCGCGTTCTCGAGTTTCTTGCGCAGTGCCACGCGACCGATCGATTCGACTACGCGTCGAACGGGTGGTGCGCAGGCCACCAACAGCGCCGCTTCCGACCCGGGAAGAGTGAGCAGTCGTAAAAGTGGGTTGACTTCCCGTCCAAGTCCACCCGCATCTACAAGCACCAGTCGCTCACAGCGCTCTGGGTACTGATAGGCAAACTGCATCGCGATCCCACCACCATAAGACTGCCCGACCACCGTGGCCCGTTTGTACCCCAACGCAACCATGAGATCGCGTAGCATCGTAGCGAACGCCCCAAGCGAGTAGTCCCCTTCTGTCTTGTCGGACTTACCGTGGCCCAGCAGGTCCGGAGCCAACACGGTGAAGCGCTCGCTCAACGCAGGCATGACCTGCTTCCAAGTTGTTGCGCTGCCAGCCATACCGTGAATCAGAAGCACGAGCGGGCCTTTGCCTCCGAGTCGATATTTTAGGCTCCTGCCATGGATGGTGAGCTCTTGCTGTTCCATCGAAACATGTTCCTGTCACAGGAGCCCCGGCCGTTCAACTACGCTTTCTGTCCTCGCCTTTTGAATCCTCGACGGAAGCACAAAATATCCCGGCGTCCTCCCTTTTGATCTTGACGGAGCGGAGGTGGTGCTTGGCGACCTGCTAGACTTGAAGACCGGTCGTGTTGATGTTGCACGGCAATCCGACATGGTCGTTCCTGTATCGGAAGATGATCTCCGCTATGAGCGGTCATTTTCGCTGCGTCGCGCTCGACTATCCGGGCTTCGGCTTATCCACGGCGCCGGACGAGTATGACTTCCTCCCGAGGACACATGCCGAGATCGTCGCGGAGTTCGTCGAGAAACTCGATTTCAAGGCCTACATTCTTGTCGCGCAAGATTGGGGCGGACCGATCGGTCTCAGTGTCGCGGCCCGCTATCCCGATCGCGTGCGAGGCCTCGTCATCGGCAACACCTAGACGTGGCCGCTAGCGGGCAATGCCCGCTTCGAGGTCTTCAACTGGCTCATGGGCGGACCCATCGGACAATTCATGGCTCGAGCCTTCAACGGCGTCTGGTGGTTCTTCATGAAAGAGGGGTTCGTGGCGCCGAACTCAATCGCTTCAAGAACCTGTTCGAGAACCACGAACATCAGCCCCTTCACGCGAGCCACTTTTGGCAAGACGAGCAAGGCGTGGAAGCCGCATCTCATGTTATGGATTGAGCGGCTCGACGGGGCTGGATCCGTGGAGATGTTGTAGGCTACAAATGAGGGCAACCACATGACTCAAGGTTCACTTCCCGATGGTGTGGTGCAACTCGACGAACTGGAACTCCTCGTCGTCGTCGACAACGAGACCGATACGTTGTCGAGCGTCGACGACGGTGTGCCGCAGATTCCGGAGATCGTCCACCTCGCCGCGCGAACGCCACCGAGCCGCAAGTACGAAGGGCACGAATGCAAGACTGTGTTCGACCAGCTGTGCTGCGCCTGTCACGGACTCTCGGTGTTGATTACGGGTCGGCGGGACGGGCAGGAACAACGCATGCTATTCGACGTCGGTCCTTATCCCGACCTTTGGCTGGACAATGCCCGGCGCCTCGACGTCGATCTCTCGACAATCGAATGCGTGTTCTTGTCGCACTGGCATTTCGATCACAGCGGTGGTTTTCCGGAGGTCATCGCCGCCATCAGTGAAGCGCGGTTCGCTGCGGATCTCACACCGCCGATCGTCGATCTGCATCCGAACCGGCCAGACCAGCGCGGCATTCTGCTGCCGAACGGGGTGATGATCATGCTCCCACAGGAGCCCACTTTCGATGACATCGCGCAAGCCGGCGGCGAGACCGTCACCCGCGGTGATTCTCATCCCATCTGCGGCGGCTTCTTTTTTGGTAGCGGTGCGATCGACCGCGTTACCGATTACGAGACCGGTCTCGCGGGCCATCATACCTTCCGCGGCGAAGACGGCGAACCGGATCCGTTGATCATGGATGAGCGTTTTGTCGCGGCCTGCGTGCAGGGCAGGGGCGTGACCGTGCTCTCAGCTTGCTCGCACGCCGGCATCGTCAATGCGTGCCTAGGGGCAAAGGAGCATTTCCCAGATATGCCGGTCGACGTCGTGCTCGGTGGTTACCATCTAGCCGGCAAGGCGATGGAGGCGCGCATTGAGCCGACGGTCCGCGACCTCGAGGCGCGCATAGAGCCTCGCCTGATCGCCCCCGGCCATTGCACCGGCTGGCGCGCCAAGGCGAGGCTTGCCGACACCTTTGCTCCGGGTCGGTACGCACCGAGCGTGGTGGGCACGCTGTACCGCTTGAGTGCTGGTGACGATCAGCTCCCGCTCCGTGGCGATCGAATTTGAGAGGCTCTTGGAATACCTCGAAGTCCTAGATCATACGTCGACGACCACATTGGTCTTGGGCCTACTGCAGCAGATCAGGACGGACGCACCCGCCTCAGGCCAAGCCCGAGCGTGCGGTCACGGTGATCAGCTTGGCGCCCGTATCCCGAAGCGTGGACGCCTTTTTGAAACCAGGGTCGCTCTCAAACGCCTCGACGTCGTCTCGCACCCAAAGCAGTCTCACTGGGTAGTATCTGTCCTCACTCATCCGTCTGTCCTCACGCCATCGACGTCGCGTGCCCACGCGATATTTTCGCTCCGCGCTAAAGTAGGCACATCCCGCGCACTTAAGTCAAAGCTCCTTTTCTAGGCGCGCGCTAACGGCTGCCCTCGATCATACGCAAAACGCTCCTTTCGGACACATCGTGATTGATCATTGGAACCATTCGCTGAAATATGGTCGAAGGCCACACACGAAGCCGCGCCTATCGGCAAGGAGAACTCGCAACATGGACTTGGGAATGATCGGCCTCGGCCGAATGGGAGCGAACCTCGTGCGCAGGCTGCTCCGTGACGGCCACCGGCCCGTCGTGTACGACGTCGACCCCGCGTCAGTAGCTTCCCTGGTTTCGGAAGGCGCCGAGAGTGCCGATAGTCTCGCCGACCTGGCCAGCAAACTGAACGGTCCTCGGGCGGTTTGGGTGATGGTACCGGCTGGAATCACCGGGCAGGTCATCGACGACATCGCCACTCACCTCGAAGCAGGCGACATCATCATCGACGGCGGCAATTCGTTTTACCAGGACGACCTCGATCGGTCGGCCGCTCTGTCGAAACGAGGCATTCGGTTGCTCGACGTCGGTACCAGCGGCGGTGTGCTCGGGCTCGAACGCGGGTTCTGCCTGATGATCGGTGGCGATACGGATGCCGTTCAGGACCTCGACCCGATCTTTCGGACACTCGCACCGGGAGTAGGCGCGGCCAACCGGACACCGGGCCGGGATGGCGAGCCTCTTCCGGCCGAACACGGCTATTTACACTGCGGGCCAAGTGGAGCCGGTCATTTCGTCAAGATGGTCCACAACGGCATCGAATACGGCATCATGGCCGCTTATGCCGAAGGCCTGAACATCCTCAAGCACGCTAGGGTCGGGCTCGCCGATCACGAGCTCGATGCCGAAACCACCCCGCTTCGGCGGCCGGATTACTATCAATATCAGCTCGATATCCCCGAGGTCACCGAGGTGTGGCGGCGGGGCAGCGTCATTGCTTCGTGGCTGCTCGATCTCACTGCCGCCGCTTTCGTTCACAATCCAGAGCTGGACGGGTTCGCTGGTCGCGTGTCGGACTCAGGAGAGGGAAGGTGGACGGTATTGAGTGCAGTGGAAGAAGGTGTCTCTGCACCGGTTCTATCGGCTGCGCTCTACGGCCGGTTCGCCTCGCGCGGGCGTGACGAATTCGCCAACAAGGTATTGTCGGCGATGCGCAAGCAGTTCGGCGGCCACCAAGAGAAAGCCGACCCGGCATGACGGACACGACCTACGCCGACGCGCTCATCCTGTTCGGAATAACCGGCGATCTCGCCCGCAGAAAGCTGTTCTCGGCTCTCTACGGACTGACCGCCGCCGGTCGCCTCAACATGCCGGTAGTCGGGGTGGCATCTCGCGGCTGGGATGATGACACGTTGCGTCTTCATGCTCGGGAGGCTCTCGAGGCAGCCGGCGCATCGATCGACGATGAGGTGTTCGGCCGGCTGGCGGCCAACCTTTCCTACGTGTCCGGGGACTACCGGGATCCGGCCACCTACACTGAGATCGCCAAGAGGGCAGCTGGAAGTGCATGCACCGTGTCCTATCTCGCCATCCCCCCGGGCCTGTTTGACGACGTGGTCGAGGGACTGGCGTCGGTAGGTCTCAACCAAGGGGGCCGCTTGGTATTGGAGAAACCCTTCGGTCGGGACACCAAATCGGCCGCCGAGCTCAACGACATCGTACACCGTCACTTCCCCGAACGGTGCGTGTACCGGATCGATCACTTCCTCGGGAAAGAGGCCGTCCAGAACCTCATGATCTTTCGCTTCTCCAACACCGTGCTGGAACCGATTTGGAACCGCCATTACGTGCGCGGCGTGCAGATCACGATGGCAGAGGACTTCGGCGTGGAGGGAAGGGGCTCGTTCTACGACAAGGTTGGCACTCTGCGCGATGTCGTGCAGAACCATCTACTGCAGGTGCTCGCACTGCTTGCCATGGAACCACCGGTGTCCGATGAGCCCGATGCCCTGCGAGACGAGCGGGTCAAAGCCCTCAGGGCCATCGTTACGCCCACCCCCAACGACGTGGTGCGCGGTCAGTACGCCGACTACCGAAAAGAGTCCGGCGTCGCTGCGGACTCGGACACCGAGACCTTTACCGCGGTGCGACTCGAGGTGGATTCTTGGCGGTGGGCCGGGGTGCCCTGGATCATCCGGGCGGGCAAGGGGCTGGCTTCGACCGTGACCGAAGCAGTCGTCGAATTCGCCCGCCCGCCGCGTCCGCTCTTCGCCGACTCCGACTGCCGGCCGGGCCCGAACCGGTTGACATTCCGCACCAAGCCCGACGACGGGATCAGCTTTTCGATGCAGGCGAAGAAGCCGGGACCGGCAATGGTGAGCCGCCCGATCGAGCTGCATCTGGAGCACGACCGGCCCCGTGGCCGCGAGGCTTACAATCGGCTGATCAGTGATGCGCTCCGCGGCGACCCGGCTCTTTTCGCTCGTCAAGACGGGGTCATGGAGGCGTGGAGGGTGGTAGAGCGAGCGCTCTCCGAAAGTCGACCGGTCGTATCCTATCAACGGGGTAGCTGGGGTCCGGCCGAGGCCGACTCTCTGCTCGGCTCTGACTGGGATTGGATCACGAGATGACCGAGCACGAAGTCGTGTTGGTCCGGCATGGACAGACCGAATGGAGCGTTTCTGGCAAACACACCGGGCGCACCGACATCCCGCTCACCGACCTCGGCAGGCGCCAGGCCGATGCGCTAGGCGAGATGCTGAGCGGCACCGAGTTCGCGCTGGTGCTCTCGAGTCCGTTGATTCGAGCCTGGGAGACCATGGACCGGGCGGGCTACGCGGCCGTCGCTGTCGCCACCGGTGACTTGCTGGAGTGGGACTACGGCGTCTACGAGGGCCGACGAACTACTGACATCCGTGCCGAGATTCCCGACTGGTCGGTCTGGACCCACCCGATCGACGACGGCGAATCCCTTGAGGAGATTGGGGCGCGAGCCGACAGTGCGATCGATCTCGCACTGAGGGCTGATGGGCCGGTGGCGATGTTCGCACACGGGCATATGCTCCGCATTCTGGCCGCCCGCTGGATGGGGTTACCGCCGGCCGTTGGGCGAAACCTCCTACTCGACACGGCCACCGTCTCCACGCTCGGATGGGAGCGCGAAAATCGCGTGCTTCGTCACTGGAACGAAGCCTGTCACCTGCGCTCGCTGGATCCCGTGCTCTGATGCGAGTTGTTCGCGCCGGACCTGAGCTGACCGAAGCTGCCTCCGGCGTGCTCATCCGGGCCCTGAAAGAACGTCTCCGTGACAAACCCCGAGTCACGTTGGCGTTGTCGGGGGGGAGGACCCCCTGGGCCGTTTTTCGATTGTTCGCACAGACCGATCTCGAATGGAACCGCGTCGACATCTACCAGGT
>Ga0224508_10002559_pt1 | contig 15355 bp, 12 predicted proteins | sample SF_Jan12_sed_USG_4_FD_170157 | JGI IMG/M metagenome (GOLD analysis project Ga0224508, IMG submission 170157) | Sediment microbial communities from San Francisco Bay, California, United States - SF_Jan12_sed_USGS_21 | ecosystem: Environmental > Aquatic > Marine > Sediment | place: USA... | reverse complement strand
ATGATCGCGATATCCGAGTCCTGGTCGCCAGCCACCGGGCCGTCGTCGCCGGGCTCCGCCCCGGCCGTAGCGGTCCAATAGCTCTCCTCGTGCGCCAGTCCCCGGCCTGGATGGTGCGCCTTCAAGGGGTCGTAGATCACCGGCAGATCCTCCCTCCCCTCGCCGGACAGGTTACAAGATCTTGACGGGAATACTACGGAATTGTTCTTGATTTGATGGGCCTTTTACCGGATTCTCTTATGGGGGCTACAGACTGCCGTGTATGAGGGAGGCTTAGGTGTTCTCTACTGACAGATCCGTGGCCCCGGGTGGACTCGTCGTCCATGCACCCTGGGACAAACGATTGGCGCGCGCGCTGGTGCGGCCCCTGGTGGGGACGCCGGTCACGCCCAACCACATCACCGGCTTGTGCCTGGTCACTGGCCTGACGGGCGCCTTGTTGATCGCCAAGGGCGGAACGGCAATGCACTGGGGCGCGCTGCTGTTCATGGTTTCGGCCCTGCTCGATCACGCCGACGGCGAGCTGGCCCGCATGACCGGCCAGACCTCCCGCTTCGGCCAGATCTTCGACGTCCTGACGGGCGGCATCGTCCACGTGGCGCTGTTCTGCGGCATCGGCTACGGGCTGAGGGACAGCCTGTTGCACTCCTGGGCGCTGCCCATGGGTATCGTCGCGGGTCTTGCGGTCGCGGCGATCTTCGTCCTGGTGTTCGAGCTGGAGCGCCGGGTCGACAGGGAGGCGATCAGCCAGCGGAGCCTCGCCGGCTTCGAGATCGAGGATATCATGTACCTGGTCGGCCCGATCGTCTGGTTGGGCGGGCTGGTGCCCTTCCTCGCCCTGGCCAGCATCGGCGCCCCGGTGTTCCTGGCTTATCAAATCCGGGAGTTCCGCCGGCGCTGCCCCTGAAGCAAGGCGCGCGCCGGGAGAACCCTGCCCCGTCTTGTGCTAGCCTTGCCCGAGTCCTCCCCGTTTTCAGGCGAGAGGCCCCGGAATGCCCAAGCGCGAGACGTCTCTGACCTATGCCGAGCACCTCCAGCTCGAGCGCCTTCTGTCCTGCCAAGTCCGGCGGAGCGAAAAGCACGGCCGGCCGGCGCACGACGAGATGCTGTTCATCGTCGTGCATCAGGCCTACGAGCTCTGGTTCAAGCAGATCCTGTTCGAGCTCGAGCGGGTGCAGGCGACCTTTTCGGGCCCGGAGGTCGACGACCGCAGCCTCGGCCAAGTGGTGCAGGGCCTCGGCCGCGTCGTGGAGATCCAGAAGCTGCTGCTTCAGCAGCTCGACGTGCTGGAGACCATGACGCCGCTCGATTTCCTCGATTTTCGCGACCTTTTGTTCCCGGCTTCGGGTTTCCAGAGCGTGCAGTTCCGCCTGCTGGAGACCTGTCTCGGCCTGCGCCGGGCGGACCGCCTGAGCCTGGACGAACGCCCCTACGACGCCCGCCTGGCCGAGGCGGACCGGCAGCGGCTGCGCGACGCCGAGGCACGGCCGTCGCTCGCCGACCAAATCGAGAGTTGGCTCGAACGCACGCCCTTCGTCTCGGTGGCCGGCTACGACTTCCGGGAGGTCTACCGGCAGGCGGTGACGGATATGCTCGAGGGCGAGGCCGCCGTGATCCGCGCCAACCCGGCGCTCGGCGAAACCGAGAAGAACGCCGAGATCGACTCCTTGGCCGCCGCGCGCGCCCGCTTCGAGTCGATCTTCGACGAAGAGCGGCACCGCATCCTACGGGCACAAGGCGAATGGCATCTGTCCTGGCAGGCGCTGCAGGCCGCGCTGTTCATCAACCTCTACCGGGACGAGCCGGCTCTGCAGCTGCCGTTCGCCCTGCTCAGCCGGCTGATGGACATCGACGAGACCATGACCAGCTGGCGCTACCGTCATGCGCTCATGGTCCAGCGCATGATCGGCCGCAAGGTCGGGACCGGCGGCTCCTCAGGCCACGACTACCTGCGCCGGACCGCCGAGCGGCATCGCGTCTTCGCCGACCTCTTCGTGCTCTCCACCTTCTTCATCCCGCGCTCCCAGCTGCCGGCGCTGCCCGAGGAGCTTCGCCAGGCGATGGGCTACCGCTACAGCGGATCCGGGGCGTGAGTCTCAAAGCGCATTTCAGCCGCTTCCTGGCGGCGGATCCGGAGCGGCTGCACTTCGCGGCGCACAGCCATCACCTCTGGCCCGACGTGACCTTCGAGGCGCAGCAGCGGTGCTGGAACGACGCGGCGCGGCTGGCCGACCGCAAGTGGGAGGCGGTCTTCGGCGAGGTCTATCCCGCCGCCCAGCGTCACGTCGCCCGCGCACTCGGCCTGTCGCGGCCCGATACCGTTGCCTTCGGCCCCAATACCCACGGCTTCCTCCTGCGCCTCCTGTCCTGCCTGCCGCCCGGGCAGACGATCCGCGTGCTGACCACCGACGGCGAGTTCCACAGCTTTGCCCGACAGGTCCGCCGCCTCGAGGAAGACGGCCTCGCCGAGATCGTGCGCGTGCCGGCCAAGCCCTTCGCGAGCTTCGCCGAGCGCTTCGCCGAACAGGCCGGGCGCGGCGGCCACGACCTGATATACTTCAGCCAGGTGTTCTACAACTCCGGCTATGCGGTACCCGATATCGCGGCCCTGGTCGGCGCCGTCGCGGACGAAGAGGCCCTGGTGGCCGTCGACGGCTACCACGGGTTCATGGCGCTTCCGACCGACCTCTCGAAGATCGAATCCCGCGCCTTCTATCTGGCCGGCGGCTACAAGTACGTAATGGCCGGCGAAGGGGTCGCCTTCCTGCACGCGCCCTCTGGCCAGGGCCTGCGTCCGCGCGACACCGGCTGGTTCGCCGCCTTCGCGGCGCTCGAGCGGGGCGGCCGGGGTGAGGTGGCCTACGGACCCGAGGGCGCGCGCTTCCTCGGCGCGACCTTCGATCCGGTCGGCCTGTATCGACTGAACGCGGTCATGGAATGGCTCGCAAGCCTGGACCTCTCAGTCGCGGACATTCACCAGCGGGTGCAAGCCTTGCAGGCGGATTTCGTGGCGCGGCTCGCCGGCCTCGGGCTCGCGTCCCTGCGGCCCGATCAGCTGTTGGTACCGCTGTCGGAGCCGAACCGCGGCCACTTCCTCACCTTCCGGACACAAGACGCCGAAGCCATCCATCGCCGGCTGCTGGCCGCCAAGGTGATCACGGACGTCCGCGGCGACCGCCTGCGTCTCGGTTTCGGGCTGTATCACGACGGGGAGGACATCGAGCGGCTGATCGGCGTGCTGGCCCGGGAATTGTCCTAAGCGCGGCCTCGCTCACGTCCCGATCTCCGCGAGGGCGATCGCCTTCTTCACCTCGCCAAGGGTTGCCGGCGGCACCGAGAGCGCCCGCACGCCGGCCTTGAGCAGCGCCGGGATACAGTCCGGTCGGCTCGCCGCCTCGCCGCAGACGCTGACCTCCCGGCCGAGCGCCCGGCCGCGCGCGCAGACCCGCATGATCAGTTCCAGGACCGCCGGGTTCTGCGGATCCAGCAGCTCGGCAACGCCGGCGCAATCGCGGCCGGCCGCCATGACGAACTGGACGAGGTCGTTGGTGCCGATCGAATAGAAGTCCGCGTCGAACTCGGCGATGTTGAGCGCCGCGGCCGGCGTCTCGACCATGATGCCGAGTTCGGGCCGCGCCGCGACGATGCCCCCTTCCTCAAGTGCGGACAGCTCCTCGGTCAGTAGCGTCCGGGCGCGGTTGAACTCCTCGGATAAGGTAACCAAGGGAACCATCACCTTGAGCGGTCCGTGGGCGGCGGCACGCGCCAGCGCGCGCAGCTGGACCCGAAACACCTCGGGCCGGGCGAGCGACAAGCGCAGCCCGCGCAGGCCGAGCAGGGGATTGGCTTCGCCCTCGGGCGCCAAGCCCGCCAAGGGCTTGTCGCCGCCGGCGTCCAGGGTCCGTACGGTCACCGGCAGGCCGCCGGCCCAGGCCAGCAGGGCCCGGTAGACGCGGTACTGCCGCTCCTCGTCCGGCAGGCCGCTTTCTCCGGGGAACAGGAACTCACTGCGGACCAGCCCGATGCCGTCGCAATGGGCCGGGTCGACCCCCTCGAGCAGCGCCGGATCGTCCACATTGAGGTAGACACGGACCGCAATTCCGTCCACCGTCCGCGCCGGTTTGCCCAGCCAGCGTTGGGTCTGCGTCCGTTCGCGTTCCCGTTTCGCGATGCGAGCATCGTAATCCCGGCCGGTCGGCGCACTGGGCGCAAGGATCAGGCGCCCGGCCTCTGCGTCGACAATCGCCTCTAGACCGGGGTTCAGCTTGGCTGGATCGGCATCCGGCGCGATCAGCAGGGGCACGCCGCGCGACCGCGCCAGCAGCGCCAAGTGACCGGTCGGGCTGCCGACCAGGGACACCGCCCCGCAGGCGCGCCGCCAGTCGATTTCCAGGAAGCGCGACGGAGTGAACTCCTCGGCGACGACGATGGCATTCTCCGGTATCGCCTTGGGTTTCGCCGTGCCGCCCCCGACTAGGTGCCGTAGCACCCGGTCCCGCAGGTCGATCAGATCCTCGGCGCGCGCCCGCAGGCGCGCCTCCTCGGCCGCCTGGCAGTCCGCGATTTGCAGGTCCATCGCATCGCGAAAGGCCGTCGCGGCCGGCTCGCCGCCCTCGATGGCTTCAAAGGCAGGACCGATCAACGCCGGATCCGACAGCCCGGCGATCTGGCCGGCCAACAGGTCCGCCGCCCTCTTGTCGGCCGCAGCGGCCAGCGCCGACAGGTCCGTCGCCGCTCCCGTGACCGCCGCCTCCAGCGCTTGGCGTTCCTTGGCTGGCGTGCCGGCCTTGCGAAGCGGCGCGTGCCGACCGCTGGCCGCCAAGGGATGAATTACGCCGCGCGCCAAGCCGGGCGAAGCGATCTCGGCATCAAGGACCCTTTCGCGGTATCGGCTCATCAGGACGTCGACGCTCGGCAGGACTGAAGTGGCACCAGCCCCCATACCGCCATCCAAGAGAACCGCGGTCAATGGTTGATCGTTCTTCCGCCCGGCCCACGGAGCCGGCCGGATCATCGCCAGCGCGTCGTTCGCCACCAAGCTCCCGGCGGATGGCTCACTCCAGGACCACCCCGCGCTCGCGCGCGTAGTGGCGGAGCCGCTCGCGGACGCTGCGACAGGTTTGCCCGGCCAGGAAGTCGATGTAAGCCGCGAGCGGCCCGATCTTGAGGCTGCGCAGCATGTTCTTGACGCGCGGGATGCTGGAGGGCGGCATGGACAGCTTCCGGAAACCGCAACTGAGCAGCGCCATTGCCTCGAGCGGCTGGCCGGCCTGTTCGCCGCACAGCGATATCGGCTTGCCGGCTCGGTCCGCCTCGGCCACCAGTCTCTTGAAAAGCCGCAGCATGGGCGGGGACAGGACGTCGTAACGCCGCGCCAGCTCCGGGCTGCTCCGGTCGACCGCGAACAGGAACTGCATCAAGTCGTTGCTGCCCACCGAGACGAAGTCGACCCGCTCGAAGACCGCCGGCAGCTGCCAGAGCAGGGCCGGCACCTCGATCATGATCCCGACGTGCACACGGTCCGGCGGATTCCGGCCCTCTGCCCGGCCCAGCTCCAGCTCCAGATCCAAGAGCGACCGGCATTGATCAAGCTCGGCCACCTCGCTCACCATGGGGAACATGACCTGCAGGGGGCGCCCCTCCGAAGCGCGAATCAGGGCGCGCAGCTGCTGGCGCAGCAGCACCGGTCGGTCCAGCGTGATGCGGACCGCCCGCCACCCCATGGCCGGGTTCTCCTCGGCGCCCCCCTTCCAATAGGGCAGGATCTTGTCGCCGCCGACGTCGAGGGTGCGAAACACGACGGGCTTGCCGTCGGTGCCTTCGAGAACGCGGCGATAGAGCCGGGTTTGAGCATCGACGTCCGGGAAGGCGTCACGCACCATGAAGGGGACCTCGGTCCGATACAGCCCGATTCCCTCGGCCCCCGAGTCCCGGACCTGCGGCAGGTCGATCAAGAGTCCGGCATTGACGTTCAGTGACACTTCGACGCCGTCCGCGCTGACCGCCGGCAGATCGCGGATGACGGCAAGATCCTGCTTTCGGCGATCGCGCGCCATCATGCTCTCGGCAAAGGTCTCGCGGATCGCGTGTCCGGGATGCGCCAGAACCTGACCGTTGTCGGCGTCGACGACCAGGAAATCGCCGGGCCAGATGCGGGTGAACGCCTCGGGGCAGCGGCCGACCGTCGGCAACTCGAGCGCGCGCGCGACGATGGCCACGTGGGCGTTCGGCGACCCCTCCGCCAGAACCACGGCCTTGAGACGGGTCGGGTCGTAGTCCAGCAACTCCGCGGGCCCCAGGTTGCGGGCTATCAAAACGGCCTCTGGAGGCAGCCGGGCCGCCGCGGCGTGGCCGTCGTCGCCGAGCAGATGACGCAGCAGGCCATAGCCCAGGTCCTCAAGGTCGACGAGGCGCTCACGCAGGTAGGGATCGACGATCTGCTCCATGCGCGCCCGGGTATCGCTCTGCACCTTCTGCACCGCCGCCTCGGCGGTCAGACCGCTTCGAATGGCGTCCTGGATGCGGTTCAACCAGCCCCGGTCCCGAGCGAACAACCGGAAGGTCTCAAGCACCTCGCGGGGTTCGCCCGGATCAGCCAGCTCGGACCTGGTCAGCACCGACTCCAGGGATGCCTGCATGGCCGCCACGGAGTCGGCCAGCCGGTCCAACTCCTGCTCGGGATCCTCGGCAACGATCCTGGTGATCACGATTCCCCGCTGGTGCATGACGGCCACACCCAGGCCCAGGCCCTCGGTCAGCGGTACGGCGGGCAGCCGGGCCGGCCGCAGGGTCGGGCCGCTTTCGGCCGGTCCGGCAAGCTCGCTGCCGGCCATCCCCTCCGCGAGCACCATCGCAACGGTCTCCAGGGCCTCGATCTCCTCGGCCGCGTAGTCCCTTCGCTGCACGTTCTGCACGGCAATGACGCCGAGGACCCGTCCGTCGCGCAAGATCGGGACGCCCATCAAGGATCGATAGATGTCCTCTCCCGTCTCGGGGCGATAGGCGAAATTCGGGTGGGCCTGCGCGTCGGCCAGAGCGAGCGGCCGGGCTCGGGCGGCGATGTCGCCCACCAGGCCCTCGCCGACCCGGAGTCGCGTCAGATGCACGGCTTCGGGCTTCAGCCCCTTGGTGGCATACAGCTCGAGGACATTGCCGGGGCGCAACAGGTAGAGCGAGCAGACCTCGGCGGTCATCTGCCGGGCGATCAGGCCGACGATGCGCTCGAGACGCTGCTCGTCGCTCGCCCGCCCCTTCATGAGGTCGCGCAATTGGCGCAAAAGAAGGCGCGATCCGGCCCAGCTTTCGTCTACTTCGATCTCAATCATGGCCAATTCGCCGTTTTTTCCATCGTCTCCTATGGCGTGATCGGCCAAGCGTTACAAGAACCGTGCCAGACCGCGGAGCGTGTTCAACGCGGCAGTTTTCTGGGCTCCAGGTCGATCTTCGTTACATGCCATGGCCCATCGGAGCGCCCGAACGCACAAGATTTGTGCAAATGCTGGCCAGGCGCCGACCTCGCCTAGAACCAGCGGAGCCAGACGAGGTAGACTAGCACGAGCAGGATCGCGTCCCAGAAGATCAGCTCGCCGATCCGGAACCAGCCCCGGCGGCGATTCAGGCGATAGAGGCCGTACCAGCCGAGCGCCGCAAGACCGATCGGGACGAGGCCGAGCAGCGCGTTCATGGCTGGCGCAGCCCGCTCGCGGCGTCGAACAGGTGGAGCCGCTCGCCCGGCAGCTCGAGATGGACCTCGGCGCCGGGCTCCAGCGCGTCGAGCCCGGCCAGGTCGGCCTTGGTCCGCACGACCAGCGCCAGGGCGCCGCGCCTGACGAACAGCAGCATGTCGGGCTCGACCAGCTCCTTGACGTCCAGTCGGAAGGCCTGCGCGCCCTCCTTGGGGCGGCCGTGCAGCAGGATGTGCTCCGGACGGATGCCGAGGCCGACCGCCTGGTCGGCCCGGCCCGGCAGGGCGAGCTCGAGGCCGTCGGCGCGGAACCGGCCCCCGGCAATGGCCCCGTCGATGACGTTCATGGCCGGGCGGCCGATGAACTCGGCGACGAAGCGGCTGGCCGGGCGGTGGTAGATCTCGCGCGGCGTGTCGAACTGCACCAGACTGCCGTCCTTGAGCACGGCGATGCGCGTGCCGAGCGTCATCGCCTCCTCCTGGTCGTGGGTGACGAAGACGAAGGTGGTCTTGAGCTCGGCGTGCAGGCGCTTGAGCTCGGTGCGGGTCTGCAGGCGCAGGATCGCATCGAGGTTGCTCAGCGGCTCGTCCATCAGGCAGATGTCCGGCTGCCAGACCAGGGCGCGGGCCACGGCCACGCGCTGGGCCTGGCCGCCCGACAGCTGGCCCGGCCTGCGGCCCATCAACTCGTCGATCTGCAGCAGCCGGGCGGTGTCGCGCACCCGGCCGTCGATCTCCTGCTTGGGCACACCGCGGACGCGCAGCGGATAGGCGATGTTGTCGTAGACGCTCTTGTGCGCGTAGAGCGCATAGTTCTGGAACACCATGCTCATGCCGCGCTCGCGCGGCGGCAGGTCGGTGATATCGCGCCCGCCGACCTCGATGCGTCCCGAGGTCGCCGGCTCGAGGCCGGCGAGGATGCGGCAGGCGGTCGTCTTGCCGCTGCCCGAGGGGCCGAGCAGGACCACGAACTCGCCGGTCTCGAAGGTCAGCTCGAAGCCGTCGAGCGCGACGGTCCCATCGGGAAAGACCTTGGTGACGTTGCGGAAGGCGACGGCCACGGGCGCGCTACCCCTTCACGGCGCCGAAAGTGAGCCCGCGCACCAGGTGCCGCTGGACCAGGAAAGTGAAGACAATGATCGGCAGCGTCGCGACGACGGCGACCGCGGCGACCTGTCCCCAGAGCGTGCCGTGGGGCGTCACCAGGCCGGGGATGCCGACGGTCAGCGTGCGGGATTCGAAGGCAACGAGAATAAGGGCGTAGAGGAACTCGTTCCAGCTGAGGATGAAGCAGAGCACGGCGGTCGCCGCCATGCCGGGCGCGGCCAAGGGCAGCAGCACGCGCAGGAACATCCCGGCGCGGGTATGCCCGTCCATCTGCGCCGCCTCGTCGATCTCGCGCGGGATGTCGGCGAAGAAGCCGCGCATCATCCACACGACCAGCGACAGGTTGAAGGTCGAATGGGCCAGGATCACCGAGGTCCGCGTGTCGATCAGCCCGACGTAGCCGAAGAACAGGAACATCGGCACGACCACCGAAATCGGCGGCGCCATGCGGGTCGTCAGGAAGAAGAAGAACAGGTCCTCTTTGCCGGCAAAATCGTGCCGTGCGAAAACGTAAGCGGCCGGAACGCCGATCGCCAGGGACAGAGCCGTCGACACGCCGGCGACGATCAGGCTGTTGCCCACCATCGGCAGGTATCCCTTGTCGAGGAAGACCATGGGGTAGTGCTCGAGGGTCGGCGTGAACAGCCAGACCGGCGCGTCGGCCAGCGCGTCGAGACGCGTCTTAAACGAGGTCATGAGCAGCCAGAGATAGGGCGTCAGCGCGATCACCAGGACAACGACCAGGGTGGCCAGCGCCACCATGCGCCAGGGCCTCCTCACTTCACGGCCCTCCCCTCGGTCCAGTAGATGGCCTTGTAAGAGACCGCGCAGAGGATCAGCACCACGAGGTAGACCATGAACGCGCAGACCGCGCCGTACCCCAGGTCCCAGTTGCGGAAGTTGACCCGCCAGGCGTAGATGCTGATCAGCTCGGTCGCCGTCCCCGGCCCGCCGCCGGTCAGGATGAACACCTTGTCGAACTCCTTGAAGGCGTCGATCCCCCGAAGCAGCAGCACCAAGGCGATGATCGGCCGCAGCAACGGCACGGTGATGTCGCGGAAGACCTGCCACGGCCGGGCCCCGTCCATGACCGCCGCCTCGAAGGGCTCGCGCGGCAGGCTGAGCAGGCCGGCCAGGAAGACCAGCGTGACGAAGGGCGTCCACTCCCACACGTCGACCAGCATCACCGTGGGCAGCACGAGGTCGTGATTGCCGAGCAGCGCGGTCTGCGGGCCCAGCAGCCCGAGCTCCCTCAGGTAATGGGTCAGCATGCCGAACTCGCCGTGTAGCATGAGCTTCCACATCAGGCCGACCGCGACCGGCGCCAGCATCATCGGGATCAGCAGCAAGGTCAAAACGAAGCGGCGGCGCTGTACATGGTGGAACAGCAAGAGAGCCAGCGCGAAACCGAGCCCGAACTCGACCGACACGACGCCGGATACGAAGACCAACGTGGTGCCGAAGCTCTGCCAGAACACCGGGTCCTCGCGCATCAGCCGCCGGTAGTTCTCGAAGCCGACGAAGTTGCCGTCGTGGCCCGGCAGCGCGAAGCTCAGGTCGGTGAAGCTGACGCCGACCATGTAGAGGAAGGGTCCGACCAGAAGAACGACGAGCAGCAGGAGAGCGGGCACCAGGAACAGCGGGCCGACGCCCCGGTCCAAGATACCGCTCCCCCACCTCGAAAGGTTCACCGATACTGCCTCGCGGTCGAAAGCTCCGTCCGCGTCACTTTACCGGGAATTTCAAAGGCGCACAGTCCCCGAGCAGCTTGTTCATGGCCAGCGCCGCGTCGTCGAGCCCCTCTTGGGACGTCTTCTTGCCGGCCAGCACGTTGCTCAGCTCGAGCACCAGGATCTCCGTCAACTCGGGAGATTCCGGAATCGTCGGCTTGGCGATGGCGACCGCATTGGTGTCCATGGAGGCCTTGGAATACGTGATCTTCTGCACGTCGGGTGCAGCGTAGACGTCGGGTCGCGATGAGGCGCCGCCGTTCATGTGCTGCTCGAGCTGCTGGTCGAAGGCCATCATCCACTGGATGAACAGGTAGGCCGCCTCCTTATTCTTGGCGTAGGCCGGGATCAGGTAGGTCCAGCCCTCGACCTGGCCGACCTTGCCGCCCTTGCCCTGGGGTATCAGGTCGAAGCCCATCTTGCCGGACACCGTGCTCTGGGACGGGTCCTCGACCGCATAGGTCGCGTCGTTCCACATGATCATCTCGAAGGCCTTGCCCTGCTGCATGGCGACCATGACGTCGTCCCAGAAGTAGTTCAGCGTATCCGAGGGCGAGTATTTGACCAGGCCCTTGTAGTAGTCGAGGGATTCGACCGCCTCCGGGCTGTTGACGATGATCGGGCCGCACTCGCTGCCCGACTTCGCCTCCATCATGTCGCCGCCGAAGCTGTAGAGGAAGTTGAGCCACTCATACCACAGCGCCTCGTGGCGCTTGCCCTGGATGGCGGTGCCGTAGAAGCCCTTTTCGGGGCGCGTGAACCACGCGGCCAGATCGCGGTACTGGTCCCAGGTCGCGGGCACCTGCATGTCGTAGCCGTACTTGGCCTTGAAGCCGGCCCGCTCCTTGGGATCCTCGAGCAGGTCCTTGCGGTACCACAGGTACATAGTGAGCGCCGTGAAGGGAAAGCCGTAAGCCTTGCCCTCGTACCAAGAGATCTCTTTCCACAGCCCCTGGTACAGCACCTCCTCGGGCTTGAAGGCCGGATCGCGCAGCTTGGGGTCGTTCATGAACCGCTCGATCGGCGTGAGGTGGCCGTTGGCGACGAAACGCCCGAGCTCGCGGTGCGGCTGCAGGATGAAGTCGTAGCGCCCGCGCTTCGAATTCAGGTCCAGCATCACCTTGTTGACCGCCTCGGAATGCTCGTACTGCTCGATGACGACCGTGATGCCGGTGCGCTCCTCGAACTTGTGCTTCAGCTTGTCCATCGCCTCCAGCGGCGGCAGGGACTCGCCGATGGTGCGAATCGTCGTGCCCTTGTAGGGCGCGGCCGCCTCCTCGAGGCTCCAGGCGCCCGCCTCCGCAGCATACGCGAGAGTCAAGGAAACGCTGCCGACTGCGGCGCTCAAGCGCAGCAACTTGCCGAAACGAGATTTCGTGTGTTCTGTCATGTCACCTGCCCTCCCATTCAGGTCCTTGAAACCAAGACCGGCCTTGCGAGGCTCGCCCGCGGGGCCGATCCGCGGCTCTCTCCTCGCCATCCTAGCGACACTACGCCAAACGAGGCGGCAAAGACGAGCCAAGCAAGGCCGTTTTGCGGCGAACTCTAACACGGACAGGACCGCAATTCTACGTGCGTTGTTGGACCTGCCAACTTTCTTGCGATATGTTGCAAGCGAAAACACGGCAAGGGAGGCCCGAAGGTGGACTTCATCTTCATGCTCACGCGGGACGATCAGACGATCGAAGACTGCTTGGACGTTTTTGATATCATTCGGGAAACCGGTGTCCGGCATATTGGTTTCAAGGATATCGGCGTCGAGCGGGACACGATTGCCGCGCTCAACGAGGAGATCAAGTCGCTCGAAGCCGTCAGCTATATGGAAGTGGTAAGTACCACATCAGAGGCTTGTCTGAATTCAGCGCGCGCGGCACTCGAGGTTGGCGTAGACCGGCTGCTTGGGGGGACCGATATCGAACAAACGCTTGAGATCCTTCAGGGCAGTGGCATCGCCTACTACCCTTTTCCGGGCCGGCCTCAGGGCCACCCCACGTGTCTGCACGGCGGCCCCGCCGATATCGCGGCCGATTGCCGCCGGGCGGAGGCGCTGGGCTGCGCGGGGGTCGACCTCTTGGCCTATCGCGCCGCAGACGCGGAGCCGCTCGACCTGATCCGCAGCGCGCGCGACGCGCTTTCGGGCGAGCTGATCGTCGCCGGCAGCATCGATACGCCGGAGCAGATCCACGCGCTTGCCGCCGCCGGGGTCGACGCTTTCACGATCGGCACGGCGGCCTTCGACGGCTCGTTCTCACCACGCAAGGGGTCGCTGCGCTCGCAACTCCGCGATATCCTCACCGCCTGCGCCTAAACCCGGACGCATCGAAATCGAAGGAGAGCCCCATCGCCATCGTCGGCGTCGATATCGGCACGCAAAGCCTCAAGGCGGTCGTCCTGGACGACCGCCTGCACCTGCTGGGTGAGGCCGCCACGGCCTACGAGCCGGATTACCCGCGCCCCGGCTGGGCCGAGCAGTCCCCGGCACTCTGGGAGGACGCGCTCGGCCTGACGATCGCCAAGGCGCTCGCCGCCGCTGGGCGCGCCGCGGCCGAGGTGCGGACCCTCGGCATCGCCGGCCAGCTTGACGGATGCATCGCCGTGGACGCGGAGGGCCGGGCGCTCGGCCCCTGCATCATCTGGATGGACCGCCGCGCCGAGGCGCAGGCGAAGGTGGTCGAACCTGACGAGCTGCGCCGGGTCACCGGGGTCACGCGCGACGCCACGCACATGGCCGCCAAGATCCGCTGGCTCAAGCAGGAGGCCTTCGAAGCAAGCCGTTTCCATCAGCCGGTGTCGTACCTGGTGGCGCGGCTGACCGGCGCGCAGGTGTTCGATCACGGACTCGCGTCGACCACCATGCTCTATTCCCTCGCGACACGCGGCTATGTCCCCGAGCTGCTCGCGGCCTTCGGCATCGAAGAAAACGAGCTGCCGGCCATCGCCGAGGCGCACGAGCCGGCCGGCCGGCTCACGGCCGAGGGCGCGCAGCTATGCGGCCTGCCGCAGGGCACCGTGGTCGCGGTCGGCACCGGCGACGACTTCTCGACTCCGCTCGGCGCCGGCCTGGTGACGCCCGGACGGGTCGCCTGCGTGCTGGGCACCGCCGAGGTCGTCGGCGCACTCGACGGTTCAGCGAAGATCGATCCGACGGGACTGGTCGAAACCCACAGCTATGCCGGCGGCCGCTTCTACATCGAGAACCCGGGCTGGATTTCGGGCGGCGCGCTCGCCTGGCTGCGCGGGCTGCTGCGCCCGGTCGGCTTCGCCGAGCTCGACCGCCTCGCGGCCGAGGTCCCGCCGGGCGCCGGGGGCGTGACTTTCCTGCCCGCGCTGAACGGCGCCATGGCGCCGGAGTGGATCGCCTCGGCACGCGGCTGCTTCTACGGCCTGACCCCGGCGCACGGCGCGGGTCACCTGGCGCGCGCGGTGCTGGAAGGCTGCGCCTTCGCCATGCGCGACGTGATCGAGCGGCTGGTCGAAATGGACGTGGCGACGGAGGCGCTTTTGTTGCTGGGCGGCGGCGCCAAAAGCCGGCTCTGGGCGCAGATCCGGGCCGACTGCACCGGCCTTCCGGCCCAGATTCCGGTGGTGCGCGACACCTCGCCGGTGGGCGCGGCAATCTGCGCGGCCGTGGCCGGCGGGATTCAACCCGATCTCGTCGGCTGCGCCGCCTTGGTCGGCGAACTTGCCGAAACGGTCGCGCCCGAGGCCGGGGCGCGCGCCGCCTACGACGCCGCCTACGCGGCCTACCGCCGGCTGTTCGACAGCCTGCGCCCGATGTTCGGCGCCGAGGGCTGAGGCGATGACGGGGGACGCGCTCGACAGTCTGCTGCGCGGGACCTTCGCGGATCCGGACGGCGGCCCGGCGCTTACGGTGCCGACGCGCTCGGTCGTCATCGCCGATACGCTGGCCGGCGACGAGGCCGAGCTGGTTGCCGGGCTCCACCTGGGCCGCAAGCTGGCGCTGGTCGGCGACGACAACACGCGCCGGGTGCTGGGCGCACGGGTCTCCGCCGCGCTGGCCCCGATCGCGCAGGTCACGGAAATACCTTTGCCCGGGCGGCCGCACGCGGACCAGGAGACCGCCGAGGCGATCCGCCGCGACAGCGCCGGCTGCGACGCCTTGATCGCCGTGGGCTCGGGCACGATCAACGACCTCTGCAAGTACGTCGCGGTGCAGGACGGCAAGCCCTATGCGGTCTTCGCCACCGCGCCCTCGATGAACGGCTACACCTCGGTCAACGCGGCGATTACGGTAGACGGGCACAAGAAGTCGCTGTCGGCGGTCGCCGCCGCCGGCGTCTTCCTGGACCTCGAGGTGCTGTCGCAGGCGCCGCCGCGCATGATCCGCTCCGGCCTCGGCGACAGCCTCTGCCGGCCGACGGCACAGGCCGATTGGCTGCTCGCCCACCTGCTGCTCGACCGCCCCTATCGCGAGGCGCCCTTCGCCCTGCTCGCCGCGGACGAGCCGGCGCTCTTCGAAAGCGTTGAGGCGCTGATGCAGGGCGACCTCGAGGCCATGCGGCTGCTCGCCCGCACTTTGGTGCTCTCGGGTTTCGGTATGACGCTTTGCGGCGGCAGCCATCCGGCCAGCCAGGGCGAGCACCTGATCAGCCACATCATCGAGATGATGCCGCCCGCCGGCTGCCCCGAGGCCTTCCACGGTGAGCAGATCGGCGTGACCACGCTGACCATGGCGCGGCTGCAGGACCGCATGCTGGCGGAAGGGCCGCCGCACCTGCGCGCGAGCGCGCCCGACGAGGCCGCGGTGAAATCGCATTTCGGCGCCGAGCTGGGCGCCGCCTGCTGGCGGGAATTCGCTGGAAAGCGATTTCAC
>Ga0224508_10002558_pt1 | contig 15361 bp, 7 predicted proteins | sample SF_Jan12_sed_USG_4_FD_170157 | JGI IMG/M metagenome (GOLD analysis project Ga0224508, IMG submission 170157) | Sediment microbial communities from San Francisco Bay, California, United States - SF_Jan12_sed_USGS_21 | ecosystem: Environmental > Aquatic > Marine > Sediment | place: USA: California... | reverse complement strand
GTCCTTGTAGGTTTCGCCGGCGAGCACCTGGGCGTCAATGAAACTCCGGAAATCGGCCGCGGTCATCCACATATCAGCCGGTTCACGCACTGCCTGAATGACTGGATCCAAAATGCCGGGTTCAAAGCGGTTGAAATGGCCGCTCTCAAGAAGTTGCATTACACGTGCGAAATCTTCGTCGGCATCGATGATAGCCTGCGGATCGTATTGACCCCGCATTTCATTTATTGCATCGACTGTAAGACCGAACAAAAAGAAGTTGTTTTCGCCGACCGCTTCACGAATCTCCACGTTGGCGCCGTCCAGCGTTCCGATAGTAATGGCACCATTCATCATGAATTTCATGTTGCCGGTTCCCGATGCTTCCTTGCCGGCTGTCGAAATCTGTTCTGACAGGTCAGCTGCCGGACAAATCAGTTCCATCGCCGAGACGTTGTAGTCCGGGTAGAAGATGAGCCGCAGTCGGTCATCCATTGCAGGATCAGAATTAATCACGCGCGCCACGTTGTTGACGCATTTGATAACGCTCTTCGCCATCTCGTAACCGGGTGCCGCTTTGCCGCCGATGATAATGGCGCGAGGCACAAGGTCGTCGCCATCGCCGCGCCTGATCCGGTCATAGAGATGCACGGCGTGTAGCACGTTCAACAGTTGCCGTTTGTACTCGTGAATGCGTTTGACCTGAACGTCGAACAACATGTCGGTGCCAATCGATATCCCGGTCTTGCTCTCGACATCCTTTACGAGCTGCACCTTGTTTTCCAGTTTGACCTTGCGCCAAGCCTGGCCGAAAGATGTATCGTCAGCATATTCAGCAAGCCCGGAGAGTTCCTCCAGGTTTGTAACCCAGGTATTACCGATCTTGTCAGTGATCAATTCTGCGAGGCCCTTGTTGCAGGCGGCCAGCCAGCGGCGCTGCGTTACGCCGTTTGTTTTGTTGTTGAATTTTTCCGGCCAGAGCTCGGCGAAGTCGCGGAACAGGCCATCGGCGAGCAGCTTCGAATGTAGCGCGGCCACGCCGTTGACCGAATAGCTGCCGACGATTGCGAGGTAGGCCATACGGATCATCGGCTCGCTGCCTTCCTGGATCAGCGACATGCGTTGTATGCGTTCGTTGTCGCCCGGCCAGCGACGGCTGATCTCGTCGATGAACCGCGCATTGATCTCGTAAATGATATCCAGCAGTCGCGGCAACATACGCCGGAACATCGATACCGGCCACATCTCGAGAGCCTCGGGAAGCAGGGTGTGATTCGTATAGGCCATGGTCTTGCGTGTAATCGCCCAGGCGTCGTCCCAATCGAGATAGAACTCGTCGATCAACAGTCGCATCAACTCGGCTACGGCGATCGCCGGGTGCGTATCGTTCAGCTGAATACAGTTCTTGTCGGCAAACTCTCCAACGTCGTTGCCATTGTGATACGTGTGATAGCGCAGCATGTCCTGCAGGCTGGCCGAGGCAAGGAAGTATTGCTGCCGCAGCCTGAGTTCCTGGCCGTTCTCGGTCGCCGCATTCGGATACAGGACCATCGTGATGTTCTCAGCCTCGTACTTTGTCGCGACTGCATCGGCGTAGCTGCCGGCGTTAAACTCTTCCAGATCGAATTCGTCGGTCGACGATGCCGACCAGAGTCGCAGCGTATTGACGATGTCATTGCGATAGCCCGGCACTGGCACATCGAACGGTATCGCAAGTACATCGTGGGTATCGATCCAGGCAAAGCGCGTCTCGCCGCGTGCATCCTTGTAAGTTGTCGTGCGGCCGCCGAAGCTGATCGTCTGTGCGAACTCGAAGCGCTCGACCTCCCATGGAAATCCTTCGCGCAACCAGGGATCGGGTTCCTCAACCTGGAAGCCGTTATCGATGCGCTGGTGAAACATGCCGTAGTTATAGCGAATGCCATAGCCAACGACGGGTAGAGCAAGCGTCGCACAGCTGTCGAGAAAACACGCCGCGAGCCGGCCCAGGCCGCCATTGCCGAGACCGGCGTCATGTTCCCGATCGTAGACGTCCTCGAGTTTGAGGCCAATCCGGTTGAGTGCCTCAGATGTTTCCTCCTCGATGCCGAGATTAAGCAGGGCGTTACGCAGCAGCCTGCCCATCAGGAACTCGAGGGACAGGTAACTGACGCGGCGATTGTCGTCTCGTTCCATCGCCATGCGTGTCTTGCCCCAGCGCTCCATGAGCCGGTCGCGCGCCGCGTAGACCACTGCCTGGTAGAGAAACGGTGATTTTGTCCGGATCGTGCGTCGCCCCAGCATGCGGCCGAAATAATGCGTGAAATCCTTGAGAATGGCATCGGCGGTCATCGGCAGGTCAGGTGACTGCAGTAGTTCGATTTCGCCGATACCGACTGATTTGTCAGAACGTGCGGACATACATGCTTCTCCGTCAGGTACCCGTCGGTACTGGTTCTAGTATAAGTGTTGCGAGCGCCGGAAGTGACAGGCTCAGTGAATGCGATCGGCCGTGGGTGCCGGCGTCGGTCGCGATAATGTCCGGTGTGTAAATGTTTGTGCCGCCGTAGCACTCAAGGTCCGTGTTAATGAGTTCACGATAATTGCCGACCGCCGGCACGCCAAGCCGGAAGTTATGTCGCACGACCGGCGTGAAGTTCGTGACGCAAACGACAAAACCACCGGACCGGTCGCGGCGAATCCACGACAGGATACTGTTATCGCGATCCCCCCATTCGATCCATTCGAAGCCTGCGTCGGAGAAATCTATTTCGTGCAGCGCAGGCGTATTGCGGTACACGACATTCAGATCCCGGACCAGGTTTTGCACACCAGCGTGTGTCGGGAAGTCCAGCAAATGCCAGTCGAGCGACTGGTCATGGTTCCACTCGTTGTACGGCGCAATCTCACTGCCCATGAACAGCAGCTTCTTGCCCGGGTGGGCGTACATGCTGGCAAAGTAGGCACGCAAGTTGGCAAATTTCTGCCAGTCGTCCCCGGGCATGCGCCCGAGCAACGAACGCTTGCCGTGAACAACTTCGTCATGTGACAGCGGCAGGATAAAATTCTCGTTGAACGCATAGACGAGCCCGAATGTCATCTTGTCGTGATGAAATTTCCGGTGTATCGGGTCCTCCGACATGTATGACAACGTGTCATTCATCCAGCCCATGTTCCACTTGTAGGTGAAACCCAGGCCACCTGCGTCGACGGGTTTCGATACCCCGGGCCAGGCCGTTGACTCTTCGGCAAACGATACCGCGCCGTGAACATGCAACTCCTTGTTCAGGTTGCGCAGAAACTCGACCGCCTCGAGGTTTTCGTTGCCGCCCTGTTCGTTGGGAACCCACTCCCCGTCCTTTCTCGAGTAGTCGAGGTACAGCATCGAGGCAACGGCGTCGACGCGAATCCCGTCAATGTGAAATTCGTCGATCCAGTAAAGGGCGCTGCCGATCAGGTAGTTCACGACTTCGCGACGGCCGAAGTTGAAAATCAGCGTGCCCCAATCGGCATGTTCGCCCTTGCGCGGATCTTCGTGTTCGTAAAGTGCGGAACCGTCGAAGCGCCGGAGACCGTGTTCATCCTTGGGAAAATGTGCCGGGACCCAGTCGACGATCACCGCGATCCCTGCCGCGTGACAACGATCGACGAGGTAGCGGAAATCATCCGGCTCACCAAAACGCTGCGTCGGCGCAAACATGCCGATGGGCTGGTAGCCCCACGAGCCATCGAACGGATGCTCCGACACCGGCAGGAACTCGATGTGCGTGAAACCCATATCGGCTACGTAGTCGACCAGCTCGTCAGCGAGTTCACGGAAGTTGAGGTAGCGCTTGCCGTCATCGCCACGGCGACGCCACGACCCGAGGTGGATTTCATAGATGCTTACGGGCCGGTCGAGGTTCGGCACCATGGTTTTTTGTGCGGTCCAAGCGCCGTCCTGCCAGTCATGTTTGCTCTCGTAGACGATACCCGCGTTGCCCGGTGGCGGTTCGTGATAGCTCGCAAACGGATCCGTCTTGAATGGCAGCAGATTCCCGTCGCGGTCCAGCAGCTCGTACTTGTACCGCGCACCGTTGCCAACGCCCGGGATGAATATCTCCCAGATGCCGTTGGCAGGATGCAGCCGCATGACGTGCCGCCGTCCGTCCCAGTCATTGAAGTCACCGATCACGCTGACTCGTGACGCATTGGGCGCCCACACCGCGAAACGGGTACCGCCGATACCCTCGATCTCGCGGATCTGTGCGCCGAGCTTGTGATAGATCTGCCGGTCGGAACCTTCGCCCAGCAGGTACAGGTCGAGGTCACCGAGCGTGGTCGGGAAACGATAACTGTCCTCGATTTCCGACACATGGCCGCCGTGCGTCGTAATTCGCAACTTGTAACGGCGCCTGCGCGCCGGCATCACCGCCGCAAACAGGCCGTTCGGGTGCACCCGCTCCATGCTGGCCAGCAATTCGCCATCGCCATCAACGAGATCCACGCCTTGTGCCTGCGGCTGCAGCGTGCGCACGACGCGCAAATTCCCGACCCGGTGCAGCCCGAGCACCCCGAAGGGATCGTAATAGCGCCCCTGCACCAAAGCGGCGTAAGTCTCGCTCTGGTTTGCCATATCAGGGTTGGGGCTCATACAACGCATCCACCGTTTGCTGCGCAGAACGCTTCCAGTCAAATCTTTCCGACGCTGCGCGAATACACAAAGTTTGCCAGCGATCGTTGTCACCGGTTTTCATCGCCAGGGCGCGATCGACGGCTGCGACGAACCCGGTTGCCTGTTCGGCGGGGTGGTCGCCGCTGAATACAAATCCTGTCTTTGCGTCCTTCACTGTATCGCAGAGTCCGCCGACCGCGTGCACGACACACGGCTGCGCAGCGCGCATTGCCAGCATCTGGCTGATGCCGCAGGGTTCGAAGCTCGATGGCATCAGGAACAGGTCGCCGCCACGATACAGGGGATCAGCCAGTGTTTCCGAATAGCCGCGCAGGAACAGCAGCTGTTCATATCTTGCCGCGATCTTGAGAACGCGCTGCTCGAACTCGGCCTCGCCGCTGCCCAGCAGAAACACCACGCTGTTGGTGCCTATGCGATCCAGTATATGCTCCAGCGCGCTGCGGCCGTCAGCCAGCGGTTCGAGAAACAGGCTGACCTTTTGCCGCACCAGGCGACCGATACTGACCATCACATGCTCGGGCCGGTTCTGTGGTAGCGACGGCAGTCTCGATTGCGCCAGTGCGTGCGCCTTGTCATCCGGGTCCGTGGCGACCCAGGCGTTTACCTGGTCGCTGACCATGGCGAGAATCCGCTGCCACCTTGGTCTGCGGTCGCTATTGCCGTTGTACTCGCAACCATTGAGGATGCCGACCAGCCGACCGGCCCTCGCGGCATTTTCCAACTGCACCTCCAGGCCCTCGCCACCGAAGAAGCCCCGCGCCGGATCACTCGGCCGGCGAATCTCCTGCGCGTAGGTGGGTGAAACGGTACTGACCTTGTCTGCAGAACGGATGGCCAATGCCAACGGATTGACACAATCGGTTGCGTGCGGGTCGCGAACAATCGCAGTCTCGAATACGACATCCGGAAACCAGGCCTGTAACGAGGATTCGTGACCGGCAAGCGGTCGCGTGCCCTGGTAAGCAATGTTGTGAATCGTGAAAACGGTCTGAATTTCCTGCAACTTTTCGTAGCGCGGATCGAAATCGCGCAGGAGGAAGTAAAACGCCGCGTGCCAGTCGTGTACATGCACAACGTCAGGGCGCTCGGGTGACTGGAGTATCCATGCCGCAGTCGCCGCGCCAAACAATGCGAACTTGCTCGCGTCGGTCGCGAACGGTCCTTCGGATTCGACCTCCGCATAGACCTTGCCCGGCCCCAGCGGCGAAAATAGTTCGTGCTCGAAAACGATGTTTTGCACAGCTTCTTCGCTGCCCGGTACGTCATAAACGACCACGGACTGTGCTTTGCCCCGAAACTCCACGTCGATCTCCCCCGACTCGCTGGCGCCGGGGATCGTCGAGAACATCCCGTAGGAAGGCGTTACGACGGTGGCGGACCAGCCAAGACGGGCGAGAGCGGCCGGCAGATCACGAACGACATCGCCGACGCCGCCGACTTTGCCACCGGCGAGCGCGCCGTTCTCGGCCGCAACAAAAATGACGTGTTTGGTACTGATCCGGCTGGTCCTTCACTAGCGCGTGAAATGCAGGTGCTGTCCCAGCATGTCGGGCGTGACGAGCGTGAGTCCGGTGTCCGTCACGCGAAAGCCGCGCTCTGCATCCGCATCGTGGTCTTCGCCAATGACGGTGCCGGGCTCGAGGGTGGTACCGCGGTCGATGATGGCGCGGTTCACGCGGCAGTTCTCGCCAATATTAACGTCGGGAAGAACGACTGATTCGGTTACCGTGCTATAGGAATCCACCCGAACCCGCGAAAACAACAGCGAATTGTCGACATGGGCCCCCGAAATGACACAGCCGCCCGACACCATTGACTGTATCGCTACGCCGCGCCGGCCGTCCTCGTCGAAGACAAATTTGGCCGGGGGCGACTGCGCCTGGTGCGTCCAAATGGGCCAGGTCTGGTCATAGAGGTTGAGTTGCGGCGTCACCGAGACCATTTCCATGTTGGCCTCCCAGTACGCCTGCAGGGTTCCGACATCGCGCCAGTAGGCCTGCTTGCCGGTGTCCGGGTCGCGGAACGGGTAGGCGTAAACCTGGTAGTCGTCAATGATGGCCGGAATCACGTTACGGCCGAAGTCGTGCTGCGTTCCCGGGGTGTCCGCATCCTTGATGACCTGCTCGTAAAGGAACTCGGTGTTAAATATGTAATTACCCATCGATGCGAGGCACAAGCCCGGCTTGCCGGGAATTGGATTGGGTTTTTCGGGTTTTTCGTCGAAGCGGAGGACCCGGCCCGCTTCATCGACGGTCATGACGCCGAACGCCCCTGCCGCTTCCTCAATCGGAACTTCGAGGCAGCACACGGTCATGTCCGCGCCGGACTCCGCGTGCGCGGCGAGAAAATTGCCGTAGTCCATCTTGTAAATGTGGTCGCCGGACAGGATCAGGACGAGACGCGGAGCATGCGTGCGGATGATGTCGAGGTTCTGGTAGATCGCGTCGGCCGTGCCGCGATACCACTCGCCGCCGACTCGCTGCGAGGCAGGCAAAATGTCAACGAATTCCTTGTTGCCCGCCCCGGCCTGGAACCACGACCAGCCGCTGACGAGATGCCGAATCAGCGAATGCGCCTTGTACTGGGTGAGCACACCCATGCGACGTATCCCTGAATTCAGGCAATTCGACAGAGGAAAATCGATGATGCGGTACTTGCCGCCAAAATAGAGCGCGGGCTTGGCGCGCCAGGTCACCAGCTCGCGCAGCCGCGAGCCCTGCCCGCCGGCGAGAATCAAAGCGAGGGTGTCGCGGGTCAGGCGGCTGACAAAACGACCGTCGTCCTGTTTTTTTGTTGTGGGCATAATGCCTCTCTCTATATGACCTTCCTGAGTCGACCGCCTAGTCTGCCAGACTTATGGTGGTTGCGGGTGATAAACCAGAGAGAATGGTTTCAGTTTCAACCAGTTATGCCGCGGCCCGAATCGCGCACCAGTTTGGCCACGTGGGCGATCAACTCGTCACTTAGCTGCGCAGCCTCGAGACGCCAGCGCCAGTTGTCGCCTGAGGTCCCGGGCGTATTCAGGCGAGCCTCGGAGCCAAGCCCCAGGAAGTCCTGCATCGGGGCGATCGCGAGGCGCGCGTTGGTCGAGAACGCAGCACGAATCAGGTCCGTGTTGATGGTCTCCGGCGTGCCGTCTGTCAATTCAAGCACAGCCCTTCTCGCTGCAGCGATCTCGTCGGCCGATCGGAGGTCGTCGGGGCTGCCCTGGAACCAGCCGAGCGTCGTATCGTTGTCGTGCGTGCCCGTATAACAGACACTGTTAGCGACGACGTCCAGCGGTGCTTCCTCGTCGACGACGTCGAACTGCAGCACGGCCATGCCAGGAATGTGATGCCGATCCCGCAAAGCCTCAACTTCGGGAGTGATAACGCCGAGATTCTCCGCGACGATGGGCAGCTGCCCAAGTGCCTCGCGCATCGCATCGAAGATGGCGTCGCAGGGTCCCGGCACCCATGCGCCTTCGCGGGCAGTCTCTGCCCCGGCCTGCACCGACCAGTAAGCCTCGAAGCCACGGAAATGGTCGACCCTGACAATGTCGACGAGTTCCGACAATGCCTGCAGACGTTCCACCCACCAGCTGTAACCCTGGGCGGCATGCGCGTCCCAGGCATACAGTGGGTTGCCCCACAGCTGGCCGTCTTCACTGAAATAGTCAGGAGGCACGCCGGCGACGCTGGCCGGGCGCCCATCACGATCGATCTGCAACAGGCCCGGATTCGCCCAGGCGTCGGCGCTGTCCATTGCAATGTAGATCGGCATGTCGCCGAACAACTGGATGCCGCTGGCGTTGGCATAGTCTTTGAATTGCCGCCATTGGCAATTGAACAGGAATTGGATGATCTTGAGTATCTCGATCTCGTCGGCGACCAGTATCTCGAGTTGCTGCATCGCCTTTGCTTCGCGATACACGAAATGCGGCGCCCACTCGGGCCATGGCCGATCGTCATGCCGCGACTTGAGAATGCGAAACAATGCGTAGTCGTGCAGCCACTGCACATCGTTATACGCGACGAATTCGTTGAACTCGGCTTTGAGGCCGGCATCTGCGACATCGGCAAAGCGGCCCGCTGCAATCTTGAGCAGCCGTGTCTTAACCGGGATTAGCGCGCCGTAGTCGACGGTATCGGTCGGCAAGGCCTCAAGCGGTCGTAATTCGTCGCCGCGCAGCAGGTCCAATTCAACCAGTGTGGCCATATCGATCAACATTTCGTTACCGGCGAAGGTCGATAGGGGCTGGTAGGGCGAATCCCCGTAGGCGGTTGGACCTGTGGGCAGGAATTGCCAGACACCGAGCTGCATGCGCCGCATTACATCGATGAAACGCCGTGCCTCCGCGCCTATCTGGCCGATGCCGTACCTGCCGGGCAGGGACGTGATGTGCAGGCACACGCCGGCGGTCCGCGACGAGGGCAGCGTTTGTTCTTGTTGTTGTCGTTTCGCGTCAATGGCGCGATGTGTAACTGCCATGGGCCATCTTGTTTCAGAATACAGTTCTATTTCAGTAAGTTACGATACGGTACACGAGGGTTCAGGCTGGCCACGGTTGTATCGTCTGCCAATATCGTTGCTGCAATTTATCAGGGGGTTGCGGCGTTGCGACAGAATGCATACGTATTCAGGCAATGAATACGTTTGCATTGCATTGCGGCAGGCAGACCCCGTTCATAAGATGCCCGGAAGAACTGTAAACCCAGACCTTTCCGGGGGGATGCCACATGGTCACCAAGAAGCGCCGCACGGCGCAGCCCATTTCGAACGAAACGAATTTCACACTGAACATCCGCCGCACCGCGGTATCGCTGGCCGTTGCTGCTGCGTTGCCCGGTGCGATGGTTCTGTCGTCTTCGGCGCTCGCACAGCAGGCGGACGATTACGATGCTGCTGACGAAGTTATTGAAGAAGTTGTAACGACGGGTTTCCGCAGCAGTTTGCGCAATGCCATGATGATGAAGCAGAACTCCGAATCGATCGTTGAGGCGATCACGGCCGAGGACATTGGCAAGCTTCCGGACGCCAGTATCGCGGAATCGATGGCACGGCTTCCTGGACTCACGGCGCAGCGCCTGAACGGGCGCGGTCAGCAAATCAGCATCCGTGGCCTTGGACCGGACTTCACGACCGCGCTCCTGAACGGGCGCGAACAGGTTACGACCGGCGATAATCGCGGTGTCGAATTCGATCAGTATCCCTCCGAGCTGCTCTCCGGCGTGACGATCTACAAAACACCGGATGCCTCGCTGATTGGTGCGGGCCTCGCCGGCACGGCCGACATGCAAACCATTCGCCCACTGGCACATGGCAAACGCACCGTGGCGGGTAACATCCGTTACGAGTGGACCGAATACGGTGCCCTGAACGCCGGGTCGGATGACGACGGCTACCGCTACTCACTGACCTATGTCGATCAGTTCGCTAACGATACCGTGGGCATTGCCATCGGAATTGCGGACATGTCGAACCCGGGGCAGGAAGAGCGTTTCAACTCCTGGGGTTACCCAACGTTAGGTGGCGGCGAGGCTGTCATTGGCGGCGCCAAGCCGTACGTACGCTCCAGCACGCTCGATCGCACCGGCGTCATTGGCGTCCTCGAGTTCAACCCGACCGATACGGTTTCGACGTCACTCGACATTTACTATTCCGAGTTCGAGGAAGTCCAGCTGCTGCGCGGAATTGAGCTGCCGTTGCTTTGGGGCGGCCTGAGTCTGGAGCCTGGATACACGGTTGACGACAACCTCGTCACAGATGGCCAGTTCAATGGCGTCAAAGGTGTCATGCGTAACGACATCACGGCACGTGACAGTGAGTTGTTTGCGGCCGGCTTCAACGTCAATTTCGATGTTGGCGAGAACTGGGTTGCCGACATCGACCTGAGCATGTCTTCGGTTGACCGCAAAGACATCATCCTCGAAAGCTACTCGGGTACCGGCACTGCCGGTTCGGGCGCGACCGACGATATGGGTTTCACAATGGACGGCATAACGGGTGCCGTATTCTCACCATCTCTCGACTACACGGACCCGAACCTGATCCTGCTGACCAGCCCGCAGGGCTGGGGCAGCGGTGTCGTGCCCGGTGGTCAGCTCGGCTACGACAATCGTCCGGACATTGACGACGAGCTAAACCAGTTTGCTCTGTCAATGGAACGCGAACTCGGCGGTTCGATCAGCGGTGTGGAATTCGGCGTCAATATCGCGACTCGCGAGAAAACCAAAGGCAATGACGAGTTTTTCCTCGGCCTTGCCAGTGGAGCGACCGAAGCGCCGCTCCAGGACGTCACGGGCGTTACGGATCTGAGTTTCCTCGGTATACCGGGCATGATCAGCTATGATCCGTTGGCACTTATTGCCTCCGGAATTTACAGTCGGGCGCCGAATCCGAATGCAGACGTGGCGATCAAGGGATGGACAGTCGAAGAGGACACCAATGTCGCCTACGTCATGTTCAGACTCGATACCGAGGTCGGACGCTTCCCGCTGACCGGTAATTTCGGACTGCAGTACATGGACGTCGATCAATCGTCGGATGCGCTCGCGGCATCGGGAACGACCGGACGCGTGTCGGCGTCGGGCGGCGACGACTGGTCAGAATTGCTGCCGAGCGTTAACCTGAGTATGGAGGTCGCTGACAATACTTACGTCCGCTTTGCGGCGGCACGAACGGTGTCGAAAGCACGCATGGACGACTTGCGCGCGAGTTTCGAGTACAGCTACAACGATACGCAGGAGGCCGGCACGACGCCGGAAGACGGCCCATGGAGTGGCAGTGGCGGCAATCCGGCGTTACAACCGTGGCTTGCAACTGCCTATGACCTCTCGTTCGAGAAATACTTCGCCGACGGCGCAGGCTACGTTTCGCTGGCTTATTTCTACAAGGATATCGATCAGTTCATTATTCCGGGCTTCCCGATTCTCACCGACTTCACCGGGTTCCCGGTTCCGCCGGGGCAGAATCCAGGCACTTTCCTCGGAATCGTTTCTGCGCCCATAAACGGCGACAGCGGTGATATCGACGGATTCGAGGTTGCGGTGCAACTCGCGGGTGACGTGATCCACGACTCGATTCGGAACTTCGGCCTGGTAGCGAATTATTCGAGCACCGACAGCTCGATCGAGCCGGCACCCGGCGTGTCGATTGACATTCCAGGCCTATCGAAAGACGTGGCCAATGCCACGCTGTACTACGAAAATGAATCGTTCTCGGCACGTGTGAGCAATCGCTACCGTTCGAAGTTCCTCGGTGAAGTCGGTGGATTTGGTGGCGGCCGCGCCTTCAAGGAAATCAAGAGCGAGTCGGTACTCGATGCGCAGATTAGCTACACGTTCACCAGCGGCAGGGCTGCAGGTCTGACACTGCTGCTGCAGGGCTACAACCTGACCGATGAACCGATGACGACCTTCGCAGGCGACAACCGCCTGATAATCGACTACCAGAGTTACGGTGCTTCATACATGATCGGCGCCTCGTACAGCTACGATTAAGGCATCTACTTTGAAGGCTTGACAAAGAACCCCGCCGGAATCCGGCGGGGTTTTTTTGTGGCCGTAGTGTTTAGAATGGTCCGATCATGATCACCCAGTGTATCAAACGTATCGTAATCGTCGGCGGCGGCACAGCCGGCTGGATGGCGGCGTCGGTATTGTCGAGGGTCCTCGGCCCGCTTGTCCAAATCGAACTCATCGAGTCAGAGCAAATCGGCACGGTGGGCGTTGGCGAGGCGACGATTCCACAGGTACAGCTCTTGCTGAGCCTGCTCGGCATCGACGAAAACGATTTTCTGGGCAACGTGCAGGGCACAATCAAGCTTGGCATCCAGTTCAACGACTGGGCGCAGCCCGGCGATAGCTACATTCATGCGTTTGGCGCCCCTGGTCGTTCGCTCGGAGTATTGGAGTTCTATCATTACTGGCTGCGTGCCCGTTGGCAGGGCAGCAGTGAGAGCCTGTGGTCGTATAGCCTGAACGCGGTCGCGGCTTCGCAAGACCGCTTCGAGATATTCGACAAATTCGGGGACACCGGGCTCACGGGCCTGGTGCGTGCCTATCATTTCGATGCCAGTCTTGTGGCTGGCTATCTGCGAAGAATTGCCGAAGCGGCCGGCGTCGTCAGGACCGAAGGCAAAGTTGTTGACGTCAAGCTCGGGTCAGAAGACGGATTCATAGAGTCGCTTGAAGTCGAAGGTGGGAAAAGTCTGCAAGCAGACCTGTTCATTGATTGTTCCGGGTTTCGCGGCCTCTTGATTGAGCAGGCAATGGAGACCGGTTACGAAGACTGGACCCGATGGTTGCCCTGTGATCGCGCCGCAGCTGTACAGTGTGAAACGGTCGATCCGCTGTTCCCGTACACGCAATCGACAGCACGTGCAGCCGGCTGGCAATGGCGTATTCCTCTGCAAGCACGGACAGGCAATGGGCACGTATACAGTAGCGAATACCTGTCCGATGACGAGGCCGTTTCTTGCCTGCTCGAAAACCTCGATGCGGCGCCTATTACGGAACCCCGGATAGTGAAATTTACGACGGGCCGGCGGCGCAAATTTTGGAACAAAAACTGCGTGGCGCTTGGTTTGGCGAGCGGATTCCTGGAGCCGCTGGAGTCAACGAGCATTCATCTCGTGCAGTCCGGATTGAGCCGCTTGATAAACCTCTTCCCTGATCGAGGCTTCGCCGACGAGACGATTGACGAATATAACCGGCAGTGTGCGTATGAGTTCGAGCGCGTGCGGGATTTTATCATCCTGCACTACCACAAGAATCAGCGTAGCGAACCGTTCTGGGTCGACCGACGGGAAATGAGTGTGCCGGAAGAACTCACAAGAAAAATTGAACTATTCCGTGCAAGCGGCCGCCTGCAAGAGGACGCCGAAGACCTCTTCAAGAACGTTGGCTGGTTACAAATACTGCTCGGCCAACATGTAGTTCCCGAGTCGTACCATCCGCTAGCGGATATTCCGACAGATGAGCAGTTACAGGCGTTTCTCCACGATATCCGGCGGGTAATTGCTCAGCGCTCTGAATCGCTGATGGACCATAGGCGCTTCATAGAGCGGCATTGTCCCGTCAATAGTCAGTAATGACCCGGGTTGAAAATGTCGCCCTATCCCCGCGACGACCGGTTCGCCAAAAAGGTGGCAAATGAAATCAAATACTAGATATTTATTGACGGTCGGATTCGTCCTGCTGCAGTACGGTTGTGCAACGATCGAACAGCAACCAGCGACGTACAAGCTGTATTACCTCGGTGGCCAGTCAAACATGGAGGGATTCGGATACACCGATAAGCTTCCTGAGGGTACAGCCGTTACGTCGCAAAACGTTATGATATTTACGGGAAATATGGCGCTAGACAACGAAACGCAGGGAGGCGTTGGAATCTGGCAACCCTTGCAGCCCGGCTTTGGTACGGGATTCAAGGGCGCGACCAATCAGCTGTCGGATCGGTTTGGGCCGGAACTGATGTTCGGCCAGACGATCGCAGGGCTTGCTTCCAATTCGAAAATCGCCATCATCAAGTACGCACTTGGCGGCTCGGGGCTGGCAGATGGCGTCGGCTTCGGTAATTGGCACCCCGACTTTGCGGACGGCGCCGGGATCAACCAGTACGACCATGCGCTGACGACCATGCGTAATGCGCTGAAACATAGCGATATCGACGGCGATGGCGTCGCGGATCGCCTGATACCGTCTGGAATTGTCTGGATGCAGGGCGAAGCTGATGCGTTCGACAGTCAGGCGGCGGCAAATGAATACGCCGTAAACCTCAAGCGCTTGATGGAACTGCTTCGAGCCGCCATGCGTGTTGATGATTTACCGATAGTGATCGGCAAGATCACTGACTCGGGCATGGCGGACGACGGGACGGTAATGGATTACATTGAAACGGTGCCGCGGGCACAACAGAGCTTCGTCACTGGCGATGTCTGTGCTGCATACGTCACCGTTACCGATGACCTTGCGTACCTGGACGACGGTTGGCATTACGATACGGACGGTTTTGTGGCGCTCGGTATCGCTTTTGCGAATGCGATGAGCAAACTGGAATCGACGTGCGCGCCTGCTCGATAGGAGTACTGCTTTGCCTCACGGTTTTGACGCAGGGCTGCGGCGGGGGAGGCGGGGGACAGTCCAGCCCACCGCCACCGCCCCCAACGGTAACGGTCACTGTTCAGTACCTGCGGGTCGATCCCTCGTACGACGGTTGGGGTTTGCATCTCTGGGGCAATGCAATTGCGGCCGGCGTGGCTACCGAGTGGGCTTCGCCGCGCATGCCGGATCGCATCGAAAACGGTGCGGCAGTGTTCGAGATTCCGGTTGTCGATGAGACCCAGGATCTCAACTTCATTGCACACAACGGTGATCTCAAGAGTCCGGTCCATGACTTGAGCATCGTGCCGCAGACCTTCGGTCGAAACGTCTGGATCGTCCAGGACGAAGTCGCGTCATTGAACGGCAGCATTGGCACGCCGTTCTCGAGTGAAGCCGCAGCACTTGCGGCACTTGGGGCATTGGGTGACAAATCGGCAGGTCTCGACCTGTCGACGGTTGTAGCCAATGACGTTGATTCCGGCCTCGCAGGCACGTGGGCAGACTCGGCGAGCTTCATCGAGATCTACGTGCGTGGTTACCAGGATTCCGATGGCGATGGCATGGGCGACCTGCAGGGGCTGATTTCGCGGCTGGATTACCTGCAGTCACTCGGTACTACGGGTATCTGGCTGATGCCGGTCAC
>Ga0224508_10002557_pt1 | contig 15368 bp, 11 predicted proteins | sample SF_Jan12_sed_USG_4_FD_170157 | JGI IMG/M metagenome (GOLD analysis project Ga0224508, IMG submission 170157) | Sediment microbial communities from San Francisco Bay, California, United States - SF_Jan12_sed_USGS_21 | ecosystem: Environmental > Aquatic > Marine > Sediment | place: USA... | reverse complement strand
AGGCGACTGGAGGGAGGTCACGGACGCCATCCTCGCGGCCGGGGTGCCATCAGGTGGCTACGTCAGCCGTGTCATCCCGTCGAGCCACGACGCGAACCGATTCTACGTGACCGTAGACCACCACCGGACGAACGACTTCAACCCGTACGTGGCGGTGACGGAGGACGGCGGTCGCTCGTTCCGCTCGATCGCGTCGAACCTGCCGACCGGCTCGGTGGACTTCGTACACGTGATCGCCGAAGACCCCCGGAACGAGAACCTGCTCTTCGTGGGCACCGATGTGGGGGCCTACGCGTCCGCGGACCGGGGCGGGTCGTGGGAGCGCCTCATGAGTGGGATCGGCCACGCGGTCCCGATCCACGATCTCAAGATCCACCCGCGTGACCGTGAGCTTATGGCCGCGACGCACGGCCGGTCGCTCTGGATCATGAACATCGCGCCGCTCCAGGATCTCACGGCCGACGTCATGGCGGCGGGAGCCGCGTTCTTCGAGCCAGCGCCGGCGTTCCAGTTCGGACAGCGCGTGGAGGGCGGTGAGTCTTACGGACATGCCTGGTTCCAGCGCCCAACCCCGGGGAGCGCCGCTACGCTGGCGTACTATCTCGACGACGAGGCTTTCAGAGCGGTCCGGCAGACCGCATGGGATCGTCAGGGCGACGCGCCCACGAGACCACGGCCGCAGATCAAGATCGCGATCGCGAACGAAGCCGGAGAGGTCGTGCGCACGCTCACCGCGAACGCGTCGTCGGGCCTCAATCACGTCTCGTGGGACTTGCGGGGCGAGCGTCCCGCCGCGGACGAGCTCTCTCCGTCCCGGCGCGTCGAGCGCGAGCGTCTCATGGAGCGTGCCGAGGCGGTCCGCGACTCTCTCGGCCAGGAAGAGGATTGGGAGGCCGATACGGTCCAGCGTCTCACTGGCCTGTTCACCGGCGAGACGGACGCCATGCAGATGTTCCAGGCATTCCTGGGCGGTGGTGGGGGTGGTGGCGACCCGGAGCGCTTCCGTCCGCGACCGGGCGAGTCGCCGCCCGGCGGAGGAGGCGGCGGCTTCGGCGGCTTCGGCGAGATGCAGACGATCGCGGAGCTCATGAACCCCGGCGAGGGCCTGCGGAGCCTGTTCCGGTTCTTCCAGGGAGGCAACCTGCAGGCGCCGATGGTAGAGCCCGGCACGTACACCCTGACGATGACAGCCGAGGATCGAGCATTCGACCCCGTTCGAATCGAGGTGGGACGGGTCGGCGAGTATCAGGGGCGGAACGCTCCGTTCGCCGTCGAGATCCGCAGGGCGCTACGCGGTACCTCCCGCTAGCCGAGTCGGACTGGCGCGCGGCAGTCAATGCACCGCGCGTCAGTCCCCCCCCTTATCGAGCAGGCCCAGGTCCCGCATTCGACGCCAGAGGGTCGTCCGGCTCATGCCGAGCAGGCTCGCGGCGTGTCCGCGGACTCCCCGTGCTGCCTCGAGCGCGGAGAGGATTTCCGCTCCCTCGCTCTCCGGGTCGCCTGTGGCTCGATAACGATCGAGTTGCCGGTGAAGCGATCGCAGCTCGACCGGAAGGTGTTCCAGCCCGATCGTGCCGCCGCCCGCCCGGATGGCCGCGCTCTCGATGACCGACAACAGCTCGCGCACGTTCCCTGGCCACGCATGCTCGCGGAGCGTTCGCATTGCCGAGCGTGACAGCGCTGACGGGACCGGCCCGGTGGAGCGCTCCGAGAGTCGCGAGAGCATATGACGCGTCAGGAGCGGCACATCGCCGGCACGATCTCGGAGCGGGGGAAGCCGGATCGGGAACACCGACAGACGGTAGTACAGATCTTCCCGAAATCGGCCTGTCTCCATCTCGGCCCGGAGGTCCCGGTGGGTCGCGGCGATGACCCGGACATCGACGCGACGCGGACGCGTCGCCCCGACGGGCGTGACTTCGTGCTCCTGCAAGGCCCGGAGCAGCCGCTTCTGGAGTCGAAGGCTCATGTCGCCGACTTCGTCCAGGAGAAGCGTCCCACCGTCCGCGGTCTCGAACAACCCGACCTTGTCGCGCATCGCGCCGGTGAACGCGCCCTCCACGTGCCCGAATAGCTCCGACTCCAGGAGCCCCTCGGCGAGCGCGGCACAGTTGACGGGGACGAACGGGCCGTGAGACCGTCCGGAGAGCTCGTGCACCGCGCGCGCCGCGAGCTCCTTGCCGGTTCCGGTCTCGCCGATGAGCAGCACAGTGGCGTCGGAGGGGGCGACCTGGCGGATCTGAGCCAGCATCTCGGCGACCTCTCGGGACCGCCCGACGATCCCGTGGTGGGTGTCACCCTCGAGCCGTTCCGGACGGATCCGGCGCTCGAGAAGCTCCGCGACTCGTCGACAGAGCTCATCGGGGTCGACCGGCTTCGTGAGAAAGTCATCGGCACCGAGGTGGAGCGATTCGACGGCGGTCTCGACGCTCCCGTAGCCGCTGATCATGAGGATCGGGACGCGCGATCCGCGCCGGCGAAGCACCTCGACCACCTGAAGTCCGTCGATCCCGGGCATGCGCACGTCCAGGAGCAACAGGTCGATGGTCCGCGTTTCGAGGATCGGACCGGCCTCGGCTGCGTTCGCGGCGATATCCACCGTGTAGCCAGCGTCCCTCAGCAGCTCCGCGGTAGAGAGCCGGAAGACCTCGTCATCATCGACGATGAGGAGACGCGCGTTGTCCTCGCGGATCATGTCTGGCTCTCGCTTCCTTGCGAGGACGTCGCCCGAGTCGCTCGAGGAAGCTCCACCCGCAGCGTGGTCCCGGAGCCCTCCACACGACGTCGAGCCGTCAGGCTACCCCCGACGCCGCGAACCACGCCTTCGGCAATGAAGAGACCCAGCCCGACGCCGTGCACCTCCTCCTTCGTGGTGAAGAACGGATCGAATACCCGGGGCAGCACGTCCGACGGGATGCCCGGGCCGTCATCGACCACTTCGATCACGGCCGCGTCCCCCGTGGTCTCGATGGCCATCTCGATTTCGCCGCCCTCCGGCATCGCCTCCTGTGCATTCGTGACCAGGTTCAGGAGCACCTGCTTGAGCGAGTCGGCCGGGATCGCCACCTCTACGCCTTCGCCCCCGTGCACGGACACGTCCCAGCGTCCGTCGCGATCACCAAGCTCCGCGAGGGCGACCACATCGTCTGCGACGCGTCGCGCGTTGCAGCTCGGGTCTGCGATCCCAGACGGTCGGTTCAGGTCGAGCATGCGCTCTGCCAGGTCGTGCATGCGAAGGAGCTCTTCGATGGCGAGATCGGTGAACCGCCGCGCCTTCGGATCTTCGACCTGCCGCCTCACGACCTCGAGCGAGTTTCGAACGTTAGCGACGGGGTTTCGGATCTCGTGCGCCAGCTCCGTTACGAGGCGCCCCGCGGCCACGAGTCGGTCCCGCTGTACGAGCTCGCTCTGCAGTGCCTGAAGTCGAGCCTGACGATCCGCCAACTCCGCATTGGCGTCGGCCAGCTGCTGAAGCCGGCGGGCCAGGGCGGTCCGCATGTCGGCGAAGGCGCGGCTCACGGTATCCACCTCCTCGACACGCGACCTGGGCAGCGGAGCCTCGAAATCACCTTCCGCCAGTCCCCGGGACGCATGCGCCAGCGCTCGGACGGGTCGCGACAGCGTCCCTGCTACCGCAAGCCCGACAAGCAGCGTGATCCCGAGCGCGATCCCGGCCGCGAGGAGCGCGGCATTTCGCAGTCGGGGAAGCGCGGCCATCTCGCGGTCCACCGGGCGCGCGAACCAGGCGGCCGCGTCGGGGCCGAGCCCGGCGAGCGTCCGCCAGAAGCGACCGCCGTTTGGAACCTGTATCTCCGCGATGCCGTCGGCGTCGGGCTCCGAGGCCGCCGATGCGATCGCACTCGCGAGATCGGCCGGGAGCGTCGAGTTGACGACCTGGTTGTCTGCACCGACCAGGATGACATCCGATCGCGTGAGCCCGGCCAGGACCTCGGCCATCTCCTTGTCGAGCGGCAGCGCGACGCCGGCGGACCCCACGGGGCGCCCGTCATAGGTGACGGGAACCAGTGCGAGCCCGTGGAGCGCACCCTCTCCGTAGCGGACTACATAAGGCCCCTCGCCCGCAGACTCACTCGGTTGGACCGTGGCAGCGACGGACGGACCGACCCACACCTCGCCTGCGAGATCGATGACAACGGGGAGCTCCGGCCACGCGGAAGCTATGCTCCGGGCGTGGTCGAGGGCGCTCCCGCGATTGCCTGACTGCAACGCGCCCGCGAGATCGGGGCTGCCGGCGAGCTCCCTCGCATGCATCCGGAGCGCCTCGGCCTGCGTGGTTTGTCGGTCGACGAGGAGCGGCGGTGCCATCGCCAGGTCCTTGCGCGCGTCAGCCTCGAGCTCGGAGGCCAGCCGACGATCGAGTGTGAAGCCCGCGACGAGCAGGGCTCCGGTCAACGGGCCGCCGATGGCGACCAGTAGGGCACGCGAGAACGGGATCTTCATGATCGAAAGATATGGCCGGAGCCCGTTTCGAGCCCCGGCCTGTGCCGCGTAGGGTTCTAGTTGACCCGCGTCACGGTAATCTGACCGACCGGGCTCGAGAATCCGTGGACTCCGGGCTGGAGGTCGGCGATCCCGACTACGCCGGAGTGCATCCGGATCACGTCGTTCTCCGCGATGGTGGGATCGCTCGTCCCGCTCCCCGGATCCGTCGATGGCACGCCTGTCAGCGCCGGACACGGCGGGACCATGTCCGCAAAGTCCTCGGTGTTCATCTCGGTGCCAGCGTCGTACGCGTTCAGATCCCGATTGAAGCTATCGCCGACCTGCGAAGGCAGTCGTACGGAATCGAGGCCGGTGAACCCGTCGTTGGTGCAAATCAGCATCGAGGCGAACGAGAGGAACCGGGCTCCCGGCTCGGCTTGAATGGTGAAGGTCACGCCTGCCCCCGGCATGACCGGTGGGGGCGTCCCCGCCACGGCGACGACCACGGAGGATACGTGGTCGCTTCCCTCGAGGATCGTTTTGAGTGGGGCGAGATTTCCGTTCTCGGCGATCTCCCGAATCCCGGTGCTCGCCGAGGATCCGACGTCGAACAGGTCGGCGGCGCGTTGGTGCGTCGCGACGAGTGGGGGCGTGAGCGGCTGCCCGCCCGTGAGGTTGTCGATGGTGACCTGGTAGGTGCGGACGGCCGAGGACCCGCCGTTTCGCGCCCCGAAGCCTGCTTCCGCAGTCGGTCCGGCGGACGTAGGCGTCTCGGCCCCGCAGGCGGCGAGAACACCGAGCGAGCAAGCACCCACGAGTAACATGAATCGATGTCGAGCGTCCAACGTGACCTCCTGTGGTTGAATCGGCTTGGCAGACCAGGCTGATGTCGCAGCCTCAGGCCGTCGTAATGCAGGAGGTAGTCCGGGTGGGCCCGGTGCCGGAGGCGTCGCCGAATCCCGCGCCCGGTGCGGCAAAGACACGTTTTCAGAGCCCCCCTCGTGACCAGGGGCGTGTTTCAACCGTGTTTCAGGGCGTGCTCTGAAAGGCGGCATTGAAACGGTCCGGCCAGAACCCGATTGCGCGACGACGAGCGGCTTGGACGCCGGCCTCGACGAAAGGGACGGACAGAAGGGCGACCCGACGACCGTCGGTTAGGGAACCGGGTCCGCCCACCCCATGCAGCGCGCGGCGAACCGCTCAGTATTGACCATCTCGGCCGATCGAGCGCCGTGACCCCAACTGTTCGCCAGAACCGCAATTACGAGATCGTGGTCCGGGTAGACGGTCAGCTCGCTCTGAAGCCCGGGGTTCGCACCATTGATGTGAAGACGACGCCGACCCGCCTCGTCGGTCGTGGCGAACCAACCGAAGCTCCAGGGCGTCTCGACGTCGCCGACGGGGATCGCTGAGTACGCCGTCTCGAGCGTTTCGCGGGAAAAGAACCCGGGCTCGGCGAAGGCGTTCCCGAATGTCACGAGATCCACGGCGGTCGAAAGGATATTGCCGCCTCCCGGGTTGAAGCTGTAGTCCCAGCGGCCCGGAATTCGGTGCAGCCGTTCGGCGCTCGTGTAGCTCCACGGATCGAAGTAGGCGTACCGCCGCGTCCGGTCCGGGAGCACCCAGCGGACATCGTCGAAGTCGGTGTGCTCGAGTCCCAGCGGCTCCAGGACCGCCCGCTTCACGTAGTCCTGGAAGCGCTCCCCCATCAGTCGCTGGATGACGGCAGCCAGCAGGTTGTAGTTGGAGCTCGAATAGCGGAGCGCTGTGCCGGGCTCGAAGAGCAGCGTGTGATCTTCGAACACCTCGATCGCGTCGATCACGTCGTCGTAGTGCGTCGCGTAGAGCGACGGGGGTCGGTTCTGCGGATGCGGGATGCCGCTCGTGTGGGTCAGGAGGTGTCGGATCGTGATGACGCCGCGCTCCTGAGCCGGGTATTCGGGGACCAGGTCGTGAACGGGCGCGTCGAGGTCGACCAGACCTCGCTCGACCAGGGTCAGCAGCGCGCCCCCCGTGATCGCCTTCGTGACGCTGGCCGTTCCAAACCGGGACGTCGGTTTGACCGCGACCCCGTGCTCCAGATCGGCCAGGCCGCCGACGACCGACTCTACGAGACTGCCACCCAGCATCACCGCCGCCGCATACCCGACGTTGTGTTGCTCCTCGTGAATCGCTCTCACGGCGTCACGAAAGGGCGCTCCGCCGTCGACGCAGACCGCGGCCGCCGCCTGACCCGTGAGATCTGCGGTCAGTCCGCCCAGGAACGCCACCACCAACGCCGTCGTCAAGCCGAAATCGCGTCTCGTCACGACACTTACCTCGCTCGCTCGTGCTACCTGCGGTGAGTTATGGGGCCATCGCCCTCGCTACGACGGTACCGGCGCACCCCCGGGTCCGTTTACAGTTGGGCGTCCCAACGTCGTCTTCCACCGTGGCGAGGCGTCGACTAGGATCGATGTTGCGATGCGGCGGACGAAACTGAGGCGAGTCCAGGGATACTCACCGATATCGAGCGCCACTGTACGAAGACGGAAAGGCCGAAGACCATGAACAACGCGACCACCGATCGGAACGACCCTCTGGAGGAACCGTTGGAGCGGGCGGTCCGGCCCCGGCACGTGTCTGCTGGGGTCGCCGCTCGCATGGAGGAGGCCCTCTCGGAGCGGGCCTGCCAGGAGCAGCGCGAGCGACGTGAGCGCATCGAGAAAGCGGAGGAGATCCAACGAGGGGCCCGTGAGAGGATCGTCGAGCTGTTCGGCGCGGAGCACTACGCTCAGTGGCGCCAGTTCGCTAGCGAGAAGCGACGCGAACGCAGTCGTCCCCGAACACCGGTCGCCGACAGCGAGGCTCTCGAGGAAGAGCGAGACGGGCAGATCGCGGCAGCCCGGACCGAGGGCGCGGGAATGCTGCGGGAATGGGGCGTGAGCGCCGAGGACGTGGTCGCCTTGGCCGCGGAGGCCGGCGACGGAATCATGAGTGTCCTGCGACCCACGGTGGCCGTCGCCGATGAGGAGCTGGTCATACGACCTGGCAGGTTCGCGACCCTGTCACACGATGACGACGCGGGCCTCGTCATCAATGTCGCGACGCCGCCGTATGGGAATCAGGGGGGATCCAGCTCGTTTCCGTCCGGCGGCCCGTTCGAGGTCTCGGTTACACCCCAGGCGGACGCCATGACCGGAGTCATCGGACAGGGCGTACGCGTGGAGAACTACGACGCCGGCGACGCCGACTTCATCACCGCCATCGATCACAGGTTCGTGCGGGGCGGCGTCATCATGCCGCAATCCGGTCAACTCGTACTCTCGATCGATCTGACCGTCCTGCGCTCGGGGCACCGGTTGAAGGTCGTGGACGAATTCGGGGTCTCCCACTGCGACTCGATCCAGAAGAACGAGATCCAGGTCAACGTCATCGGCGCCGACGGCGTGGTGTGGGAGGTGAGGAAACAGATGATGCGTTGGCGAAAGGCCACCAACCAATACCTCTACAGGTTCTTCGAGCAGTTCGATGACGGCACGCCGTTCAACGCGGGGTTCGTCTCGGGTCGATCCTATGCCGAGAGCGAGTTCGTCCTTTTCGAGATCGGCTCGCGGACCACGAACGAGGTGCTCGCGAACGACATGGAGGTGGACGGAAAGGTGACGTACCGATACAGGGTGGATCAGGTCGTCACCGGCGTCCTCCACCAGTAGCCGGAGGGCCGGGAAGATCGAGGCGGATCCCGCAGCGATCTAGACAAGGAGCGTCTCGGCGGGGCTGGCCCTCCACCCTACCTGCGGAGGGCGTCCGCTACCCGCGCCTTCGCCGCGCGACGCGCCGGGAGATATCCGCCGATCAGGCCCATCGTTGCCGCGAAGACCATCCCATAAAGGATGAGCCGCGGTGTGATCGAGAACGAGAACGCGAGCTCGCTAAACGAGTTCCAGTTCGTCGTACTGGTCACGAGGCCGTCGACCGGGAGCACCAGCAGGCACCCGACGGCTCCCCCGAGCAGCGCGATCAGCAGGGCCTCGAACAGGAATGAGCTCATGACGTTGCGGGGCTTGAACCCGAGGCTCAGCAGGACGCCGATCTCGTGTACGCGTGATGCCACCGCCGCGTACATCGTGTTGACCGCCCCAAAGACCGCACCGATCGCCATGATCCCGGCGATGAAGACGGCGAGGAAGTTCAAGATCTGGTTCAGCAGCGTCCCCTGATTGTCGTAGAACTCCTTCTCCTGATACGCGTCCACGTAGAGGCGCGGATCCGCCTCCAGAGTCTCCTTGATCCCGGCGAAGTTGGCCGGGTCGCTCATGCGGAACGTGATCGCCGAGAACACCTGGCCGCGGAAGACGGGCATGAACTGCTCCGCCTCTCCCCAGATCTCGGACTCGAAAGAGGAGCCGGCGGCCGCGAAGTGGCCGACGACCGTCCAGTCCTGGCCCCCGAAGTTGATGCGGCCACCGATCTCGGAGTTTGGAAACCGGCGGGCAAAAGTCCGACCCACCACGATCTCGCGGCTGCCCGGACGGAATTTCCGGCCCTCCAGGATCTCGAGGCCGCGCCTCACGTCGAACGCGGCCAGGCTCACCCCTCTCACGACGACATTCGCCATCCCGCCGCCGCCGACCCGCTGGAGGGGAATGACGACGAAGGTTTCGGCGCTCACGAGAGGACGTCCATCGGTGCCTTTCGCGATGAAGGGCATGCCGGCCACCACGTTAGCGGCATCCCGCGCGATTCCGCTGTTGAGCTCCGCGCCTGCACCCTTGCGGAGGAGGAAGACATTCTCGTCGCTACCGGTGCTGGTCAGGGCGCTCTGGAATCCGTTGGACAGTGCCATCATCGAGACGAACACCGCGACGACGAGCGCCATCCCCAGCGCCGTCGTCAGGGTCGAAACGGGACGCTGCCGCAGGCTCCGCAGGTTGTATATGATCGGGATCTTCATATGGCCGCCTAGACCCGGCGGAGCGCTTCCACGACCGACAGGCGCGAGGCCTGCAGCGCGGGAACGATCCCCGTGATGGCGCCCAGAACGACGGCGATCCCGATCCCCAACCAGACCGTTCCGGGGGTGACCGAGAATCCTGGCAGGAACGACTGAATCGCTCGAAACGAGCTCATGCTCATGACCGCCAGCCCGATGCCGATGACTCCGCCGACGACACAGATGATGATGGCCTCGGTCATGACGATCCCGAACAGCGTGCCGTTCTGGAACCCGAGGGTCTTGAGCACGGCGACCTCTCCGACCCGTTCACGGGCGGCCATCATCATCGTGTTGGCCGCGACGAAGAGGATGGCGAAGAAGACGGCGGTACCGATCGCCCTCACGAGGAGTGAGACGTTGCCCCACATCGTCACGAAGCCCGCCTGGAAGGAGCGCTCGGTCTCGGTCTTCGTCGGAGCGCTCGAGTTCTCGAAGAGCGCGTCCAGCCGGCTCCCGATCGCAGCGGCTTGATCAGGGGCATCGAGCTGTATGGTGAACCACCCCGGGGTGACCTGCCGGTTCGTCCGCTCGAAGAGGTAGTCGTAGTGGAAATAGAACGACTCGTCCCCGAAGCTCGGGTTCTCCGGAGTGTAAACGCCCCGGATGGTGAACTCCCAGTCGCCCGGGAAGATCGTTCCCTGGAGCGTCACGGTCTGGCCGAGGCGCCAGCCGAACCGCTCCATCAGACCGGCCCCCACAAGCGCCGCCGTGCGCTCGCCCAGATAGGCGCGACGCTGGTCCTCCGGGATCAGGAGCTCCGGATACATGGCCAGGTAGCTGTCGGAATCGATAGCGAACTGCGCGAAGAAGTTGCGTTGGTCGATATAGACGCCGCCGAACCAGTTCGACCAGGATACGCTCTTCACGCCCTCGACGGCCTGGATCCGGTTGATGTGCGCCTGCGGTAGCGGGAACGTGATCCCGGTGGCGCTGCTAGCGATCAATCGGGCTTCGCTCCCCACCTCCGCGTTCGCATCCAGTGTGGTGAGGATCGAGCGCAAGCTCGCGAACAGAAAGAACGCGACGGTGACGCTGAGCGCGGTGAGAATCGTTCGTCGCTTGCTTCTCCCGAGGTTGGCCAGGACGAGGCGCGCGAATTTCATGCGGTCAACACTCCCTTGTCCAGGTGAACGATCACGTCGGCCCGCTCTGCCGCCTTCGCATCGTGCGTGACCATGATGATCGTCTTGTGGTACTCCTGGTTCAGGCGCTGGAGCAGCGTGAGGATCTCATCGGCGGACGCGGCGTCCAGATCCCCGGTCGGCTCATCGCCCAGGATGATCGAAGGGTCGCTCACGATCGCTCGCGCGATCCCGACGCGCTGTTGCTGCCCACCTGACAACTGACCCGGATAGTGGTCCGCCCGATCGGCCAGCCCGACGATGTCGAGCACCGTGCGCACGTGATCGCGGCGTTCCTGTTTGCTCAGATGCGTCAGGAGCAGGGGGAGCTCGATGTTCTGAAAGGCCGTGAGGACCGGCAGCAAGTTGTAGAACTGGAATACGAAGCCGATGTGCCGGGACCGCCACGCCGCGAGCTGCTTGTGGCTCATCGCGCCGACGTTCTGTCCGTCGACGATCACCGACCCGGACTCCGCCTTGTCGAGGCCCGCGAGGATGTTGAGCAGCGTCGTCTTTCCGCTGCCCGATGGCCCCATGAGCGCCACGAACTGACCTTCTTCCACCTCGAGGTCGACGCCCTCCAGCACCGCGATCTTCTGCGAGTCGCGGTAGTAGGCCATCGCGAGGTCCTTGATTTCAACGAAGGGCATTCAGCCTCCTGACTGTTCGGCGATCGAGCTCACGGCAACGCCATCGGCGAGCTCGCCGTCTGCCGAGATGACGACCTGCTCGCCGCCGGTCAGACCCGAGTTGATGACGCGCCGGCCCCCCGTCACCGGGCCGGCATCGACGACGACGCGAAAAGCGGCTCCGCCACGCACGACCCAAACGATTGCCTGGCCCGCCTCATCGCGGACGGCTTCGGCCGGGACGAAAATCCGCGACGTCTCCATGTCCTGGGACGCATCCGGAGCCACGAGGAACTCGACCCTCGCGCCCATCTCCGTGAGGATGCGTGGGTCCTTGTCGAGAATCCCGACCTTGACCTGCACTGTTGCGCGCTGCCGATCAGCAGTCGGTACGATCTGCCGCACGCGGCCCTGGAAGGATGCTTCGGGATAGGCGTCGAGGAATATCCGTGCGTCCTGGCCGCTTCGAACCTGCGCGATATACGCCTCGTTCACGTCCACCTCGACCTCGAGCGTCTCGAGGTCCGCCATCGTGACGACCGCGCCGCGGGTGAGGCCCCCTCCGGTCGCGACGGGGGCCACGACCTCGCCGACCTCGGCGTCCTTGCGGAGAATAGTCCCGTCGAACGGGGCACGGATCAGCGTGTTCTCCAGATTCGCGCGGGCGAATCCGATGCCGGCTTCCGCGGATGTCACGGTCGCCTCCTGGACCGCGACCCGGGCCTCGGTCGCCTCGAGCTGGGTGGCGAGAAGGTCGACGGTCTCCTGGGTCTCGAAGTCCCGCTCGACCAGCTGACGTGCCCGCTCCAGATCAAGCTCCGCCTGTCTTCGCTGGGCTTGGGCCTCGCGCAGGGCCGCCAGAGCTCGTCCGTGCTCCGCCTCCGCCTGCCTGACGGCCGCCTGGTAGTCGCGATTCTCCAGACGAGCCATCACCTCGCCTTTCAGGACGACCGAACCCTCTTCGACCCCGAGGTACTCGAGTCTCCCCGAGATCTTTGAGGACACGGACGCTTGCGTGCGGGCAACCACATAGCCGCTCGCGGTGATCCCCGTCGTGGCCCCGGCGCTCCCGCCCGCGGCTTCGGCGAATGCAAGCGTGACGGGGACGCCGCCCGGCCCTCGATTCAGGAAGAATAGCACTGCCAGGAACCCGGCCGTGGCGACTGCGAGCACGACCGCCCAGCGCAGGGCACGGATCGGCCCCGGCGAGGGTCGATCGCGGTCGATCGCCAATCCCGACAGGTCTCGCGTCTCTTCGGCCATCCGGTCTCAGTCTCGTCCCTCAGGTTACCGCCGCCCACACCTACCCATACGCTCTTGAAGATATATAAGTGTCAGATATATTAACATACCACAATCGCAACATCGGGGAGGGTTCGTGCCGAGGACAAACCGCACGCGGTACACGATTCTGGGAGTTCTCACCCACGGAGCCATGTCGGGCTACGACGTGAAGAGCTTCATCGAGCGCTCCATCGGCAACTTCTGGCGCGAGAGCTACGGGCAGATCTATCCGACCCTGAAGGCGCTCGAAGCCGAGGGCCTGGTGGACCGGGAGAGGCGGGAAGGAAGTGGGAGGCCCGACCGTAACGTGTACTCGATCACCCGACGGGGGAGCGAGACACTCCGCGAATGGCTGGTGCTCCCCGCCGAGCCGGAGATTCCGCGTCATGAGCTTCTGCTGAAGCTGTTCTTCGGAGCCCAGGTGGACCCGGAAGACAACCTCCGACATATCGCCCGATATCGTGCCCAGGCGGCAGAGGCTCTCGTCATGCTGCGGAGCACTTCCGAGCGTCTCATCGTGAGTCGACCCGACGCTGCGGACCTCCCCTTCTGGCTCCTGGGGATCCGGCTCGGAGTGATGGTCAACGAGGGAGTCGTAGACTGGTGTGCGGAGGCCGAGGCCGTCCTCCGTGGAGCGACGACGGCCGAGGACCTGTTCGTCACCTGAACGAGCCGCTCTGACCGAGGCGGGTTGATCACCTGGCAGTCTCGGCGTCACCGAGACTCGCTTATCTTGATGACCCCGGTCAGAGGTAGCACCTGGCGAGGCTCCGAGAGCTGGCAAACGCGTGGAGGGTAGGTGAGAACGCCGCCAAAAGAGGCCGGGTCGACACCGGGGTTCCTTTTCCTGGCCGGCCAGTACTCGAGGCGGGAGCTCTTCTGCTGCGAGCAGCGCGCGGTGCTCGCCGACGGCACTCCAACCCATCGCGAGTCGGGCTTCATTCGAATCCTGGAGGACGGAGACATCGAGATGTGGAACGCTCAGAGCAATGGCCGTACCGAAGTGCCGGGTGGCTCGAGGGCTGTTGCTGCCGATCGGTCAGGACGGTGAGGGCGCGCCGCTGCGGGCCGCTTCGCGCGATCCTGCTGACGCTGGCAGCCGCGGCAGCCTACGCCTGCCAGCCGACGACCGATCGTGAAGGGGCCCCGGGAACGGAGCTGGCTGCCGACGACTGGCCTGTCTACGGCGGCGACCCGGGCGGCACCAAGTATTCGACCTTGGCCGACATCGACCGCTCGAACGTCGACCATCTCGTGCTGGCCTGGACCTGGGATACCGAAGAAGATCCGGTTCCGGCCGCGCGAACGCCGTTCCGGGAGGAGCCGATCGCGCCTGGCTCCTTCCAGGCGACTCCGTTGGTGATCGACGACACGATGTACGTCGTGACCCCCTACAGCCGCGTGGTCGCGCTCGATGCCGAAACGGGTAGCGAGATCTGGAGCTACGACCCTCGCGCCTGGGAGTTCGGAAACCTCCACCGTGGATGTCGCTTCTGTCACCGCGGGATCGCGGCGTGGACCGATGGTGTCGAACGCCGGATCCTCCTCAACACACGGTGGCGGCTGATCGCGCTGGACGCGTCGACAGGCGAGCCCATCCCGACCTTCGGAACGGGAGGGGAGGTGGATCTGGCCGAGGGGCTGATTTGGGAGCCGAACCGGCTCCACATTTCACATACGTCGCCGGCCGTAGTGTTCGAGGACCTCGTGATCGTGGGCGGCGGTGCACCCGACGACCGGGTCTACCGCAACAACCCGCCCGGCGACATCCAGGCGTTCGACGTCCGGACCGGGGAGCGGGTGTGGAGCTTCCACACCATCCCGCAGCCAGGTGAGCTCGGAAACGAGACCTGGGAGGACGAGTCGTGGTCCTTCACGGGCTCGACCAACGTCTGGGCCCCGTTCACGCTGGACGCCGATCGCGGGCTCGTCTATCTGCCCGTGGGCACTCCCAACAACGACTTCTACGGCGGCCACCGGAAGGGCGACAACCTCTTCGCCGAGTCGGTGCTCTGTCTGAACGCCCGGACCGGCGAACGGGTGTGGCACTTTCAGGCGATCCACCACGGCCTGTGGGATTACGACCTGCCGGCCCCGCCAAACCTGGTCACGATCGAGGTCGAGGGCCGCTCGATCGACGCGGTCGTGGTCCTGACCAAGACAGCGTTCGCCTATGTGTTCGACCGCGTCACCGGAGAGCCCGTGTGGCCGATCGAAGAGCGCCCGGTCCCGGCCAGCGACGTACCGGGCGAGCGGGCATCGCCTACGCAGCCGTTCCCCACGAAGCCGCCGCCCCTCACCCGACAGGGGATCACCGAGGACGACTTGCTCGACTTCACCCCTGAGCTGCGGGCGTTGGCGCTCGACGTATTCCAGCGGCACCGGAGCGGCCCGATCTTCACGCCGCCATCGCTGGAGGGGACGATCCTCTACCCGGGGCTGGTCGGGGGGGCCGGGTGGGGCGGGGGCGCGGTGGATCCTGAGACCGGGGTCCTCTACGTGAAGGGGACCAACTGGCCCTGGGTCGCCCGGGTGGCTCCGCCCGAACCGGGCACTGACGAGGCGGACTATATCCCGGTCTTCTTCACGCCGTTGGACGTCGAAGGACTCCCGCTCACGAAGCCACCCTACAGCATGTTGATCGCTGTCGACTTGAATCAGGGCGAGACGCTTTGGGAGGTGCCTTTTGGCGACACCCCGGAGTTCCACGACCACCCGAGGCTGGCGGGGCTCGAGCTGCCGCCGATGGGCGTGGCGCCAGGCGGTAACGGCTCGCCGGCAGGACCGCTGCTCACGGGGGGCGGGCTCGTGTTTATGGCGGGGGGTGGCAGGCAGCTGCTGGCGCTGGACGCCGAGGATGGCACCACACTCTGGGGCGGAGATCTCGAGGGGCGCCGCGGGTTCGCCAACCCG
>Ga0224508_10002556_pt1 | contig 15374 bp, 11 predicted proteins | sample SF_Jan12_sed_USG_4_FD_170157 | JGI IMG/M metagenome (GOLD analysis project Ga0224508, IMG submission 170157) | Sediment microbial communities from San Francisco Bay, California, United States - SF_Jan12_sed_USGS_21 | ecosystem: Environmental > Aquatic > Marine > Sediment | place: USA... | reverse complement strand
CCACCGCACGCTCCATATACACCGCCTTGATCCGCTCTATCCCCGCCAACGCCTCGGTGTGTTGCGGCTCATAGCTCAATACCTCTCGGTAACTGGCCAATGCGCTGTCTCCCTCAAGAGAGGTCAGTTGACCGGCTGAGAATTGTTCCGCCGCTAACTGCAGCAATGCATTGACCTCCGCTTCTACCTCCTGGGCCTGCACAACCTCGAATAACATCGCTTGTGCCGCCTCATCGCTGTCATCAATGGCTAGCACTTGCTCCAACTCCGCTCGGGCGGCAGTCCAATCTCGTTTACCCTGCCCCACCACGGCCTGCTGCATATGCGCAGCCTTCAACTGCAGCAAGCGACCTATCTCCGCCTCCATCTGTTTTAGCTTGCCAGCGCTTTGAAGCGGCTTTGTTGAAGTGGCCGCAATGTAAGGCACCCTAAACGTACCCTGCTCGTATTTTTGATGTATTAAGAATCCCCCACCAAAAAACAAGACCAAACCAAACATTGCGCTAAACGCTACCTGTCTGGGTACAATCGGTGACGGTGAATCTGATCGATGTTTCGGCTGCAAATCGTCACCGAGAACATTTTTGCGCTGCACTAACGCCGACTGTAGCGTATCCACCGCGGCTTCGTACTGTAGGTTTGCATGCGCTTGCTGGGCGTCTTGATCCGTTGGGTCAATACTCAGAATCACTTCCAAATGCTGTCTAAGCGCCTTCCAATCACCCCGAGCTTTCGCCTCGAAGGCTAAGTGCGTGATCTCCTTCTTGATAGACGCAATACCTGTGGCCGCATCTAAACTATCGGGATCTAGGGTCAAGATCTTACGACACGTCTCTAGGGCGTTGTCGCCTTCCGGGGTAATCAACCGCCCCTCCCAGAACTGCTGCTTTGCCTCCGACAGTAGTTGCTGCAGGCCGCTTTCGGGTGAGCGTTCTTGACTCAGCCGGTTGCCTCTTCGCTTTTTTGAAGGAGCTTCGCGCTCAGCATCGAGATTGGGCATCTGCTGTCGACCGCTGGAGGAGTCCACTGGCGCTGGTCGCACTTCATTGCGATCAACCTTTAGTGTTTTGGATGTGTCTCGACGTCTCCGCTTTGGCGCCTTAGTAGGAACGCTGCATGATGCATTGATGCGAGCGGGGTTTCCCTTTGACGATGTCGCGATACATTCCAACTCTGAGTTGCCGACATCGTTACTGCCGATAACCTCAGGTAACCGAATCTGAAAATATTCAGGTAATTCATCGGGCTCGAGCGGTCCGAGTCGATGCACCGCCGGTTCGCAGCCAGCGAAACTGCTCTTAAGCAATTCACGTAGTTTCGGGCGACCCGCCAGGATAAATAAAAGGTTACCCCTCTCTGCTCGGTTCGATGTATTACGAACCTCATTCAGTTGCACGAGAGCCCTGACGGTCCTTACCGGCAATTCATGGGCATCGTCTATCAAGATTAACAAGGGCTTATCCAGTTGTAATTTATCAAGAAATATGGCGCCCACATTAGCCAGTATTCTGCTCGCTGGTACTCCCAGACCCCTCCCTAGATTGTTTGTAACCTCTGAGAGGCTTCTGCCCTCATCATTTCCTGCATTGAATTCGGCTCGAAAGTAGTCAGACAATTGAGCAATGAAGTCCTCAACCGATAAATGAGAACCAGAGACCTTGAAGGACAGCGAGTTCTGATCCTTAGGCAGCTGTCGGTTGATGTGCTCCAAGAAGGTCGTCTTGCCGATGCCGGCCTCACCAATCAAGACGAAAAAAGCGTTTTGACTTTTGATAGCCTCAACAACAAGCTCATACGCTTTCCGCTGCGACCGAGAATAGAAATAGGGTATCGACTCGGCTCCTGTGGAAGCCAGTCCGAGCGTTTCGTTGCCCCTAGTCGCGGATTTGGTCATTCGATTCAGTCCTAGTTCAGCACGTTTGCGCTGCTCATCGCGGCCGTGTCAGACGACGATAAAGACTCAGATCAAAGACGGTCCGAGTGAAACCGGTGCAACATTAGAAATGTGATAACTGCGCCGCTCCCCGGACGTGGGACTCACACTCCACGACCTTGGGTGGTCAGTATTGAAGGAAGAATATGACACCCCTCGTACCCCCCTATTTTGCCAATTCAGACGCGCTCTTTATTCTAAGATCTCGTCGGCGTAATCACTGCACACCTTTGTTATTCTTAACGAAATCTTCTTTAATTTCGCCTCGCATTCGCGCGTATAACCAGTACACCTCACCTCGCGCCCCCTTGTCAAGGGATCTGTATGGTGCGTTCCAGCAAAGACAGTCAATTACCCGGAATTGTTAAATGCGGGGGTGATGGAATACTATGGCTCGGAGAAAAATTAGGTCGGTGCAAAAAGCGCACCATCTTGCCACGGCGTCTGGGCGTGTGCAAAATGAATTAGGCATTGAGTTGGTTATTAATGCATCTTGTCAACTTAATGCTCTAAGTTGCTGTTGAGAATTAGAAAACTAATTACAGCAATAATGTCGCCTGCGATTGAAGCAGGCATACAAACAGGGGGTGTATGATGAAATCACAGTTTGTTTCGTTACTAGCAGTCATCGTTCTATTCGCCGGCTCACTTACAAACGGGCCTACTCGCGCCCAAACAGAAAACAACAAAGGTATGGGCGTAGTGACCGGATCCAGCGCAGGGACGTATATCCAATTTGGAAGAGATATGGCAACGGTCGCCGAGAGCCAGGGACTCCAGCTTTGGGTCAAGGAGTCTCAAGGTTCGCTGGCCAATATCAGAAGGCTAGTTAGCCGCGAGAACGCAGCTATGGGTATCGTGCAGTCCGATGTGCTCGGCTTTCTCAGCCGATCGGAAGATCCGAAAATGCGTCATGTGGCCACGCGGCTGCGCCTCATTTTTCCTTTCTACAACGAAGAGGTGCATGTGTTCGCGCGAAAAGATATCGAGCGCTTTGAGGATTTGCAGGGCAAACGTGTCGTTGTAGGCACCAAGGGTAGCGGCAATTGGCTGACTGCCACCAATTTACTCCACATGATGGGTGTTGAACCCGCTGAACGCTTGAGCATGGATCCTGTGGCTGCGGCGACCGCAGTACTAACTGACAAGGCGGATGCGATGTTTTATGTGGCGGGAAAGCCTGTCAAATTGTTCACCAATATCGAGCAAATGGCCCAAAACCCTGATTACCATGGGTTTCTCGATCAAGTTCACTTGGTGCCGTTGAGTGACTCCAAGATGCTGGAAGAGTATGTGCAAGCGACCCTTGCGGCAACCGACTATGCGTGGCTTACCGAAGATGTGCCAACCGTCGCGGTGAAGGCGGTATTGGTGGCGTATGACTTTTCTAGCAAAAATGTGCCCTATTATCGCTTTCGTTGTGAACAGCTTGGACGACTCGGGACAGCGGTGCGCGACAATATTAGCGAGCTGCAGCGAAACGGTCACCCCAAGTGGCAGCAGGTGAATCTAAATGAAGAAGTGGGCATCTGGGAACGCGATACGTGCTCACAGACGGAGCCCGTGAAGGTGGTGGAATCCTCTGAGACCGAGGATGATTTCTTAATAAGAGGCCTGGAGGAGTGCATCCGCACTGGCAAATGCCGCGAGTAGGAGACACTGTGCACGGTCGGTTGAAACTGAAACAGGCCTGGCGTCGACGCGGTGAATGCCGGGAGTGGCTGGGGATGGGTAGGGTCAGGCCACGTTAACCCGACCAGTGGAACCCCGAGAGTTGCATCGCGCCCCTGGAAGCGCATTGGGGAGCCGACCCTGCGTGCGACGGCCTCGAGACCGAGAACGGGCTTGCCCTGTTGCAGCACGACTGCAAAGAGAGAAGGGCTCGGCTGGCCAGGGCCGCCTAGTAGTAACTTCACGCCCGTCTTGTTGTAAAGGCGGGACCATGATTGTTCTATCATGATTTTTCGATAGAGCCGACACACGATCAGAAAGTGGAAAAATTAGGATAGCGCATCTGGCCTCACCACCGTCACATCCAGGCAGGACCGAGCGATAGAATCAAGACTGTTTGTGGTGGGCGTTTATAACATGGGTTCCATGATTGAGTTGTAGAAAATCGAATAGGTACAAACTAGTTTTCAAACAAACGGCCGGGTGTTCGAGTCCATGGCGAAGAATAAGCCCCGGTAAAACAGCAGAATCAACCCGTCGATATTAGTCCGCCACCTCGAAAAGATCAGAAAGATGGGGCAGAACATCGCTGTTCTTGGTGCCGGTATACAGGGAGTATGCGCTACGCTAGCGTTGCTAAGCCGTGGTCACAACGTCACCTTGATCGATAAGGCTTCTGGCCTCATGACTCGCACCAGTCTCCGAAACGAGGGGAAACTTCACCTGGGATTCGTGTACGCGAACGATCCGAGTCGTAATACGTCGCGCCTAATGCTTCGCTCCGCCCTGTACTTCAGAACACTGCTGGAGGGCTGGCTCAACCAGCGTATCTGCTGGGACAAACTCAAATCAACTTGTTTCGGGTATCTGGTGGCAAGGGACTCGTGCCTAAGCGTGGACAAGATACTTGGGCACTTCGAATTGCTTCAAAAAGATTATCAAATGTTGTGCCAGGATGACCAAACCGATTATCTGGAAGTCAGGCCTGAACGTCTGTGGCGGCTAGAGAAAGAGAATAATCTATTAAGCGCAATTGACCCGGGCTTCGTTACTCACTGCATCAGCACGGAAGAGGTCTCGATCGATACCGACGCATTTGCGGCGGAGATGCAGCAACACCTCTTGGGTCGCGTTAACTTGACCACCTTGTTCAATCATGAGGTGATATCCGTGTCGCGCAATGCTGAAAGCTTCCTTATTGAATGTGCCAACAGTGGTAAACAAGGAAGCCGAGGCTTGCAATGCGATCAAGTGGTCAACTGCTTGTGGGAGGATCGACTAAAAATCGATCGACAGCTTGGCTTCATCCCTACACGCGAGTGGGTCTACCGGCTCAAGTATCGGGTGCTAGGTGCGCTACCTGAATACCTTCGTCGCCTGCCGTCGTTCACAATGATCCTGGGACCTTTTGGCGATATCGTGAACTACAAAAAGGGTCCGTCATACCTTTCCTGGTATCCAGCGTGTAGGCGTGGATGGTGTCGGGAGACCGAAACGCCCACCGACTGGGAACGTGCATGTGATGGTCGACTGTCAACCCACGAACAACACGCTATTGCGCAAGAAATCTTGTTACAGTTCGACCAAGTAGTGCCCGGCATCGCACAGACAAACGTCGATACTGTCGACGCGGGAATCATCTTTTCTTGGGGGGCAACCGATATCAATGACCTGGGGAGCACACTGCACAGGCGTGATGAGATTGGCGTCGAGTCCCATAATGGTTACCACAGCATCAATACCGGGAAGTTTGTATGCGCCCCCCTATTCGCGCAACGCCTACTCGACAACCTATGAGGCATGGCTGAGCAACAATCGACTGCGCCGCCTCTCGTTACGGTAGGGGTTCCCCTTTTTAATTCGGCGCGATTCTTAGACAACATCGTCACGAATCTACAGGGATTCGATTATCCTAATCTGGAGATCATCCTATCGGATGATTGTTCTACGGACGACTGCATAGATATCCTTCGTGAGTCCTTTAACAATGACCTACGCGTCACATTCTTCCGGCAGCAAAAGAATCTCGGATGGATTCAACATTACAACTTTATTCTATCCCACGCTTACGGTAAGTACTTCATGTGGATGCCCCATGACGACAGCTACCCGTACAACTATGTGAGCAGGTTAGTCGGGTTATTGGAGGAGCAACCGAATGCTGTCCTTGCGTTCTCCAGAATGCGGGGCTTTGATGTTGACGGAAATCCGAAGGATATGTGTCGCTGGCTTCCCTCCTGGTCTGAGAACCTGCACTGGTCGCCCTTTCTAGCCGTTAAGTTGTTGCTGTTTTGGCAACTATGGATTCCTTTCAGAGGCGTTGTTCGCCGAGATATGATTGATCGTGCAAATCAGTACATAAGACCGACAAAACACAGCACTTTTGCGGATATATTTTGGGTTTTCAGTCTGGCACTTCGAGGTCCGTTTGCGTATGTGGACGATCTCTCTTGCGTCAAGTATCGGTACCCGGGCAGTGTTTCTGATGGCTGCGAACGTTATGGATTGTCCTTAGCACGCGCAGTCGAGCACCGAAAAGTACTTCTTGCTTATCTGTGCGCTTCAGACCTTAGTTGGTCATCGCGCCGACTGCTGAGTTTCGGGGTACACCTCTACATGATGACGGAGCTCACGTACAGATTTCTGCCCAAAAACTTCAGGCGGCGGCTGAAAGATAGGATCAGAGAAAGAATACTATCGTTGGGTGTTTCTTAGATTAAGCTACGAGATCTCCGCGCACACACTACCGGTCCCGGTGGTATATCCAACATGGATCATCACCTGTAACAGACGAATCTAGCAGACAGATTCAGTGGATCTTACGCAGATAAACTCCGTCTGCATCCTCGTGAACAAAGTAACGGCGTAGGCCAAGTGCCGGACAGGACGACATACCCGTGTCGAGATCGAAGGCAACGGCGTGCCCTGGACAATAGATCTTTTGACCATCATCGTGCCCATCTATCAAATCGATACCGAGGTGAGGACACCGCCCCGATACCGCACGGAGTACGTTCATGTGCTTGATTATCAACACTTCGGCATCATTCAGCTTTACAAGCAGCCGCCCGCTTCGCGGGAAGCGCTTCCTATCGCACACACGGATCGACTCGTTACCCGTAATTGTCTTCGCCAACAAAATGGACTCGGATTCGTCTCGAAGTTGTGCTGGTCGTAGCACTTCGTTCTTCATCGTCCTTGATCGTTTACCAAACCGTGCGGGCGCAAAGTGGCTCCTCGCAGAAATATTCGTCGATACATGCCACTTGTCTTCAACGTGTAATGCTCCTTTGTTGTACTCAGGTTCGTTTTGAGTCAACCGGGCGGAGACCACGATCCTAGTGACGTCACTAATGTTCAGATGAGACGAATGCAGAATCTCAGGGTTAAACACTAATATCTCGCCGTCCTCAAGAGCTATTTTGGTCGGTCGTCCCAATCTGTAACCTGGTTTGATGTAGTTCGATGCTGGATCAGGGGAAATATCACGACCAAACATGTCTGGATACAGAACCATCGAATTCTCCGATGACACACCGCTGATCGCGCACCAGGTATTGATATTATTGAGGTTTTGCCCCCACCAAGAGTCAAGATGTGGGCCGTGACTCCAAGCCGCAGCAGGTAAGTTACGGTTATACTTTTTAAGATCAAATGCTGTGTGTTGGCGCTCTACTAGACCACGCATTACTCCTCTAATCCTACCAGCACCTCTTCGTACTAAACCATCTAACCATGTTAAGGGGTCCCCCGCCTGTGGGTTACTTGTGTAGTCAGACGCATGAGGATGGCTCAAAGATGAACGCGCATTTCTTGCGACAGGAAATGGATACACTATCCGCAGATTTAGCCCATCTCCAATATAGAATGGATCGATCAGTCCGATTCTATCCTGTCCGATCTTAGTCATTGTCGTCAGTATTTCTTTTCGAAGCACCTGCATGGCCGCGCGTCGCAATAAGGATGCTTGTTCGACCGGGAAGTGTTCATGGAGCTTGTGCAAACCGACCCGTTTAAGTCCTTCCTTACAACGAGAACCATGCAGTTCACCTGCCGCGTCAATGATGGCTCTTCTAACCTGGGATACGAACTGTTCCCGATTCGGATAGTCCGAAATAACGAAAAAGCCGCCGTTTTTTAGGTATTCAACGCCGGTCCTACCGACCCACCCAGTCCGTGCGCTAGTTTGATCTACTGCAGACATTCCGTAATCGCCTCCTCATCGCGGCATATTCGCGTGCCTTTCGCAATTTCGACGCACCTATCAGTACTAAAGATAACAAAAGGTGACCTCGTGGTCAGCGTTTAACCTGTTGCTACTGGGGGATGATCAGTACCATGCCCGTATAGATCAAATCGGGGTGATTAATCAAAAAGGAATTCGCCTCGAGAATATCGGACCAACGACTACCGTCGCGGTAGAAAAACACGGCAATGGAAGACAAGTAGTCCCCAGGTTGTACCGTATAGACGCCTCTGGCACCAGTCAGCCGGGCCACTTCGGCCTGTGCCTGTTCAAAGGCTCCGCGTGCACTCTCGAGTTCTGCCCGAATCGCTTCATCGGTTGTGATTAGATCCGACTGTTTGCTTAGCAGGACCTTGTATGTTTTGTTCAAGTCGGCCGCGTTGGCCTTGGCCGATTCGAGTGCGTCGATCGTTGTTGTCAACTGCACCGAAAGGGAGTCGCGTTCTCGTACTGCCGTACCCAGTTCGCTTTCTAGACGGGATATGCGGTCTTTCATAGCCGCGTTCTCTGTGGCAAGGGTTTGATTCTGCTGCTGCGCCTCTTCATGCCGTCCGCGTAATGCGTCGAGATCCATCTGCAACTTCTCAAGAAGATTCCTCACCTCGGTAAGCTCAGTACGAAGCTGAGTGTTTTCAACAGCTCCATTGTCGGATTGCGTTTTGAGGGACTGAAGCGCTTCACGCAGGGTTCGTTCTTGTCTCTCTAGTGTGCGAAACTCGTCCGCGGATACACGAACTTGTTGCTGCGCAGCCTCAAGCTCAGTTCGCAGCTCCTGCGCCCGAGCTTCCGCAGTGACTAAATCACCCTGCACTTTAGAGAGACGTTTGTTTAAGTCTTCAGAATGCTTTCGCAGTTCGTCGAGTTTCTGACGTGCCTGGTCACGCTCACTGCGTAACGTTTCCAGCTGACCTTCCAGATCCGGCAGGCCCTCCAGTTCAGCCGTCGCTCCCTGCAAGGAGTCTTTTAGGTCGCTTAATTGCTGATGGGCTTGGTCACGCTCACTGCGTAACGTCTCAACTTGACCCTTAAGAACCGGGACACCGTCCAGTTCAGCTATCGCCGCCTGCAAGCCTTGCTGTAGTGGTTCAACCTCCGCACGGAGATCAACCAGTTGTTCGCGTAGCTCATTCCTCTCATTCTTAAGCGTTTCGTTTTCCGATGCTAACCGGCGTTGTTCCTCACTGGGTCCGCATCCACTCGTCAATATGCTACCCGCAACAATGAAACCAACCACTGCTTTCACTGTCATGTCCATAGTTCTCCCCCTTCCTCTTGTCCCGGCAGACGCCGGCTAACGAACGTCGTGTGTTGTTAACGGCCCGATTGCGCAAACCCCCGCTTCCGGACGAGCCTTCTGCATAGAGTTTGTCATCACAAAACTCTTCTCGCAATAATACTGCAGGCGCTGACACGCCTCTTTGGTGAGTTTTTAAGAGATTGCCAAATCCGCGTGCCCCCTAGTATTTTCAGGACTTACAAGCCCGAGTCAACCGTACCTTATATGCTGGAAGGCGTGGAATCACGCCGATTGGCGACCCAGACCACTCAACAGCACTCGACACATTCAGGACCGTTAAGTGAATAAATCAAAGGCTTAGCGACGCAGATAGCACATGGCTGCGCGGTACATCATAGCTTCACCACGGTAGGCCTCGGAGTTCGTCATAATCGAAACCAATACTACGCACAGGAGGCTAAATCCGCGTCTCCGTATCCAGCACAGAGATAGTGTTTTCGAATAGCTGCGAAGCAGCTTGAGGACTACCCGCCACACAGACAAGACCGAGCTTGCCAAATCCCGACAGGGCGCCAATAAGATGGAAGAACGTGCCCTCCTGGGCGACGGCAGAAAAGTGTAGGCCATGCTCGACAGCGATATCCATCAGGTCTTCGGGTGCCAAGCTTTTGTACCGCTCGTTTTTCAGATTGTCCGAGGCCTTGTAGAAAAGCGGGTCGCCTCCCGGGGTCAGAAACAAGCCGGTCTCGGTGTCATAGTGACCATCGGTTAGAAATTGAAGCGTACGAAAGGTATGGGTTGTCCCACCCTTGCGCAGATTGATTTCGATAGCATAGTGTTCCCACCGGCCATCCTTTGGAACCGATACGAAGTCGATCCCGAAACGCCCTAACGCCGAACGCTGCTTCAACTCGTTCGCAATTTTCAGCCCTTCCTCTTGTATTTGAAGACGATAAGCCTCATCTGCGGGAAAGGTGCAGCCTAGAAAGATCTGTCGAGAAGGACCACCCAACACCTGGTCGTGGGTCGAGATCATTTCCAAATTGCCCAACGGCGTGATTCGGCACTGCACGGACGGAGAGCGCTTAGAGCGACCCTCGATCCATGCTTCCACGACACCACCCATTTGCTCGAATTTTGCCTGATACCGCTCCCAGGTCATCGAGGGTTCCTCAAAGCGAAGACGCTGTGGTAGCTGGTTACGAATCCATGTCACCAGACTGCGATCCTTCGGAGCGTCGCTGAGATCTAGCACCGCGTTGCCCTCTCCGGAGGTGCCGAACTCGAGCTTCACAGCGGCCCGACGGAGATCTGTATCGATGCGTTTGAGCTCAGCCAGTGACTCGGCGATGTCATTGGCATCCCGCAGATCCTCGTACCCCGGCGGCATCAGTACTCCCGCGGCTCCGAACACATGCCTACTGCCGCTCTTGCTGCCCAAATGCTGCAGCGCTGGATCATTGGCAAAGATCGGGATATCTAGCCGCACTGCAAGCGTGCGCTCCTTGTCGGTGGCATTGAAGCATGTCATGTGGGCGATGTCGGGGTCACCAATGGCAGCGCTCAGCTTCTCCAGTAACCTCGGTCTCGCGAGCAGCTTTTCTGTCAGAGTCTCGCGGGTGGAGGGGTCTTGACAGCTCAACATCATCAGACGTTTGCGCGCATGAATTCCTGGTATACCCGGCAACAAATGCAGGTAATAGTCAATAATGGACGGATCCACCGGAGTGCTGGTCACATAGACGATACGGGTGCGCGGGAGACGAAGCAGGAGCAACATGCAGAGCAGTCGTTCCTCGTAGTGAGGCAGGCCGACGATTTTCTCGATAACCTCCGTATCCAGACTAAGGCTGGGGTTCACCAACACCGTACGAGCAGCCCTCGGATCAGGAAGCACACTTCGAAATAACGGGGCGAGACGCTTCTGCAGCTGAGCAAAACACCGAAGCTCCTGTGGACTATTAGGCTCCGGGAAGGCGGACTTAGGTTGCGACATCAGCAAAGTCTCTTGACCACTCGTTGGTGATCGCCTCTATTGTCACAACTCACATTAGCCGGCGTCAGAGCCTAGTCCTTGACACAGATCAAACGTGGTGCTTCCAGCGTGTGCTGAATCTTCTAGGTAAGGCTACTGGGTCTCAAGCAAATGGACTGACACAGCCAGGATTGCATCCGCCGGTTTTCTCACAGAATACGAAACTGTAAAAACAGATATTTTAGAGTACCGAGTAATAAGCAAGCCTGTGTAACCCCGCAACAAGCTTACAAATCTCTGCCTAGCATTCAAAGTTAGGTCTTATCTTTCTTATTTCCTTGAAAATCTTATCCCATCCCACACCTACCGCGGAAGTGTCGTCGTCTACCGCTGCAAAAATACCTTCCGGATAACCTGGCAAAGCTTTTTGGGTTGATGCGATTCCGTCGGTATTATTAACGCCAGCGATCCTCACCGTACCTAAATACTTCCAGCTTTTTCTTTCAAAGAACAGAAATCCACTTAGCGGATTGTCTTGGTCAGTCGAAATAATGAAACCCTCTCCATCGTCTCCGAAGCCATTTGAAGAACAGGTATACAAAGCCAGACCTTCAGCATCTTCCTCGTATGAATTGGCTGCAAATCGATTAGTTGCATTGCGCAAGAATGGATTACCAGCAGGGTCAAATGCATACATACCAGCATTTGAACCACCGCCGCCGCTATCTTCTCGTGGTACGTACAGAACCTGATAGAAAGAGTCAGCCAGAACCTCCTCAATCCCGCCATCAGCATAGGGATTCATGTCCCATTGTCCTATGAAGGATCCAGAATTTGGATCAAAGATATGTACCGCAGGGCTATCATCTGTAACGTAGATTCTCTTATTGCCATTTGGAAGATCTAGGATGTCGATGTTTGTTTCTCCGGAAGAAACATGTCCACCACCGAATGTTGTTTCAAAGTTCAAATTAGGAAGTGAAAACTTAGAAACTAATCCATCTCCAGATACAAACAATTTGTTCGTATCCTGATCCACATCTACGCCATTTACACCATGGGAAATGACAAAAGATTCAGCAGTAGTGTCTTCAAAAGGAAATGTCCAAACCTCAACTAGTTTTCCGTTTTTTGAGGAAACAAACATTCGGAACTCCGAAGAATTGGGTGTTTCCCAAAACGCTAGAGAGTCTATATTTGAACCAGGACCGTTGACGTTAAAGTCCGCAGTCACTGTTACTTCGCCAAAATTTTCGAATGAGCCTAATTGCGCTCCCCCTACATAGTCACCGGCATAACTTCCTTGTGAGTGAATACCGTTAAGGAAAACCGCAACAAGAAGCAGAATCGAGGGTGTGCTAGTCATAGAATCTTATTATCGAAATAAAGCCAAATCCATACTTACGAATATCCAAAAACATCTAATCGAGTCGCTGTGTTTCGTGTAGTGCTTTGACCTCGCAGCCAACGCTTGTTGTGTGAAAGGCTCCTCTACTTCGTGGCCCATCACAAATCATGCCCATAACTTCGTCAATCCACCCATGGAGATCTTAGTATAGGCCGATTATTATTGTAACGGGTCCTCGTTTTTACGAGATCCGGTCAACACCTCATTATTCTTTGAAGCTGCAGCGAGAAAGAATCGACTCCGATCACTCTTCTGGAGGACTGACATGGCGAATGTTATCCCAAAGGACTATCTAGATCTTTTCGATAAAAATGCCTTTGCGCATCTGGCGACCCTAATGCCAGATAGTCAACCACAAGTCACACCGGTGTGGTGCGATTTCGACGGGACGCACGTGCGAGTCAATTCCGCCAAAGGGCGTCAAAAGGATCTAAACATGCGACGCGAACCTCACGTGGCGCTATCGATGCAAGATCCGGACGACCCATACCGATACCTAGAGGTTCGTGGAAAGGTGGTTGAGGTTACTGAGCAAGACGCTGATGCACACATCAATAGCCTGGCCAAAAAGTATTTGGGGGTGGATGAGTACCCCTATCGAAAACCTGGAGAAGTCCGCGTTATCTACCGCATCGAACCGCAGCGCACGACGTCGATGAGTTAGATCCGTCGCAACTTCGAGCCATGAGGGGCGAGGATCTTGTGATGTGTCATGCGCCAAATCGAAACAGGCTTGATGCTGCACATGTACATTGGTATCGAGCTGGTACTCATGAGAACCCCCCGGTCCTGAATGAGGCGCCGGGTTCGTTTGGGTGGACATGCCCATGAATGGCTAAAAACGCCCGTTCGACCTAATGACAACTACCACGTGATCGGACGGAGACGACCTAGTATCTATGAACCACTGATTTGCTTGGCGGGCCCATGGGGATCGAACCACGACCAACGGATTATGAGTATTCGGCGCGGATATTCCGATCAGTTCTTGATTGAACTTTTTGGGAAAAATGGGGACCTGATCGGTTTCGATAACAAAAAGCCGTAAAATTGGTCCTTGCCATCCGCAAAATCAAGCGCGTCGATTAGGTCAGTTGACAGCGAACCGGTTACTGTCATGTCACGATCTCGTTGAAATTCCCGGATCGCGGCTTCCATTCTTCGCTCGTACTGCCCGTCGACAGGCCCGGCGTCGTATCCGAGTTTGCGGAGTTTCTTCTGGACGGTGAGAACAAGCGTTCTCGTCCACCCCGCTTTAGCCAAACTTTTATAGAGCCGTTGCTCCGGGGACAACTGAGATATCGAGGCGGATTTCGGTTTCCATCTTCGAGCTAGCCGCTGGGCTTCCGCAATCTGACCGGGATACATTTGTTCCGCTATTAGCTGACGGAGATGTGCGGCGTCATCGTAGTCTTGCGCGGCAGCCAAATTAAGCCACTTGTGCGATTGAACAAAATCCTGCGGCATGCCATCGCCCCGGTAGTACATAACACCCAGGACGAGCTGAGCCTCACCAACATCCCGCTCTGCCGCTAGGCGCAACCACCTCAATGCGTCAGGATAACTCTGTGGCACACCCTCGCCACAGTAGTAAATCACACCGAGGTGGGACTGCGCCTCGTCACTACCCTGCTCCGCCGCCAGTCGTAACCACCTAAATGCTTCCCGATAACTCTGGGGCACACCTTCGCCATTGTAATAGATCACACCGAGGTGGGTTTGCGCCTCGGCGCTGCCCTGCTCCGCCGCCAACCGTAACCACCTCAACCCTTTCTGGAAATTTGGCGGCACACCCTCACCGTTGTGTTGCATCGCACCAAGGAGGCACTGCGCCATGGCATTGCCCTGCTCCGCGAGCGGTTTGAATTTGCTGAGTGCGGTCTCGTAGTCACCCCCGTAATATGCGCGTACACCATCTGCCAAATGCTCCTGCCCGAGCCTAAGCCACAGGCTCGCACTAGCATGACCCTGCTCGGCGGCTATCCGAAACCACTTGAGTGCTTGGTGATAATTCTGTGGCATACCTGGAGCACGGGCGTACATAAGCCCGAGCTTGAACTGCGCGTCTACATTCCCTTGCACGGCAAGAGTTTCGAATTCCCTGAGGGTGTTCTCACAGTCACCTTGTCTACAAGCACTTCCACCATTCTGAGGAAAGTTTTGGGCCCCAACACCTCTCGCTACAGATTTTTCCAACCTCATCGAGATGACACCTTTCGATATACGCGGAGCTTGATTTTGGCTGCCGTGATCTGAAGTCCGATGCCGTCGGTTTGACGAGCTGATTTCCTTCACTACGGTAGAATCGCGAAGTGCCATCGTCATCCTACCTAGGCATAGCGCTTGACCAAGAGTTGGCGCATGCGCATAAGCACTTCTGCTTCGTCGGTTAGCATGATGACCCCCAATCCTCTAGTTCACTCGGCTGGAATGCCCTGATTCTGTGTGAGATACAGTTTGTAGGCTCGTGCAATTTCCTGCTCCATCGCAGGCGTCACGTCTGCCATGTAAACCCCAAATTTGTGCAGCGCAGATTGTCCGGCTGGCGAGCCGTAGAAATCAGCTAGTGCATTCAATTCTCTCAAAGTAAAGTGCCGCACCATGCTTGCGGTCATGGTACGCCTCAGCGCATCCGCATGAACATAGTCTGTGAAAAATGAGACAAACTGCTGACGTTGATCCTCGTGAAGGTTCAATGCAAGCCCCTCAGCCGCATGTCTCACCATGACTTCGAAACCCGAAACCTCCAAGTATCTTTCGGCTGCAGCTTGTCTATTGCCGGCGGAATCCGGCACTTCATCCGCCATGGCAAGACCCATCAGGCCCACCAAAGAGCACACAAACAACACGCGCTTCATATCTTTACACCCCCAAGACCGCACGTGTATCGTTATCAATATAATG
>Ga0224508_10002555_pt1 | contig 15376 bp, 9 predicted proteins | sample SF_Jan12_sed_USG_4_FD_170157 | JGI IMG/M metagenome (GOLD analysis project Ga0224508, IMG submission 170157) | Sediment microbial communities from San Francisco Bay, California, United States - SF_Jan12_sed_USGS_21 | ecosystem: Environmental > Aquatic > Marine > Sediment | place: USA: California... | reverse complement strand
AAATTGTTCGCAGCCGGTGACCAGCAACCGACATTCCGCACACCGGGCGCAGCGGACAACCCACCCTCACACGCCTGCGGCTACAGATTCGGGTGTGTTGTCCACCGCGCTCTTTACGAGAGCATCATGGGTTCGTGCGGCGGCCCCAAGCCGTGATCAGGACGGGGCGGGACAGGTGGCCGAATCCATAGCCGAGCTGGCAGCCTGATGAAAGTACATGGCGAGGAAGGAGCACGCGAGGCGTGTTCGGCTACCTGTCCGGCCCCGTCTTGACAGGCGGCTGTGTCGTCAGCGAAGGACGCCACATGAACAACCTGGTAAGTTTCTACATCTAGCGGCGGCGACTGCCGTACGGATTGAACTGCAGTTCGACAAAGAACTCGCGGCCACGGCCAGGAAAATACCGGTATTGACCGAACGCGTAGTCGGCACGATCGGCATAGGCGGTGTCCAGTGCATTGTTGAGACGCGCGGTGATGCCGAATCGCGGTGCAATTTTGAATCGCGTGCGCAGGTTAACGAGGTCGTGACCGGGGTACTCGAAACGATTCTCGGCGTCGAGATAGTAGTCACCGATCGACAACCATTGCAGCGCGAGATTCCAACGGTCTCCCGGCTCCAGTATCAGTTCGATGCTGCCAAGAAAGCGCGGGGCTGTATCGATTTCATTGCCGTCAACGAATTCCTCACCGCGGGCAGTAACCGCATTGAAATCATAGGTATGCCTCGCGTAACTCGCGTCAATATCGATCTTGATGAAGGCGAGCAGCTGCCCGTCGATCGAAAATTCGACACCGCGATGCCGACTCCGTCCTCCACTGACATTAAACCCCTCGGCGTCGCGAATCACACTGTCGCGTTTCTGCATCGTGAACAGCGATGTTTCGACTGACCAGTCCTGATCTCGATGTCGCAGGCCGAGTTCCAGGCTATCGATGGTCTCACTATCGAGATCAGCGACCTGCTGGCCGCTTTGCAGTCGGTACAGCTCAGTCGCCTGCGGTGCACGGAAGCCACGGGCGATGTTGGCGAATGCCGTTGTATTCGGCCGCGGCCGATAGCTGATGCCGAGTTTCGGTGCGATATTGAAGAAGCTGTCGGTGCGGCTCTCCGGGCGTGAGTACAGGCAGCCGCCGAATCCGCAGGCCGACCCGTCGTCACGCGTATTGCCGGATAGCATTCGATTGTCGTAACTATATCGAGTCTGCTCGAGTCGCACGCCGGCGCTGAGCGTCAACGCGTCGCTGATGTCGATGTCGGCCTGCGCGAATGGCGCCAGTGCCAGACCGGAGACCCGAAAATCATAGTGCTTACCCTCCGGCCTGGTCTCGACGAGAAACGCTGAGCCGGTCGTTGGTCCAGACTGTGTTTCCTTGAGGAAAATATCGCTCCATTCGATATCGGCACCGGCGATGAATCGTCTGTCGGTACCGCCAAAGGCGAACGCCGTCATGACGCCCGCGCTGATGTGACCGTTTTCCTCGAGCGGTTGCCCCGGCAGGAAATGCTGCAGAAAACGCATGTCGGAGTGGCGCATGTAAGGACGGACGTCGATCCGCAGGTTTTCCGTCGAGCGTGTCCAGATCGCATACAGTCTCTGGCTGCTGCCATTGCGGAAAGCTTCAGGATTGACGTTGCCGCGGCTGAGGTCGGGGTCTTTGTAAGCGTCCTGACCAAATATAAAGCCAGCCGTTTCCTGTCGCAGCCCGGTCGCAGAAAACGCGGCGGTCAGGTCGGTCTCGCTGTCCAGTGACCAGCGATTTTTCAAGTTCAGTTTGCCCTGCCGATAGCCGGACGCGTCGCGAAAACCGCCGTCATCGGCATAGACGAAAGCCACGCGCAACGGCCGCGCGGACGTACCGGCAAGTTCGCCGCGCAGGCGCCAGAATTCATTCGCGCCCACTTCCAGCGACAGGTTCGAGCCCGGCGATTCGGCAAGATCCGGAGTCAGCACATTGACGATGCCGTGTAACGCGTTAGAGCCGTACAGTGCATTGCCGGGACCCCGAATGACCTCGATGCGACCGGCTTGCTCCGTGTTCAGTTCGAACATCTGGTTGACGTTGCAGAAGCCGGACGGCCGTATCGGGATGCCGTCTTCGAGAAACAGGAAGCCGCCGCATGAGCCGGCGCCGGTCAGTACCGGAGACCGTATTGCTGTCAAATGCTCCTGGCCGCTGCCTCGACTGAGCCAGACGCCGGGGACGCGGGTCGTCAGCTCGTGAATGTGCTGATGGCCGACCGCGAGAATATCATCGCGGTCCATCGCGGTGATATTGCCCGCATGATCGGCGAGCGGCTGCGCGCGTCGCTGGCTCGTGACAACCACTTCCTCGATGGGTGTGTCGCCGGAGCTTGCGGCAGTGGCTGCCGGGGCCACTACCGGACAACTGAGCGCAGCCGCAAACAGCAGTATGGCCATCGTCCTTGTGTGCCTTGTATCTATCATTTCACCCTCGCCGCAGCCCAGTCATTATAATTGCCGGCATTCGAATGTCTGCACGCTACCGGATTCGTCCATGAACAAAGACACGTATTGCCCACGACTGTTCCTTGTAATCGCCATGTTGCTGGTGCTCCTGCCGGGCACGCAGGCGCTGGCTGCAGCCAAAGAAACGGCCGGCGAACGGCCGCGAATCGGCCTGGTACTGGGCGGCGGCGGCGCCCGCGGCGCGGCGCACATCGGCGTGCTCAAGGAGCTGGAGCGACAGCGTATCCCTGTCGACGTCATTGCCGGCACCAGTATGGGTGCGATCGTGGGTGGTCTGTACGCGAGCGGCATGTCCGCCGCGGAACTCGAAGACCTGGTCGGCTCACTGGATTGGGCTGCCGCATTGTCGGACGATCCGAGCCGCGAGGATTTGAGTTTCCGGCGCAAGCAAGATGACAGCGAATTTCCGGTTGACCTGGAGCTTGGCTTGCGCGGCCGCGACCTGGTCCTGCCCAAAGGGGCCATTCAAGGCCAGAAACTCGATTTGTTGCTCCGCAAATTGACGCTGCCTGTGTCGCAGGTCCGGGACTTCGATCAGCTCCCGATACCGTTTCGTGCGATCGCGTCCGATATCGAGCTGGGTGCGAGCCATGTGATGCGAAGTGGCGATCTGGCGGCCGCGATACGCGCCAGCATGTCGGTGCCGGCAATACTGGCGCCGGTGGAGGTCGACGGCCGCTTGCTCGTCGACGGCGGCATCACCGGCAATCTGCCGGTCGACGTCATTCGCCAACTGGGTGTGGACGTCATTATCGCGGTGGACGTCGAATTTCCGCTGTACGGACGTGACGAGCTTGGATCGGCGCTCGCCATCTCCGAACAAATGCTGACGATCCTTATGCGCAAGGAGACATTGCGGCAAATCGACAGCCTGGGCGATCGCGATGTGCTGATACGTCCCGATCTGGGTGTTTTTGCATCGACGAACTTCGGCGAAATCGTGCAAACCATCGAGCCCGGCGAACGCGCGGCACGGGATCAGTTGCGGAAGCTCGAATACCTGGCCCTGGACGACGCTGACTACGCGAGCCATCGGGCAAAACAAATGTCGACACCGGAGCTCCCGAATGAGCTCTCGTTCGTGCGCATCGTTCATGACGACAAGTTGTCCTCGGCTGTACTCGAATCGCGGCTGAGCGTAGCGCCGGGAGATCCCATCGACACACGCGTGCTCGCGCGCAACGCGGCAAGACTCTATGGTCTGCAACTTTACGAGCAGGTCGACTATGCGCTGGTGGAGGACGGCGACGGGCTTGGCGTCGAATATCGCGCGACGACGAAAAGCTGGGGCCCGAATTTCCTGCAGTTTGGCCTGGCGCTTGAAGAGGATTTCGAGGGATCGACCGCTTTTAACATCGATACACGATTGACGCGTGCAGGCCTCAATAAGCTGGGTGCCGAATGGCGTACTGATCTGCGTCTGGGCACAGACCCGCGACTGTTCTCGGAGTTTTACCAGCCCTTGAGTTTCGATTCCCGCTGGTTTATTGCACCGCGTGTTCAAGTCGGCCAATCCAATCTCAATGCGTTCTCCCGCGACGATACGGTCGCGCGCCTGCGGGTTAGTGAGGCGGACGCCGGTTTCGATTTTGGCCGGGAGCTAGGCACCGTCGGCGAATTTCGCGTCGGCGTCTTTCGTGGACTCGGCGAGGCGCGGGTCAAAGTCGGCGACCCGCTGCTGCCGAACGCCGATTTCGACACGGGCGGTGCGTTCGCGGCGCTGCGTTACGATTCGCTCGACAATGCACGGTTTCCGCGGCGTGGTGCGCTGGCGAAACTACGCTGGACATTATCCAGAACCGGATTCGGTGCCGATTCTGAATTCGATACCGTGGAAGGCGAAATAGCCCGGACGTGGAGCCGCGGCAAGAACAGCCTGCAATTCGGGCTCAGCTATGCGACGACGTTGGAGTCGGACGGGGCCATACAGAATTATTTCCCGCTCGGCGGCTTTCTGCGGCTTTCGGGCCTCGAACGTGGCGAGATCAGCGGGCCCCACGCCGCCCTCGCGAAAATGGTCTACTACCGGCGCATCGGCGAAACGACCGGCGGTATACTCGATACGCCGATTTACGTCGGCGTATCGGCCGAAGCCGGCAACGTGTGGCAAACCCGTTCTGCGATGAGCTTCGATACGGTCGTCATGAACGGCAGCGTTTTCGCAGGCATCGATACATTCGTCGGGCCAATCTACCTGGCCGCCGGATTTGCAGAACGAGGGCGGGCGAACTTCTACCTGTTTATCGGCACACCACCGCGTTGATCAACGCGAAACTTTTTCCAGGACTTGCGTCGGCGCATCGGTCTTCCGGTAGTAACCGTGGCGGATTGCCATCTGCTCAAATGCCGCGTCTCGCTCGGGCGCTGACGTGTACCAGTGGTACGTCTCCCAGTCCTCCCCCAAAACGTTGCGTAGCGCGTCGCCGGCAGGCAGCGTGACGCGAATGCCGAAGTTGCAATCGTGCCCGGCCCGGTCCGGATCGACGAGATTGTGCTGGTGACAGAATTCCACGGGGGCCTACCTCAGAGTAGCCAATAAACGACGGTCGCGAGTATACCGGAAGCGAGCCACTCGTCGTCAGGACGCTTGCCCGCGATCCCCGGCGCCCTCGCGATCCGACCAGCCGAACAATCGTCTTGTAACGAAGAGGTAGATCGGCTTGCCAAGGGACATCCAGGTACGCGAGACCGGCCCCGGACGAGCGAGAATAGCCAGCTCACGCTGCGTCAGGTCCTGCGGCCGGTAAGTTCTCTTGTGTTTGAGCAGGTGGCGGATGTCCTCGCGCGCCGCGATCCGGAAAAGCATGCCGCGATTGCGCGCATGCCAGGCAAGCTGAAAATCGATGAATGCTGCGCCGCCATCTTCGCTTACCAAGACGTTGGGCTCTTTCGCCAGATCGTTGTGCACGACGCCAAATCGATGCAGTTTGCGCAACAGCCGCGCAGCGTCCCGATAAAATGCCGCGTCCTCCGGTTTCGCGATGTGCATCGGTTTGCCGGCGATGTAGCCGCGCACCAGCGTGTTCGCGTCAAAATGCTGCAAACTGGGAACCCCGTCTATTCCCTCCAGAACCGCCAGCGCCCTGGCCTCACGGCGTAGTAACGCTCGCGCCAGCGCCCGTGTCCACCAGGCAGACGGCCGTGTATCGCGCATAATGACCGTGTTGTCGCTGTCTTGCCGTAGCCAAACTTCGCCAAACAGGTCTTTTTTGAGCAGGCGGGCGTCATTCATAGGGCACAGAATACCTTGCCGGGTGCGCAGGTTCATACCGTGGTAGTGGCGCTGCGGGTGGGAAATGCCGAGAATAGAGCGGCACAGTGACGGAGCCGGCAGTGACCGACGATTCCAGCCAACAAAGCGTAGCGACAGAACGTGATCAGTTAGATTCCACGGGTGAGTTCTTTATCGTCGGGGCGCCGCTGCATGCGGTTCGGGCTGGCTATGTGCGCAGAAAGGCCGACGATCAGCTCTACGAAGCGCTGGTTGCAGGACGCTACGCACACGTGCTGGCACCCGATAATTCCGGCAAATCGAGTCTGATAGCGGCGACGTCCGCGCGACTGGAGACTAGTGGCCGCAAGATCGCGACTCTAGATCTGGCGCAAATCGGCCTGCGCGACGGCGGCAAGGATCCGGGCCGGTGGTATTACAACATCGCTTACCGGTTGCTGCGACAGCTGCGTATTCGTTACGACCTGCAGGCATGGTGGCAGGACAAGTCGATGCTGAGTAATCGACAGCGCCTGGTTGAATTCTACTCGGAAGTTATCCTGCAGTTCGTGCCCGAGCAAATCGTCATTTTTGTCGACGAGGTCCAGTGCGTCGAGGAGCTGCCGTTCGACGATCAGCTGCTGGTAAGTATTCGGGCGGCACACAATGCAAGAACTACGGATCCGGATTTTTCTCGCCTGACGTTCGCGCTGCTGGGAGAGTGCGATGCCGATACTCTCGTCAAAGAACGAGAGCTCGCGCCGTTTGCAGTAACGGCGTCTGTGTCACTGGATGATTTTTCCCGCGAAGACCTTGACCTGTATGCGACCGAGTTGAATCTTGAGGCCGACGCCGCGAGGGTGGCGCTTGACCAGATTTTCTACTGGACCAGCGGTCAGCCCTACCTGGTGCAAAAGGCGGCGCGGGCGATTGCCCGGGCCGATATCGATGGCAAAAGTGCCGGGCAATTCGATCGGATAATTATGCAGCAGCTGAGCGGTCGTGCGGCGGTGAATAACGAGCCGCACATGAACCATATTCATCAGGCCATTGTCGGCGACGATAAGGCTCAAGAGCCGCTGCTTAATCTGTACGGCAAGATTCGCAAGGGAGTCGACGTGCCTGCCGATCTTGGCTCCCCGTTACAACGCAAGCTAATCGCGTTTGGCCTGCTGGTAATCGACGGCGACGGTGCGCTTCGAGTCCGCAATCGTTTGTATGAGTCGGTGTTCACGGCACGCTGGGCGAACGAAAACCTGTCAATCGGTTGGCGCGTGCCCTTGACGGTTGCCGGCCTGCTGTTGGTACTGACGCTGATTCCAATGTGGTATACACAATGGTTGCCCAGACCGTACGTCGACGTGCTGACGTCGGCCAACGTGAACCTTGTGAGGGCGAACGAAGCCTATTCGAATCTGCGTTCGTTTCCCGGGCATGCTGAAACCGCGGATAACCTCTATCGCCGTTTCTTGTCGCAGCGCGCGCTCAGGGCCGGCACAGAAAATGAAATTGCGGCGATTGCCGAGGAGGCGTTGATTCTGCCCGGCACCAATAATTTTGCCGAGGACCTGCAAGCGGGTTTCTGGGATCGTCGGACGATGGCTGCCATGCGCGAGGAAGACCGCGACGCGGCGCTGATCGCGACGCTGGAATCGCTGGTGGCGCCGACAACAGCACGCCGCCAGAGGGCGGCCCGGCTGGTCGCCGACGATTATCCGACGCTGCTCGCGAGTCTCCCGGGTCCGCGTAGTCTGCGTGCCGTGTTCGATCCGGTCGGACTACTGGTAACGTCCGCTGCGGGCGAGAACGTTTCTCAGTGGTCCTATGCGAAGCAGGCGCTCAGTCGTCGCGACAGCTGGGCGATAACGGCGCTCGAGGTTAATCCGTTGGTCAGGCGCGTTATTGTCGATCGCCAGGGAGTTGTGCAGCGTACCGGATTGACGCTTTCGATTAGTCATGCGCGGTTATCCGACCTTCGCATCAAAGTCATCGCACCGTCCGGGCGCACGGTTGAGATTGAAACCGGCCGGGAACGTGCCTCCAGCAGCGACGAGATACGTATCGCGCCGCAACAGCTCCGTGATCTCGTCGGTGAGTCGCTGGAAGGCACCTGGACCATCAGTTTTCGTGATGAGAGTCCCGGCGTCGCGGGGCAGCTGGTTGGGTGGAATCTGAAGCTCAATTCGCAGGGCATCGTGGAGGAGTTTCAGCGCGGCCTGAACATTCCGGAACCGGTTGAACGCGAGACAGACAATATCTGGCTCGATAAAAGTGGTCGGTATGCCATCGCCCGCGCAACACAAAGTGACAGCGCACGCATCTGGGATCTCGCGTTCGCGGAGCCGGTGCGCGCGGTCGCTGTTAACGAAAGTGAAGCGCTGATCGGTCTCGATCCAGGTGCACGTCGTCTCGTAACGGCATCGCAGGATCGGGTCAACGTATGGGATACGGCGTCGGGCGACCGAATAGCCTCGTTGCCGATCGGAGCTGCCAGCGACGACGTCAAGCTGACGGGTGACGGTAAGAGCCTGTTCGTGGAATTGCGCAGCGATGATGAGACACGGCTCGAAAAGTGGTCGCTCGATGAACTCAGGCCGACTGCCGAGGTCATAGTGGCCGGCGTGCCATCGCTCGTGGCCGTCGATGCGACCGGAACTCGTGTTGCAGCGGCCGATTACGACCGTGCGATTCGCATCTGGGACATCGCGACTGGTGAATTGCTGGGTCAGGTCGATTTGCCGGCGCAGCCAAGCTCAATTCAGCTTGCCGCTGGTGGCAGAACGCTCGGGGTGATTTACGGCAATATGGGTGCAGCACTCTGGAGTATCGGCCAGCCGATGCGAATCCTGTACGAAGAGTTCGGCGAAGGGCAGTGGCAACTGGCGTTCGCACCGTCCGGCAGCAGCGTGTTGGTCGGCAAATCCGATACCGGCTTTCAAATGTATGCCAGTGATGATGGTCTGCCGCTGGGGCCCGTACTGGGGATGCATGATGAGCAGTTCGCCAGTGGCCTGCTGGCGTACAGCGACGATGAGCAATTCCTGTTGACGGGCGATCGCGACGGCATGTTGCGATTCTGGAAAGCGGCCGTGCCGCCTGCTGCAGTCTCGGCAGCACAGAACGACGAGCATCGACTCTGGAATCCTTCAGCCGATAACCCGGTCGTTGCGTTTCCCGGCGCGTCCAGAATCGCTATCGGCGACAACGCCGGTCACGTGCACGTCGTGGCGGCCGGAGAGTCGGCAGCAGCGCTGCGAGAAATCGCGGCCGACGTGAGCTTCGTTGGCCACACGACGCCGGTGCGTCTGCTGGCGACGAACGAATCCGGTACTTTGATTGCCAGCGTCGCGACGGACAACACGCTGCGTGTCTGGAACAGCGATTCAGGACAACCGTTACCATTTAACGCAGAGATCGACGGCGCTGCGGTCTTGCGCATGGCTTTTTCTCCGGACTCTTCGTTGCTGGCAGTACTTAATGCTGACGGCGTGCGCCTGATTGATGCTGCAACCGGCAAGGGCATTACTAACCTCGTTGTCGATGGGCCGCACACGGCCATCGCTTTCGCGGCCGCCGATACGCTGTATCTGGGTGATCGGAACGGCACGCTACGGATACTTGAAATGGACACGGATGGAGCATGGCGAATGCGCCAGATCTGGCAGGGCGAAGCCGGCATCAGCTGGCTCGAAGCTTCGCCGCGCGGCGAGTATCTTGTCGTCGTCGATGATAACAATCGCGCGAGCCAGTTCGTGCTTAACGAGGGCCGTATCAGTCCCGAGACACTGGTATTGAAAGGTGATGTGCAGGATGTCGCGTTCAATGGCAGCAGAGTTCTGTTTCGTACAGCGCGTTGGGTGCACCGGGCAAGCGTCGCGACAGTCGGTCTGATGGCCCTGGACAGCGTCTTTGTGCCGAAAGCGCTGAACGGTGGGCGCATGGTTAACGGGCTCAGCAGCGATGGCCGCACCACTGCCAACCGGACCTACGTGCCCATCGCGCGCGATGGCCTTGCCGAACTTTATGAACTAGGCTTCGACGCCGAATCGGGTCCCGCACTGTTCGGCAACAAGGACGAGCTGCTGACCGAGTGGACACTGAAGCTGAACGGCGAGGTTGATGCTCCCGCACCAGTTGGTCCGCGTTAAACAGACGACTAACCGTAACCCCTCTGCAGGTTGTATGCAGCCGGTGACAACCAACCGACAATCCGCACACCGAGCGCAACTAACGTTCGTCGCCGCGTAATGTCCTGACGAGTAGTTCGAGCTTCGCGGCGGTAACCTCGCCTGGTGGTATCGCCTTACCAAACGTTACCGGTACGCGGGCAAACAGGCGCCCCGGAATCTTGCGAATCCCGCCGTCCCTGCGACGGCTGAACCAACTGCCCCACAGCCTGCCGAGCGCGGCCGGAACTACCGGTACAGCGCGTCGCTGTATGACCTTTTCAATTCCCGGCCGAAAACGCTGAACCTCGCCGTCCCGTGTTATGCCTCCCTCCGGAAATATGCAAACGACGTTGCCGGCGGCGAGTTCCTCGTCAACCTTTTCGAAAGCCTCGTCCATCAACTGTTTATCTTCACGCGCCGACGCGATCGGGATTGCTTTGGCGTGCCGGAAAAAGAATTTCAGAAACGGCATCTGAAAAATCTTGTACCACATGACGAAGCGCATCGGCCGATAGACCGACCCGCCAAGGATGATTGGGTCCATGAAACTAACGTGATTGCATACGACGACTACCGGCCCGTGGCGAGGAATATTCTCGAGGCCTGTTGGGCGAATACGATAAACAACAGTAATAACCATCCATGCGATGAATCGCATGAGGAATTCCGGCAGCAGCGAGAAGATATAAAATGCGACGATGGCATTCAGCACCGCAATTATTACGAATAACTGTGGTATGGAGAAACCGGCGTTCAGAACGATGATCGATAACAGGGCGGCTCCGACCATCAATATCGAGTTGATAATGTTGTTGGCCGCGATGATGCGTGACAAATGCTTGCGCTCCGAGCGCTTTTGAATCAATGCGTACAGCGGGACGCTATAGAAGCCGCCAAAGGCGCCAAGCAGAGCAAGATCGAGCAATATGCGCCAGCTGCCGTCCCGGACGAGAAACTCACCCACTGTCGCCACCGGCATTGAACTCACAGCCGGTTGTGCGAAATACAGGTCTATCGCGAAGACGGTCAAACCTATCGAGCCGAACGGCACCAGCCCCAACTCGATGCGATGCCCGGACATGCGCTCGCAGAGCAGCGCACCGGTGCCCACCCCTACCGCAAACGCGGCCAGCAGCATGGTGGTGATTGCTTCATTGCCGTTAAGTATTTCAAGTGTGTAGCCCGGGATCTGAATGGTCATCGCGGAGCCGAAGAACCAGAACCACGAAATGCCAAGTATCGACAGGAACACGCTGCGCTCCTCGCGGGCAAAACTGACGATGCGCCAGGTTTCCTTCCAGGCGTTCAGGTGGATTTTGAGTTCCGGATCGACGGCCGCGGTTTTCGGCACCTGTCTGCTGCAGAGGTAACCGAATACGGCGACCGTTATCAGGCAGGCGCCGAGAAGCGTCTGCTTGCTGACACCCAGGTCGGCTTCGAGCCCGGCACCGACGGCGATGCCGCCAACGATTAGCCCGAGAATTATGGCGACGTAGGTGCCTGACTCGACCAGCGCATTACCGCCGACGAGTTCGCTGTCGGCCAACTGTTGCGGCAGGTAGGCGTACTTGACGGGACCAAACATGGTCGACTGGCAGCCCATCAGGAAGAGCACCAGCAAGATCAGCGAGTAACTTTCGGATATCAGCGCAAACGCAGCCAACAGCATCAGCGCAATTTCGAGTATCTTGATGCGCCGGATCAGCATCGATTTCTCATACTTGTCGGCGAGCTGACCGGCTGTGGCCGAGAACAGGAAGAACGGCAGAATGAACAGTCCGGCCGCGACGTTGGCGAGCTGCGTATGATTCATGCCGGCGACGAGTACACCCTGGAAGGTGATCAGGATGACGAGACCGTTGCGGAAGATATTATCGTTGAGTGCGCCCAGGAATTGAGTGGCGAAAAACGGTGCAAAACGCCGCTGTCCGAGCAGCCTGAACTGGCTTGATTCTGACAAAGAACTCCATCCTGACATCGAGCACAGCGTCACTATAGCGCGAAAAATGGCGGCGGCTGTACCAAAACTGCGAACTTCAGCCGATCTTGATCGTGAGCAAATTTGCTATTATGGACGGCGACTCGCGCTGACTTTTCGGCCGAGTGCGAACCTGGGACTCGACCTGGCACATGATCCGTTACCTGACATTTGTGTTTGTCTTGCCGGCCATTGTTGCTGGCTGCGCCAAGGAGCCACCGCCGCGTTCGGTGACCGATTTTCTTGATAACCCGATGTTGCTCGAGGCAGCAATGGTACGTTGTGCGCAGGATCGTTCACAAAGCCGTTATGACGCGGAGTGCATAAACGCGCGCGCCGCGGTGGCCCGTATCCAGGCGAAAGAGGAGGCCGAGCGAGCCGCCGATCTCGAGGCACGATCCCAGCGCAAGCGACAGGAGTTGCGAAGAGCGCAGGAGGCTGCCGCGGAAGGCCGTCGACGCGCAGTGGCGGCGGCGGAAAGAGCCAGGGAGGCGGAATACCTTGCGCAGTTCGGTGAGGCACCGCCCGCTGAATCCGCGGAGAATGGCGATGCGCCGGAAGGCAATGTCCCGGTTGTCATCATTCCGGAGTCTGACGAATCATCATCGTCCGATCTGGAAGCCGTCCGCGAAGAGCTGCGGCGGCGTGCGGAAGAGGGCAATAACTAGCCCTGGTCGGACGGCATGCTGCGGACGTGCAGGTCTCGTTGCGGAAACGGTATTTCGATCTGGTTCGTTTGCAACGCCTTGTAAACAGCGCAGTTGAGTTCATGCGACACGCGGCCGCGATCGACGGGTCGGGCAATCCAGCAAAGCAATTCAAAATCGAGACTCGACTCGCCGAACCTGCGAAAGCGCACGCGCGGCGTCGGCTGCTTCAACACGTCCGTATTTTCGGCAGCGACGTTCTCGAGAGTTTCAATGACATGATCGACGTCGCTGCCGTAGGCGACGCCGATCGCGATGCGAATGCGGTGATGCGACGCGGGCCCGCCGGCCTCGTTGACAATCTTGCCGTTGCCGATGACGCCGTTGGGGACAGTAATCTCGATGTCATCGCGTGTCAGCAGTCGCGTGCTGCGCAATCCGATCTCGGTAACCACACCACGTTCGCCGGACTCGAGAATGATGAAGTCGCCATTCTTGTATGGTGCATCCATAATGATCGAGACTCCGGCAAACAGGTTCGACAGTGTGTCCCGGGCCGCAAAACTGAGCGCGAGACCTACGATACCGGCAGAGGCGAGCCATGCTGTAACGTCGATCTGCCATGCGAGAAAAATGAAATATCCGGTCAGAGCAACCAGCACGACCTTCATGACGTTGTGAATTAACGTCAGCATGCCGCTCTCGGTCAGCTTGTTGTCTCGCTTCCGTACCAGCATGCGCGCTGTCAGGTTCATCAACTGGGCGAGAGTGCTATACCAGACGAAGATCGCGATGGTTTTCAGGATGCCAAGCGTGATGAATTCCGGCGCCGTCGGGAGTTGCAGGCGTCTGGTCGCGAGACCGAGGCCAAGCAACACGAAAGACAGGAATATCGGCCGATGGATTAACTTGATGAACTCGTCGTCAAAACTGTTCGACGAGCGCTGGACGATTCGCCCGATAATGCTGGAAATAATCCAGTCGGCGACCTTGCCGACAACAATGAATACGGCCGCGATGATTGCGGCTTGCAGGTAGAGATTCGGGCCGAGTGCCTCGGCAAATCGCTGTACCATCGCCATCAGGTCAGTCACGTCCGGAAGTGCCCGTTCTTCTAGTAGTTCGGATCGTAACCGGTGTCATTAATGCCGGCCTCGCCAGGATCCGGCATGCCGAAGGTGCGCGCTTCGGTTTCAGGTTCGCTCGATGGCGCCGTGCCTGCTTCCATCCCCGGGCTGGTTGGCAATCGACTGGTTTGTGCCGCAAGAATCTGGACGAACCGGTTGGCGATGTCCGGTGCGATATTCGGTGAGCTGACGAAGATCTTCTCCGGTGACATGCTCGCTGAAGCGTAAAAAGCGGCATTCGCTTTGCGGTCCATCGTTACGCCGGAACCCTCTATTGCCACACCGGCGAACAGGCCACGGCTGCGAGAATAGGAAAATACTTCTGCTTCGAACACGAGGTCAGTCGCGATCCCGGTGTGGCGTCCAATCGGGCCCGCCGCAACGGAGGCGTCGGCACCGAGCGTCAGTTTCCCGTTGGCGATGCCTTCGACGCCCTCGCGAGTCTTGAACACGAGAATGATATCGGTCGACTGCGCTCCGACCTGCCAGCCGAAACTGCCACCTGTCAAAGCGACGAATGCGGGGTTGCTCCACGAGTTGTCGTCCTGGCGCACCACGAGAATGCCTTTGCCGCGACGCACGCCAAACCCGAAAGCTGCCTTCCGGACGTTGGGTACCACGGCGACCGCGTAAGCGCGCGCCAACAGTGTCGGCGGGATGGTCTTTTCCGGGATGCGAAGTAGCTGATCGAGTACGTCGGCGGCGTCGGCTACGCGCTTTTCTTCACGCGTTGCGGCAGTGGCGGTCGAGGTGAAGATCAACGCGAGTAATGTCGCGATCGTCAAGTAGCGGTTATAGGTCATGGAGTATTCCGACAGGGTTATCGCTCAGGAGTTCTATGATACGCCATTCGTTGCGGGCAGATCATTCCCTAAACGACGTTGCGGCGTACGAGAATCGGCGGCAGCGGGTAATTGAGCGTCGCGCAAACAGCACGAATCAGTTCGGCCTCAGGAACGCTCAGCTTGCGGTCGTGTGCGGCTGTGGCGCTGATCGCGTGCACCAGTGCTTCCTTGCCACGACTGTTGAGGCCCAGCAATACATCCAGGCTCTGGTCCAGAACGGCCACCGAATCGACACGATCGGCACGGTATTCATGCTGCTGCGCCCACTCCCCCAGAGCGGCTACCCCGGCCGCATATGCGGCGGCGCGCTGCGCATCCGTGTCGTGGCCGTGATCCGCAAGTACTCTGACTAAATCGACCGCTGCTGCCTGCAACGCCGAACGCCGTGCACGAACGGCGCGGCGTCGACCCACAGGATCCACAGCCTGCCCGAGATTACTGGTCAGGATTCGATAGAAACAATACTCGTACAGATCGATGTCGCCATCGATTTCGATCATGCGAGTAGCCAGCGAGACCAGGTAGCTCAGTTCCTGCGACGGTCGAGATTTGAGCGCCGGAAACGCGATGGCGAGCAGTGGCAGGCGGTATTCCTCGCCGGTATGGCCGAGCTCATCGTAATAACGCCGCAGCAGATCGGCACGACGGGCGCCGAGTTGCTCGCGGGCCAGTGCTAGTTGCCGGTCAACGTGTCTGCCGGTGCGGTCGAGTATCAGGGCGATGGTCAGAAAATAAGCGAATTCCGCCGAGTGCGCGGCGGCGTAAAGGGACTCCGGAATCGACTGACGCAAGTGCTGCGCATACTCGATGTGTTCGTTTTCCGGTTTGCCGACGGTCTCCGCGATCGACTCGGGAAGAACAGCAGCGCCACCACTGGCCAGCGCCGTCGTTATATCACCGGCAAACCC
>Ga0224508_10002554_pt1 | contig 15380 bp, 14 predicted proteins | sample SF_Jan12_sed_USG_4_FD_170157 | JGI IMG/M metagenome (GOLD analysis project Ga0224508, IMG submission 170157) | Sediment microbial communities from San Francisco Bay, California, United States - SF_Jan12_sed_USGS_21 | ecosystem: Environmental > Aquatic > Marine > Sediment | place: USA... | reverse complement strand
CTCGAGCAACGGATCGGCGTCCCCATCGAGCGACGCGAGATCGCGCACCAACACGACCCTGCGTTCGGAAAACATCCCCATCGAACGACACGCGGCGACGACCGTTCCGACAGGCACTTTTTCGTCGCCGTAGACCGTCAACGCGTATTCGCCGGCATCCTGGGGGACGGTGGCGTCGAGGATAGCCGCCTGCGCGGCGTCGAGATGGAACGCGGAGTCGCCGCTGAGCACGACCAACCCTTCGGGCCAGCCCGCGGCGGCCCGCTTCCGCACATCACGCAGCAGATCGCCCGGCGGGCCTTTCTTCGCGGCCCGGGCCATTCAGAATCCCTCCACGATCGAGGACACCAGGACCTCGGCGGCGCCGCGCGCGATATCGTCAAGCGCCAGCGTTTCCTGGTCAAAGAACTCGCCCGTCGGCGGGACGTCGAACTGCTCCTTGAAGATCAGACCGGTCTGCGACCACAACACCTCGTCGTTGGACCGGTTGCGTAGGGTGGCCTGTAACAGCACCTCCGTCTCGATCCTTGTCGCCCTACCGTTGGACGCGAACTCCACGCTTCGAGTCTGGTATCGCGTCACGGCGCCTTCCAATACGGCATCGGCCTCGCCGACCTGCGTCACGACCTGCAAACGACCCGATTTCGACCGCCCCCGGCGGGACAGTTCGGAGGCCACGGCCTCGGTCACGCGTTGTTCGATCTCGGGGCGAGGGGTTCGGTTCTCGAAAGGCAGCACCGCCACGACGGATACGCCGTCCGGTAGGACGCTCGCACCAAAACCCGACAGGGTGTAGCCGCACGACAGCGCAACGATCGACAGCCCTAAGGCGGCAACCGCCGCGCACGCGTCCCGGGCGGTCATCGAACCACCAGATTCAACAACTTGTTGGGGACGTGAATGACCCGGCGCAACGTCGCCTCCGCCAGATGTGCGACGACGTTCGAATCCTCACGGGCCGCCGCCAGCGCCGCCGCCTCATCGGCGTCTCGTGGTAACTGGATTCGCGCGCGAAGCTTGCCGTTGACTTGCACCACCAACGTTACTTGGTCCGTTTGCAGGAGCGCCGGATCGGGTTGCGGCCACGCCGCGCGAAAGACGAACCCTCGACCCCCGAGTTTGGACCACAACTCCTCGCAAAAATGCGGGGCGAACGGGGAAAGGATCTTGGCCAGGCTTTCGAACGCCTCACGCAGCGCGGCGCACTGGCCCGCGGAACACTCCTTCCCGTCGGCGGCCGGCGCGATCGCGTTGATCAACTCCATCACGGCGGAGACGGCCGTGTTGAGGTGCAAACGCGCGCCGATGTCCTGACTCACGCGCTCGATGGTGCGATGCGTCTTTCTTCGCAGGGCCAGGGCGTCTCTCTCGACACCCGGGATCGAGCTTCCATGCGGGGGTAGCTGGTCCGCCACGCGCTCGTATAAGCGCCAGACGCGGTGCAGGAAACGGGCGCAACCCTCGACCCCGGCCTCGCTCCAATCCAGATCGCGCTCCGGGGGCGCGGCGAAAAGGCAAAACAAACGAGTCGTGTCGGCTCCGTAGCGCGCGATCATCTCGTCGGGGTCGACCACGTTGCCCTTGGACTTGGACATCTTGAATCCGTCCTTGATCACCATCCCCTGTGTGAACAGGCGTTCGACCGGCTCATCGACGGCGACGAGTCCGAGATCGCGCATCACCTTGGTCCAAAACCGCGTATAGATGAGGTGCATCGTCGCATGCTCGATCCCGCCGACGTAGAGATCGACAGGCATCCAACCCGCTTGTTTGCGCGGATCGAACGGCGCATCGGAGTTGTGCGGGTCGAGGTACCGGAAGTAATACCAGGACGAGTCGACGAACGTGTCCATCGTATCCGTTTCGCGGCGCGCGGGCTTTCCGCAGGACGGGCAATCGACATGGACGAACTCCTCGACACGAGCCAGCGGGGACCCACCAGCCTTCCCGAGCGGGGCCTTGGCGGGCAGTTCGACGGGGAGTTGCTCCTCGGGGACACCGACGGGGCCGCAATCCCCGCAGTGGATCACAGGGATGGGCGTGCCCCAGTAACGTTGGCGCGAAACGCCCCAGTCCTTGAGGCGGAAGGTCACCTTGGCGTCGCCGAAGCCGCGCTCCGCGGCGAAGACGGCCATCTTTTTGCGCGCCTCTTCGCTCGTCAACCCATCGTAATCGCCGCTACGTACGAGCACGCCGGGCTGGGATGTGGCCTCGATCGGCGTGTCGGGCTCCGGGGCCGTCTCCCCCGCAGCGACGATCACCGTACGGATCTCGAGCCCATAGGCCGTCGCAAAATCGAAATCGCGTTGATCGTGCGCCGGGACGCTCATGATCGCTCCGGTCCCGACATCCATCAACACGAAGTTGGCGACCCAGATCGGAATCTTTTCGCCCGAGAATGGGTTGATCGCGAAGCGACCGGTAAACACGCCCTGCTTTTCCGCGCCCTCGACAAACCGGTCCTCGAGGTTCTTGTTCAGTTGCGTATCGACGAAGGTCTGGACGGTGTCGTGTTGTTCGCTGCCTTCGATCAGCGCTTCAACCGCCGGATGTTCGGCGGCGAGCGCCAGGTACGTCGCACCGTGAATCGTGTCCAGCCGAGTCGTGAAGACTTCGAGCTTCAACTCCGACCCGTCGACGCCGAAACTTACCTGCGCGCCCACGCTGCGTCCGATCCAGTTGCGCTGCATCGTCCGCACGCGGTCCGGCCAGTTCTCGAGATCGTCCAGGTCGTCCAACAACTCCTGGGCATAATCGGTGATTCGCAGGAACCATTGGTCAAACTCGCGACGGCTGACCGGGCCGTCGCAACGCCAGCAGCGACCGGAAACAACTTGTTCGTTGGCCAACACGGTCGCGCAATCGGCACACCAGTTGAGCAGACGCTTCGCCCGATAAGCGATTCCGCGTTCCAACATGCGCAGGAAGAACCACTGGTTCCAACGGTAGAACTCGGGGTCGCAGGTGGCGATCTCGCGCGACCAATCGTAGCTCAGACCCAACCGCTGGAACTGGCCCCGCATGGCCTCGATGTTGCGCCGGGTCCACACCCCGGGATCCTCATCGTGACGGATGGCGGCATTCTCGGCCGGCAGGCCAAAGGCATCCCAGCCGATGACGTGCATCACCTGTTCACCGCACATGGCCCGGTATCGCGCCATGACATCCCCGATGGAGTAGTTGCGCACATGACCCATGTGCAGGTTTCCGCTCGGATACGGAAGCATCTCCAGGCAGTAGTAAGCCGGACGCGCCGGATCGAGCGTGCTTACGCGGAACGCGTTCTCGCGCTCCCACGCGGTCTGCCACTTGGCCTCGACTTCCTGGGGGTTGTAACCGCTCATCGGTCTCTCACTCGACGACATCCTTTCGCACGGCATCCAACACACCGTTGACGAACCGCGCCGATTCTTCGCTTCCGAAACGTCGAGCAACCTCGATCGCTTCGTCGATCACGACGGGAACGGGAGTCTGCGGCTGCCGATCCATTTCGTACAGGGCCATGCGAAGAATATTGCGGTCCACGACGGCCATGCGGTCGATCTTCCAGTGCTTCGCAGCGACCGCGATCCTGGCGTCGAGTTCGATCTTCGCCGCATGCACCCCGTCAACGAGATCCTGGCTGAACGAACGCACATCCGGCTCCGTAAGGTGCTCGGCCCAGAACTGCTCGAACACCTCGGCCGGTTCGATTCCGATGAGGTCGATCTGGAACAACATCTGCAACGCGCACTCGCGCGCCCGGCGGCGTTTACCCACGCTGCGCTCCCCTACCCGATCCGCCGCAGCAGCTGAGCCATTTCGATCGCTGCCAACGCAGCCTCCCAACCCTTGTTGGCGGAACCCGCTCCGGCACGCTCGACCGCCTGCTCGACCGTTTCGACTGCCAGCACACCCATCGCCACCGGTACCGACCGGGCCTGCGCGATGGCGGAAAGCGCACGGGACACCTCGTTGGAAAGCACCCGAAAGTGATCGGTCTCACCACGGATCAAGACCCCCAGGGCAATCGCGAAATCGAACCGACCCGTGGCCAAAGCGCGGTCCACAGCGAGGGGAATTTCCCAGGCGCCGGGTACATGGAACACTTCGGTGTCTTTCGCATTGCAATGCTCGAGCGCGCCCTGAGCGCCCTCCAACAAACGAGCGGTCACGAACTCGTTGAACCGCGCGACCACGACCGCTCCACGCATCCCAGCGGCGTCGTGGGACCCCTCGACTTTTTGGATCATCCGCGGCTCCGTGCCCGTCAAACGGCTATTCTAGCAGGCGCCGAGCGGCGCGGTAACGGGCAAGGATCGGCTCCAAACGCTCCAACGTCTCCCGGGGGACGTGCTCGAACGGGGTCAGGATCGCATCCTTTAGCGCCTGCGAGCAGTGGCAGGTTGCCGCCTGACCGCCGAGTTCCACGACCACCTGTCCGATGGCCTTGGCCGCAAGTTCGGCGTTCGCGTGAAGATTCTCGATCACACCGGCGACGGTCACGTCCTCCTCTTCCTGGTGCCAGCAATCGAAATCGGTGACCAGGGCGAGAGTCGCATAACAAATCTCAGCCTCGCGTGCGAGACGCGCTTCTTGATAATTCGTCATACCGATGACGTCGGCATCCCAGCGACGGAACAACTCGGATTCGGCGCGGGTCGAAAATGCCGGACCCTCCACGCAAACGTACGTCCCGCCATCGTGGATCGTTCCGCCCTGGTCCCGAACCGCCCGGGCCAGGTGACCCCGGAGTTCCGGGCAAACGGGATCGGCAAAACTCACATGCGCAACCAACCCCGAGCCGAAGAATGTGGTCGGACGCAGACGCGTTCGATCGATGAACTGATCGACTGCCACCACGTGCCGCGGCTCGATCTCTTGGCGTAGCGATCCCACCGCCGAGGCCGAGATCAAGCGCTCGACGCCGAGCTTCTTGAACGCCCAGAGATTCGCCCGATAGTTGACCTCGCCCGGTAACTTCTCGTGGTGCCGACCGTGCCGTGAGAGGAACGCGACACGGACGCCCGAGAGCGTCCCCACGCGGAAGGCATCGGACGGCGACCCGAACGGCGTCTCGATCTCGATCTCCCGGGCGCCCTCCAAACCGGAAAGCCCATACAGACCGGAACCACCGACGACCCCGATCGCGGCCGAGACACGAGGGGTATTCATCACCGTAAGACCCTTGTTTACTTTGAGTTACAAAAATGCGACCCAGCGGCGGCATTATCCAGGGAGGATGCACCGCTGTCAAACCGGGATCTTCACTGGCATCCGTGTCGCCGCGTCGTAGTTTTCGAGTAGATCGCTAGACATCTCGGCCAAGACACCTATGCGCGACCGGACCCTCCAGAACCTCATTAAGTCGATTGCGTGGTTCCTCTGGGCACTGACGCTCACCTTTGCCGTACGGCAGGCATGGAACCACGACCTACCGGCGTCGGACACGTTTCTCATTCTTCTCGGGTTCGCCCTGACGGCGACGATTTGCCTGCGCCTCTCCCGGCGCGGTGTGACGTCCTTCGCGGCGGCCTCCCTGATTACCCTGCTGGTCGCCGAGCCGGTCCCTTGGAGTCTCGCGCTCGGGTTGATCGTGATCGCGGCGGGTTCACTCTGGCATTCGCCACGCGAGCGCCGGCGTCTGATCCAATCGGTCAGCTCGCGTTCGGTCGCTTGGACACTGGCCTACTCCTTCTTGGTTTCCGGCATTCTCCCCCCGGTCGAACCGCCCATGCTCTGGCTGGCGGTCCAGGTCGGTCTTGCTTGGAGCATTTTTCGCGGCGTGTCGTGGGCGCTCGTGCAAGTGCTCGAGCCCGGCGCTCGTGCCGCGACCCCCGCTCCGAGACCGGCGGAACTGCTCAACCCGGTCTTTGCATCGCTGTTCGTCATTCTCGTTTCGAACGCGGGAGCGGTCGCCCTACTCGCCGCCCCGTTGACGATCGGCGCCCAGGCCCTGTCCGCCCGCCTCCACAACACCCGCCGGGAGCTTCGACGTACCCGTATGGCGTTGGAGTCCCGCACGGCCGAACTTCTGATGCTTCACGCCGTCGGGCAAGAACTCATCTCGCGACCCGACGACAGGCGGCTGGGTCCTTTGCTGGACCGCGAGTGCCGTAAGTTGTTCGAACCCGAGGGTTTCACCCTGTGGCTGGCCGACGACGAGACCTTGCGTCAGGTCTATCGGCGCGAGGGTGAGCGAATCGACTCCAACCCGGCCGCCGCGGATCCTGACCTGAGCCGCTGGTTGCGTGAGGAGAAGCGCGGCCTGTGCTGGCGAAAGGACGAGTACACGCTGGACCTGAAACCGCGGACCCCGTTCACACAATCGGCGTTGCTCGCACCTCTTCTCGTCGATGAACGCGTAGCCGGTGCGCTGGTGGTGGAGAGCCGGCACTCCAATCGGTACAACGAGCACCAACTCTCGGTGCTCACCACACTCGCGCAACAAGCCGCTTCGGCATTGGAATCGGCCCAACAGCAGAAACGCGCGTCCATCGATTCGTTGACCGGATTTTTCTTGCGTGAATACTTCTTCCGGCGGCTCGATGAAGAACAGCGTCGCGCCCGGCGGTATGGCGGGCGTTTCGCTCTGTTGATGATCGATCTCGACGGGTTCAAGGCGATCAACGACCGTAACGGGCACCTCGCCGGGGACCGCTACCTGTGCGCCGTGGCCGCCACGATCCGAGCCCAATTGCGCGGCGCGGACATGCCGTGCCGCTATGGCGGCGACGAGTTCTCATTGTTGCTCCCGGAGACGGATTTGCCGGGCGCATGTGCGATTGCGGAACGTATCCGCGAAGCCGTCGGGGAGTTGAGGATCGACGCCGAGGGCGCCTCCCTTCGAAGCACCGTCAGCATCGGACTCGCCGCATTCCCGGAACACAGCACTCCCGAGGTCAAGGGCCTGCTGCGTCGCGCGGACGAAGCGCTTTATCGCGCCAAACGCGCGGGGCGCGATCGCGTCGTCCCGTACGCCGCTTGACGTTCTCGGCGAACCGCTAACGCGAACGTTGACGTTCCATCAATTCGGCGAGCGAACACCCCGCACGCCGTTCGGCGCGTTGCGCCAACGATGGAATCCCTCCACAAGGACAATCGAGCAGAATCTTTTCGACACGCCCCATCGGAACGAACACGATGGAGGGCACACTAATGGCGTCGTCGCCTGCATGATCGAACTGTGTCAGCCAATTGTCGAACGACCCCAGATCGAGTCCCTCGATCGTGACCCCGGTCGCATCGAGCCGCCGTAACACGCCCCACATTTTTTCCTGCGGTTCTCGCAGGTACAGCAGGATCGCCGAGCCGGGAACCAGATCTTGCTCGGCCGGTTCCCCTTCAGGACCCTCGATCAATTCCACCAGCACCCCGCCGCTGGCCCTCGGATGCACGAACGCGACCTTGTGACCACCAGCGCCCCGGCGCGGACCATCCCCGATGATTTCGACGCCATCCTTGCGTAGACGGGCGAGGGCCGCGTCCAGATCGTCGACCTCGAAGGTCAGGTGATGGATCCCCGTGCCATGGCCCTCCAGGAATTTCGCGACCGGCGACTCCGCCGTCGTTGCCTCCAACAATTCGACCCGGGCCGGGCCGACCGGCAGGAACGCGACCTTGACTTGCTCGGATTCCACGGTTTCGATCGCCGAAACATTGAGCCCGAGCGCATGGGACCAGAACGGCAACTGTGCTTCCAAGCTCTCGACGGCGATGCCGATGTGATCGATCTTGCGAATCATCGTGTCTCCAATTCTTCCACGATTCCGTCGACCGCCGAGTAGGGATCAAGCCGGCGTTCGGAGATGGCCTCGACGAGTTGTTCCATTTTCTTCGCCGTCAAAACCTGATCCAACGCGCGGGACATGAGGCGTTCGGTCAGGACCGAAAGCAAACGCGCCTGACTCCGCTCGCGGCGGCGTTCGCGGCGGTGCCCCTTCTGACTCTCGAGAAACTGATCCAGGGCATCCCGTAACGGCCCGACTCCCTGGTCTTGGACGGCGATTGTCCTGTAGATTTCCGGACGCGGTCGCTCTTCGTAAGAACCGAGCGAGAGCATGTAGTCCAGATCGGCCTGTAGGCGGTCGACGCCCTCGCGATCGGCTTTGTTGATCACGAACAGATCGGCGATCTCGAGGATGCCCGCCTTGATCGCCTGGATGTCGTCCCCCATCCCCGGGACGAGCACGACGGCCACCGCATCGGCCATCCGCACGATATCGATCTCATCCTGGCCGACCCCGACGGTCTCGACGAGAACCGGGTCGAAACCCGCGGCGTCGAGCAGGTCGATCGCATCGTTGCTGGCGCGCGCGAGGCCGCCGAGGTGGCCCCGCGTGGCCATCGAGCGAATGAACACGTCGTCGTCACCCGCGTGGCGTTGCATGCGCACGCGGTCGCCCAGGATCGCCCCGCCCGAGTACGCACTCGACGGGTCGACGGCGATCACCCCGACACGACGTCCGGCACCGCGATAGTGGCCGATCAACCGGTCGACCAGGCTCGACTTTCCGGACCCCGGGGAGCCCGTGATGCCGATCACGCGTGCGTTGCCGGTCTGAGGGAACAACTCGCGCATCAACTCCACCGCCGGAGGAGCGTTTTCCTCGACCATGCTGATTGCCCGCGCGACGGCGCGAGCCTCTCCGGCCCGCACCCTTTCAGACAGGCCGGGCGTCTTCATGCGAATTGTTTGAGGATCTCTCGCGCAATCACGATCCGCTGGATCTCACTCGTGCCCTCGCCAATCGTGCACAGTTTCATGTCACGGTAGAATTTTTCAACGGGGAAGTCCTTGACATAGCCGTATCCGCCGAAAATCTGCAGGGCCTTGTCGGCGACCTCGACACCGATTTCGGACGCAAACAGTTTGGCCATCGCGGATTCCTTCGTCACGTTGGCGCCATTGTCCTTCATCCATGCCGCTCGATAGATGAGCAACGCTGCGGCATCGATCTTCGTCGCCATATCCGCGAGCATGAACTGAATCGCCTGAAAGGATGCGATCGATTTGCCGAACTGCTCGCGCTCTTTCGCGTACTTGGCGGCCGCCTCGTAAGCGCCCCGCGCCATGCCGAGCGCCAGAGCCGCGATCGAGATTCGACCGCCGTCCAGGATCTTCATCGCATCGATGAATCCCGCGCCGCGCTCGCCAATCAACTGATCCGCGGGAATCCGACAGTCGTCCATGATGACCTCGGACGTATCCGAGGCACGCAAACCCATCTTGTTCTCTTTCTTACCGGGACGGAACCCGGTGGTCCCCTGTTTGATCACGAAGGCCGAGATCCCATGTTTGCCCTTGTCTTTGTCGGTCACGGCAAAGACGACCACGGCATCGCCGACCGTCCCATGGGTGGTGAACGTCTTGGCGCCGTTCAGGATCCAGTGATCCCCGTCCTCGACCGCCGTCGAACGTGTGCCTCCCGCGTCCGAACCTGCCGTGGGTTCGGTCAGACTCCAACCTCCGATCCACTCGCCTGTGGCCAACGGTTTGAGCCATTTCTCACGCTGTGCATCATCACCAAACAGGTAAATGTGATTGGAACAGAGTCCGTTGTGCGCGGCGACCGAGATGCCGACCGAGCCGTCCACCCGCGAGAGTTCCTCGACGGCGATCGCATACTCCATATACCCGAGCCCGGCACCGCCGTACTCTTCCGGAAACATGATCCCGAGCAAGCACAGGTCGGCCGCTTTGGCCATGACTTGCCGCGGATACTCTTGGCTCTCGTCGAACTCCATCACATGCGGAAGAATCTCGCTCTCCGCAAACTCGCGAACCGTGTTACGCAACAGTTGTTGATCTTCAGTAAAGCCGAAATCCACGGCGAGACTCCATGCGCCCGTTGAGGTGTTCTTACGCCGCGAAAAGCGTTCGGGAGCGCTTGCGGTTGAACGCGGCATTATGCCACAAGGTTGCGAATCGTCCCCGCGGCTCAGACCCGACCGACCGCCTGCGTCGCAATCCAACCGTTGATCCCATTGGGAAGACTCACCTGAATCCAATCCTCGCGCTCTTCCAAGATCTCGACGGTGAGTCCCTCGTGGATGGTCAACAACGACGGATTAGAAGGACCCGGACCGGCGATGACTTCGGTGGCGGGAGCCATCACGACGGCAAACCGGCGCCGCTCGAGACGCTCGAAACTGTTCCACCAAGAAAGCCCCGTAACGAGAAGCAGTATCGCCAGCGCGGTCAGCACCCATCCGTACCCGGGTCCGAACTTGCCTGGCCTTGCCAGGCCCCACGCAAGCAATCCGCCCGAAATCCACAGCAACCCGACCACGATCCACGCTTGCCCATCGAGACCCAACGCCTCTTGCGCTTCTTGTAGTTTTTTGATCAACAGAAACGTTTCAGCGACCTCGACACGGTCGAAACGGTATCCCTGCACGAACCCGAGGTTCGCACGGATCTCCCGGTCCGAGGGATCCAGGCGTTTGGCCTTCTCGTAGTGCAGGATCGCCGGCCCGAGTCGACCCAGACGAAATTCCGAATTGCCCAGGTTGTAGTGGACGCGGGCGTCCTGAACACGGAAATCGAGCACGGTGCGATACTCCGCCGCCGCAGTGCTCCAGTCGCCGGCCGCGTACGCTTCGTTACCGCGTTCGAACGCCTCCTCGGCGGTCTCCGCCGCGACTGGAAGCGTCGTCATCAAGAGGCCGATTACGAAAAGCCGATGGAGTCCGCTCAACATGCCCGCTCCAACGTATCGATCAGCTTTGTCGCTTCTTCCAGGACCTCGGATCGGCGGGCGGCCTTCGAACTCGCCGGAACAAAGCGCGCAAAATCGCAGGTCTCGAGGCACGCCCGGAACCGGCGCCGCACGATTTCGTCGACACCACGACCGGCGAGCAATTCGTCCGCCAGTTCGTAGGTCAAACCCGACGGCGCGCGATTGAAACGGTCACCGACATACTCCACGAGAGTCCGCGCAACGGTTTCGTGAAAGGACGCGCTGTCCGATTCGGGCATCTTCTTCTTGATGACCCTCAGCGCCTTACGGGCACGTCTCCTCGCGCGCCGTCCACGGGCCAGACCCTGATCGCGTTGAAGCAAATCGCGACGGCGCCCCAGCCACACGAAATAAGGAACCCAGAAAAACGGGAGAAGAACCAAGGAGGCAAACCACCAGCGAGCGTATAGCGGCGGGGCGGCGTAGGCCAGAGCGGCGCCGCGGAGTTGTTTCACGAACGCGATATCCTTCTGATCCAGCGAGATCACGCTTCGATCGCCACCCGAGCCTACGATCGGCAACCCGTCGCCCTCACTCACCGCCAGCTGCAGCGACGGGGCGGTGGACGTCCGGTAGACACCGCGACGCGGTTCGAAGAACACGAACTCCACGGAATCCAGTTCGATATTCCCGGGCGCCAGAGGCACGATCACCCACTCCCAGGTCTTGCGAGAGATCAGCGTGCCGTTACGGATGTCGGTTTCAAGGTTGTCCTCGGGGTCGTAGACTTTGACACCCGTGGGTTCGGTCCAGACCGGCGGGTCGATCGCCTTCAGCGAACCCGCACCCTCGACCGTCACACGCAGAGCCACCGCGTCGTTGACCGTCGCCTCGACGCGGTCGAGCGAAGCGCGGAATTCGAAATCGCCGACCGCGCCGCCAAATCCCGCGGGCGCGTTGTCCGGGAGCGGTTTCACCTTCAGCGTCGTCGGTTCGGTCTTGCGTATTACGGTGGTTCCACGGGCGAACAGATCGAAGGCGTCGCGTCGCGATTGCACCTGGATCTGGATCGTATACGGGTCGATCGTGTACGTGCCGGGCCCCAGCGGAATGAGCAGATCCCTGCGCACGGGGTAAACGGCGTAGCCGCGCCCTTCGATTTCCGCACGTGTAGCCTCGGCGTTGATGTCCACCGGAATCGAATTGGCGAGGAACTGGGAAAAGGACGGGAGTTCGGCCAGCCCGATGTCATGCACACGAAGCGTCGAATAGACGGAGGCTGTCGACATCACGGGTTCGCCGACCCACACCTCGTCACGACTCAGCTTGGTTTCCACGAAAACCACGTTGCCCGACGATCCCCGACCGTTGTCTTCGGTGCCTGACTCCTCGGGACGCTTGGGCGACGGCGAAACCTCGAACCGGATCGGCTCCGTCGTGAATGATTTCCCATCGACCTTGACCTTGAGTCCGGGGATCGACGCCGGACCGGTCCTTTCCGGCAGCAACGTGTAGATCAGTCGGTAGCTGGCCGAGACTTGGCCGTTGATGAAGCTGGTCGACTGTTCGACGCTCGGCCGGTTTCGCAGCATGCGCAGGTTCTCCAGGCCCCCGATGGACGGGTTCTCGACTTGCGGATTCTGGGCGCCCTTGATCTCGATCACGAGCCGCACCTGTGTCACGTCCGTGATCCCAGCCCGCGGTTGGACGTACGCCTGCACCTCGGGCGTTCTCGTCTGCGCGACAGACACCCCGCCCAATGCGAGGGCCAACACCAGCCCCGTAGCGCCCTGCCGGAGACGATTCACCAGTCCTTCTCCCGTTGTCGCGAAACACGCCGTTTCGAGCGCATCCTACGTCGAAGGCTTTCCTTCTCGTCCTCGGCGGCACTGTCGAGCAGGCGTTCCGCCTGCTCCTCGCTCATCTCCCCATCGGCCGGCTCGGAGGATTCCGGCTTCGATCCTTGCTTCTGCTCGTCCTGCTGCGGCTCGTTCGGTTGGTCTTGCTGTTGCTGCTGCTGCTGGTCCTGTCCCTGCTCTTGGTCTTGCTGTTGCTGCTCCCCTTCTTGCTGCTGTTGTTGCGAATCCTGCTGCTGATCCTGGTCTTGCTCCGAAGATTCGTCGTTATTGTCCTGCTGCTGTTGCAGCGCTCGGAGCGCCAGCTCCAGGTTTCTCTTGGCATCGGTATCGGTGGGATTGCTCTTGAGCGCGCGGGTATAGGCGTCACGGGCCGCACCGAATTCCTGTTGTCGGAAGCGCGCGTTACCGAGGTTGTAAGCCGCGTCAGGCGCTAGTTCGGGCGGTGCCGAGAGCAACGCGCGGGTGTACGCCTCGGCGGCCCCCTCAAAATCGCTTTGGCGATACAGCACGTTGCCGATGTCATAGAAAAGTTGCGGCGCCTCGGGTAGTTCTACCTGGGCTTCGGTGTAGGCCCGCAGGGCATCTTCGTAGAGTCCCTCCACGTAGTGACGGTTTCCTTCGTGGGTTTTTCGATAGGCCGTCCCACCCAAGGGTAGAGCCACCGACGATGTGGCCAGGACGAAGGCCAACAGCGCGGCGATCATGCCGTCGTCCCGAGGCGTCGACGATCGGCCAGCACCGCGTCGAATATCAACGTCAACAGAGCGATACCGAGGGGAATCTGGTAACGCTCGCGATAGCGTGTCCTCAGACTCGCCCCGAACTCCGAGGCCGCCATGTCCCCGATGGTGCGGATCAACTCTTCGACCTCGCGACCTGCGGCGGTCGCCGCGTAGTAGTGCCCGCCGGTGTCGAGGGCCAGTCCCTGGAGGACGGCCTCATCGAGTCGCGTCGTCACGAGGCGTCCTTCGGGATCCTTCTTGAAACGGCCGGCGCCCTGAGATTCCTTCGCGACCGGAATCGGCGCACCACGTACCGTCCCGACACCGATGGCATGTACGATCACACCGGCCTTCTTCAACTCCGGGAGCAACTCATCGAGCCCGCCCTCGTGGTCCTCGCCGTCGGTGAACAGCACCAGCGCACGGCTTCGAGCCGCGGCCTGCGCGTCGATGTCGCCAAATACATCGATCCCCAACCGGACCGCCTCGGCCAACGCGGTTCCCGGGACCTGCACGACCTCCGGTTCCACCGCATCGAGAAACAGGCGAACCGCTCCGTGATCGACGGTCAGCGGGCAGGCCAGCGACGGCAGACCGGCAAACGTGATCAAGGCCACGCGATCCCCGGCAAGCGAGTCGAGCAACGTGTCGATCTCGTTGCGCGCCAGGTCGAGCCGATTCGGAGCCAGATCTTCAGCGGCCATGCTCAACGACGTGTCCAGCAACACGACCACATCGACACCGGCGTGCTGGACTTCGTCGACCAAGGTGCCCCACTGCGGGCGCGCGGCGGCGAGCAATACGCTCAGCAGGGCGATCTGCAACAACAGGGCCTTGGCCAGCCGGCGATGCCGGCTGATATCGGAGCCAAGACGCCGGAGCCCTTCGATGCCCCCTGCAAAACGACGTAGCGCGCGCCGCTTTCGGGCAGCGGCGGCCCAACCGATCAGAGCAAGCATGGGAAGAGCGAGGAGTAACCACAGCACGTCGGGATTGGCAAACCGCATCAGGGAATCCTCCTCAACCGCGTCCCCACCAGCGTACGCTCGAGAAGCAGCAAGCCGACGGCGGGGAACAGGATCCAGCCGAACAACTCGCGATAAAGGACCCGTTCGCGCGACTCGATCTCGGTCTTCTCCAGGCTGTCGATCGTTTCGAAAACGGCCTCCATTCCTCCGGCGTCGCGTACGTTGAAGTATTGTCCGCCCGTGGTGTCGGCGATCGATTGCAACAGTTCCTCATCGAGTTCGAAGTACTGCATCTGTTTGAACTTGCGCCCGCGCCGATCCTGGACGGTCAAGGGGACCTGACCCGTCGACCCCACGCCGATCGTGTAGACGCGCACGTCCAACGCCTTTGCCGCCGCGGCTGCGGCCTCGGGCCCGATTTGCCCTTCGTTGTTCGCGCCATCGGTGAGCAGGACCACGACGCGGCTACGCGCGGATGAGTCCCGCAACCGATTGACCGCGGTGGCCAGCCCCATCCCAATTGCGGTACCGCCTTCGTCGCGCGGACTGAAATCGACATCGCTCAACATCTGCAGCAACATCTCGTGATCGAGGGTCAACGGACAACGCGTCGTGGCCACACTTCCGAAGCCGACCAACCCCAGCCGGTCGTTCTCGCGTCCCTCGGCGAACCGATGGATACTCTTTTTTGCGGCGGCGAGCCGGTGATCCGGCGCGAAATCCTCACCGCGCATCGACTCGGACGTGTCCAGGACGAGCACGATGTCCACGCCCAGTGTCGAAGTTGTTTCGATCCGCGATCCGGACTGTGGGCGTGCAATCCCCAGCACGAGGAGCAACAGGATCAGGCCGCGCAGCCAAGGCAGACCCGCTTCGATCGACACCCATACACCGCGCAGTTGCGCCAAACGAATACCGGTTTGTGGCAAGACCACGCGGGCATCCCCACGCTTCCTCCGCCGCGCCATCCATATCGTCGCGGCAACCACAACGGGCAGCATGACGAAGATCCATGGGGTAGCGAAGCGCAACATCACGCGGCTCCAGCTTCCTTAGACTCATCCACCAGCGGTGCCGCGGGTTTGGTCCGGTCGATGATCCCATAGACGCGATCGACGATCTCCTTGCGTTCCGCCGGGGACGGTTGATGCCGGGCGAATTTCACGGCGT
>Ga0224508_10002553_pt1 | contig 15381 bp, 10 predicted proteins | sample SF_Jan12_sed_USG_4_FD_170157 | JGI IMG/M metagenome (GOLD analysis project Ga0224508, IMG submission 170157) | Sediment microbial communities from San Francisco Bay, California, United States - SF_Jan12_sed_USGS_21 | ecosystem: Environmental > Aquatic > Marine > Sediment | place: USA... | reverse complement strand
ACCTGCAACGTCACCTTACCCGGAGAGGTATTGACATAGCCTATCATTATGGCGTGTTTGCCCTCGAAAGCAATAGCTTCATAATCCTGGACGGGAACTTTGTTGTTGAAGAGGAAGGAAGCGAACAATTCAGTAACACACCCATCAATCAAAGTTTATTTAACTCGCCTTATCGTATTGACCTTTTCCCACCTGAAGAAGGTGCAGCTCCTGGTACTCTATTCATCGAGTTTCCAAACCGGAATCAAATCTTGTTCCGGGATGTTTGGCCCACTATATTGGGCTCCATTGTCTTCACGGCGATTATTCTTTTTTGTTTTGTTTATACAATACACGTCATATTACGGCAAAAGAAATTGTCAGAAATGAAGACTGACTTTATCAACAATATGACACATGAGTTTAAGACACCCATTGCAACCATCAATTTAGCAGCTGACTCGATAACCAGTCCCAAGATTGTCTCTCAACCTTCAAAGATTGATCGATTCGCTAAAATCATCAAGCAAGAGAATTCCCGGATGCTAAGTCAGGTTGAAAAGGTATTACAAATGGCCCTGTTGGAGAAGAAGGACTTCAAGCTGAAATTGACCGAGATTAATTTACACGACGTTATTGTACAAGCTGTCGAGCACGCTAATCTGCAAGTTGAGAAAAAGGGTGGCCAGGTGAGAGCTGATTTGGGAGCGCCTAGGCCTTCAATCTTGGGTGATCAAACCCACATATCAAATATTATTCACAACTTGTTGGACAACGCTAATAAGTATTCACCCAGTAAACCAATGATTAATGTTGCTACCAGGAACTTAAATGGAGGTATAGAGGTAGTAGTAGAAGACGAGGGTATAGGGATGTCTAAGGATCAGCTAAAACATATCTTCGATAAATTTTATCGGGTGCATACTGGCAATCTGCATGATGTGAAGGGTTTTGGCCTCGGTCTCAGCTATGTAAAGGCCATGGTTCTTGCACACAAGGGAACTATCGAAGTAGATAGCGAAATCGGAGAAGGAAGCCGGTTTATATTGATGTTCCCACTAGGGAGAAGGCAAGAAAATACGGTGAATAGCGTTAGTTAGTAATGTATAAAGTCTTATTTAACAATCAATGCATAACGGACCAACCATGATTGCACAAAAGCAGAAAATCCTATTGGTAGAAGACGATCAAAATTTTGGCGATGTCCTTCGGTCTTATTTGGAGATGCACGATTACGATGTATCATTGGAGTCGGACGGTGACGCCGGGCTTGTCACATATAAAAAGGGATCCTTTGATCTGTGCATTTTCGACGTCATGATGCCCAAAAAAGATGGATTTACACTCGCAAAAGAAATCAGGGAACGAGATAATGAGATGCCCATTATCTTTTTAACCGCTAAGACAATGAAGGACGACGTACTCGAAGGTTTCAAAATTGGCGCCGACGACTATATCACCAAACCCTTTAACTCAGAAGAACTGCTCCTGCGAATTCAGGCAATTTTGAAGAGGAGTCAGCAGAAACCTGATCCAAGTGATGAAATCAAGGAATTTCAGATTGGCAAATTTCACTTCAACTATCCATTGCGGATCCTCACTTTTACCGATGACGATAGCAATGAAGTGAAGGAAAAACTGTCGCCTAAGGAGGCCCACTTACTCCGGATGTTTTGTGTCCGAAAGAACGATGTGCTTCCTCGATCTGAGGCACTAACAAAAATCTGGGGCGAAGACAATTATTTCACAGCAAGAAGCATGGATGTCTTTGTCACGAAATTGAGAAAGTATCTGAAGCTGGATTCAAATATTGAAATTGTCAATATTCATGGCAATGGATTTCAGCTCTTAGTCACTAATGAAGTAGGGGAAGAATCGAACTAGAGGAAATTTTTAAAGGAAACCACCGAAGAAAGGGCGGCAGAGATGCTGCCCTTTTATGCTTTTATGTAACACGAATCAAATCTCTGGGGACGTCTCCTGTCCTTCTGCGATTGGATCTTCTTTGTCTGCTTCATCGTCGTTGATTTCAACTCCGTTCTCAGATGCTCTTGTATTGTCTTCCCGGTGCTCCGGTTGTGGCGCATATGGCCGTGGGCCAATCAATCTCTCAACATCGGATTTTAGTAAGACTTCCTTTTCAAGGAGTTGTTGAGCCAACACAGTCAGGTCCTCTTGATGCTTTTTCAACAGGTCTCTCGCTCTTTGATACTGTGACTCTACCAGCTTTCTGACTTCGTCGTCAATCATTGAGGCGGTCTCGTCAGAATAAGGTTTTTGAAATTGATCTTGCGACATTCCGTAAAACGATATGTTACCTACTTTATCATTCATCCCATAAATCGCAATCATACTATAGGCCATCTTAGTCACTTGATCTAGATCGCTTTGGGCTCCGGTTGAGATTTTATCAAAGACAATCTTCTCGGCTGCTCGCCCTCCAAAGGTCATGCACATGCGATCAAGCAACTGCTCAGTACGCGTAATATATTCTTCCTTTGGCAAGTATTGAGCATAGCCGAGTGTGCCGATTCCTCTCGGCACTATCGTAACTTTAATCAATGGTGATGCGTGCTCCAGGTACCAGCCGCAGATAGCATGACCTGCCTCGTGGTAAGCTATGATCTCCTTTTCTTCAGGTGAAATCAGTTTGTTTTTCTTCTCCAATCCACCAATAACGCGGTCTAACGCATAGTTGAAATCTTCCATATCAACCGCTTTCTTGTCCCGTCGTGCTGCCACCAATGCAGCCTCATTACATATGTTAGCGATATCAGCCCCGGCAAATCCCGGTGTCATCTCGGACAGAGTTTCCGGAATTACCGACTTAGAAATTTTAATATTTTTTAAGTGCACTCTAAAGATCTGTTCACGTCCTTTCAAGTCAGGTCTATCAATGCCTATCTGCCGATCAAAACGACCGGGACGTAACAAAGCAATATCAAGCACATCTGGTCGATTCGTCGCAGCCATCAGGATAACTCCCTTATCAGTACTGAAGCCGTCCATTTCTACAAGAAGTTGATTAAGTGTGTTTTCCCGCTCGTCATTCCCACCAGGTATATTATTCCTCCCCCGGGAACGTCCAATGGCATCTATTTCATCGATGAATATGATACAAGGTGCCTTTTCCCGCGCTTGTCTAAATAGATCTCTTACTCTAGACGCTCCGACACCTACAAACATTTCAACAAAATCCGACCCGGAGATCGAGAAAAAAGGAACCCCCGCTTCTCCAGCTACAGCTTTTGCAAGCAGTGTCTTTCCAGTGCCAGGGGGGCCAACCAAGAGTACACCTTTAGGGATTTTTCCACCCAGAGCCTGGTATTTTTTTGGGTTTTCCAGAAAATCTACTACCTCCATAACCTCTTCCTTGGCCTCATCTAGTCCAGCCACATCCTCAAAAGTCACGTTTACACTGGTATTGCTGTCAAAAAGTGTGGCCTTCGACTTACCAATGTTGAAGATTTGAGCTCCCGGGCCACCGGCTCCACCACTCATCCTACGCATGATAAAAAGCCAAATCGCAACAATCAGGAAAATGGGCAGAAGCCATCCCAGCATGTTGCCCCAGAAATTTACTTTTTCGTCGTAGCTCGCATCAATCCTGTCTTCTGGTGCTATAGATTCATTGAGCTCTTTTAACTTGCTCTCGAAAGTCTCGACCGAGCCGATGTTGAAATTGTAATGCGGATTGTTAACACTAAACTGGTTCTTACTGGCATTATCATGCCGGGAATTGCCGAGCCTGTCTGACTTGATGTAGACATTGGCATATTTACCATTGATTATCTCGACTTTTTTGACATCACCTTGCTCAACAAAATGGGCAAAGTCACGAAAAGATATCTCCTCGTTAGAGGTGAAACTGGAATCAAAAAATAACTGCGATGCAAGAAGGACTAAAGCAATCAATCCGTAAATCCAAAAAGAATTGAATTTATTGAACCTCTTATTGTCCTTATTGTCATTCTGCTCCTCTGAATTATTATTGCTCATTGCTAGTCATCCCTGATGAATCAAATTAGATGCTTTCATAATGTGTGAATTTTGCATCACTCCAAAGATCCTCTAAATCGTAAAACATTCGAGTTTCAGGATAAAAGATATGGACTACAATGGAGAAATAATCGACTAAAATCCATCTCGAATGCTGTCTGCCTTCTGTATGATTAGGGATAAGGCCTGCTTCCTCTTTGACTCGTTTGTATATATTGTCAGTTATTGACTTAACTTGAATATTGGAATCTCCCTCACAGATAATAAAATAGTCTGTTGGCGAATCTTCCACATGAGTCAGTTCTAGTTTAACAATATTCTTGCCTTTGATATCTTTGATCGAATCGATAATGAGTTCGTTCAGGTCCCCAACATTGATTTGACTAGTTACTGACTGCCTCTTTAAATTCAAATTATATTTTTAACGTGATAGAATCCCATTCTGCACCTTTGCCTTCAAACAAAGCTAAGTAAATAATTTGAGTAAAATTGATAACACACAGATCATCGGAAAGGTTCTTCGGCACTTTCAAGAACTGACATCAACCAATGATTTTGCCCTCAAATGCCTATCTCAGGGTGATGCTGTGGAGGGCACTGTCATTTCTACAGATTACCAGACGGCTGGTAAAGGACAGCGAGGCAAACAGTGGATCAGTAATAGAGGTGAGAACCTGATTCTCTCCATTATTCTACATCCCTACTTTGTGTCGCTTCAGGAACAATTCTTACTCACCAGAATGACCAGTCTCGCAGTATGCCGTACCATTCAATCATTGTCACTTCCTGTGCATATCAAATGGCCAAATGATATCATGGTACATGGGAAGAAAGTCGCTGGAATTCTCATCCAAAACCTCATTCAAAATAGAGGTATTGAGGCATCCGTCATTGGCATCGGACTGAATATAAATCAACTCAGTTTTGAATCACTACCCAACGCTACGTCACTCAGTCTTGAGTTAGGTAGTAAACTTGACCTTGCCCAGGTACGCAACAGATTATTACTTACGTTGGATGGCTACTATCAGGGAGTTAAAATGAAAGATCAAAACCTTCGTGAAGAATATCGGTCTATGCTTTATAAACTCTATCAGCGTACTCAATTCAGGCTTCCTGATGAAAGTATCTTTTATGGAAAAATACATGATGTGACTGTAGAGGGCTTGATCGAGATCATTAGAGAGAGCGGGGTAAGAGCCAGATTTGCAATGAAGGAAATAAAATATCAATGAAAGCAACCCTATTGACGATTGGAGACGAACTCCTGATAGGTCAAGTGATTGATACCAATTCTGCCTGGATGGCCGGCGAATTGCACCAAATAGGCATAAAAGTCGAACGGAAAGTTTCCGTCGGCGACAACTTGGGAGATATCGCTGCAGCGATTGACTCCGCTTTCGCAACATCTAAGCTGATCTTAATGACAGGAGGATTAGGACCGACACGAGATGATGTGACAAAAAAGGCCCTTGTTCAATATTTTGAGTGCGGAATGAGATTCTCTCAAGAGACGTATGATAGGATTGAAGCAATCTTTAACAAGAGAAACATCCAACTGACAAGTGCTCACAGAGAACAATGCTATATCCCCGAAAAAGCAGAATTGCTTTCGAATCGAATGGGTACTGCGCCGGGCATGTGGTTGGTCAAAAGCGAAAAGGTGCTGGTATCAATGCCAGGCGTACCGCATGAAATGAAGTATATCATGAAGCATGGTGTACTACCTCGTATCGAAGGTATGAGTAGTACGGTCCTACTTCAGAAAACAATTCGTACTATCGGTACATCTGAATCCACTTTAGCAGCACAGATCGAACCAGTGCTCGAAGTATCGCCAGTCAAGATTGCGTACCTTCCTTCCATCGGCCAGGTACGAATTAGATTGTCAATAGAAGAAACCAGGCATGGAGAGGGTGCTGATCAATTAGATCAAGCTGTCGTGGCTGTTGAGAAATGCTTGAGTTCCCAAATATTTGGATACGATGACATCACCATTGAGCAAGTCATTGGACAAATGCTCCGTAAGGAGTCTCTGACCTTAGCTACGGCTGAGAGCTGTACAGGTGGTTATCTTGCTCATCTCATAACATCCGTTGCCGGATCCAGTGAATACTATCAGGGAAGCATCATTGCATACTCCAATTCCTTGAAATCGTCACTCCTGAATGTAAGACAAAGTACATTGGATCAGCATGGAGCTGTGAGTGAAGAAACCGTGAAGGAAATGGTCGCTGGCGTCCTATATGTTGCACAAGCACAAGTCGCTGTGGCTATCTCAGGAATCGCCGGTCCAAGTGGTGGATCTGATGAGAGACCTGTAGGCACTATTTGGATTGCGGTAGGTGACGCCAATCGAACGATCACCAGAAAACATTTGTTCACAAAAGATCGGATTCTAAATATCAAATACACAGCTGTTTATGCGTTCGACTTGCTCCGAAAGTTTTTATTAGCACGATAAATTGACGTACCTTTGCGTTCTCGAATCAAACTCGTATAGATGGCCAACTTTGATCTAGTAATGCCAAAGATGGGAGAGAGTATAATGGAGGCTACCATTCTGAAATGGCTTAAAAAAGAGGGCGATCCGATCGAAGTAGATGAAACATTACTGGAAATTGCCACAGACAAAGTCGATACCGAAATCCCGTCTCCCGTTAAGGGAATCGTTTCCAAAATCCTTCGACAAACAGACGAAATAGTAGCAGTAGGTGAGATCATTGCAACCATCCAGACTGAAGTAATGGAATCTTCAGCTAATGGAGGTAATGGCACTCCGATTATCGAAGAAACAGCAACTGTCAGGGAGGAACTCAAGCCCAACATTTCCATAGTGAAATCGCGGACAGAAAAAAAAGTGCCCTCCAGTAAAAGTGATCGCTTTTATTCCCCTTTGGTCCGGAACATTGCCAAGAAAGAAAACATTTCGATCACAGAACTTGATGGAATAATCGGCAGCGGTGCCAAGGGCCGGGTTACCAAAAGAGATATTCTGGCATTTGTAAAAGACAGAAAGACTACGCCGCCGATACATTCACCCCAAACTGCTAAAGAAGAAAAATTAGTTTCTGATGAATCCACCCTGAAGCACCCGCCGGTAATGTCGGGGGAAGATGAAATTATTGAGATGGACCGTATGCGAAAACTTATTGCTGAGCATATGGTAATGTCGAAGCGCACTTCCCCACATGTGACGAGCTTCGTGGAGGCTGACGTCACCGATATTGTAACATGGCGCGAAAAGCACAAAGCCCATTTTGTTGAAAAGCATGGGACTAAACTCACTTTAACCCCATTCTTTGTCAAAGCAATAGCAAAAGCCATTGTCGACTTCCCTGGAATCAATATCTCCGTATCAGACAGTAGTAAGATTATAAAGAAGAAGAAAATCAATGTGGGTATTGCTACTGCTCTGCCTTCTGGTAATCTCATTGTTCCGGTCATCAGGCAAGCTGATCATTTCAATTTAATTGGATTAGCCAAAATCATTAATGATTTAGTAGAGCGTGCCCGTTCTGCTCAACTGAAACCAGATGAGATTCAAGATGGCACATTCACACTTACCAACGTGGGCACCTTTGGCAATGTAATGGGCACTCCAATAATAAATCAACCTCAGGTCGCTATTCTAGCCACTGGTGCTATTCGAAAAAAACCGGCTGTGGTTGAAACGGACTATGGAGACCTGATCGCAGTACGCCAGAAGATGTTCCTATCGCTTTCCTATGATCACAGAGTAGTAGATGGATTTTTAGGTGGATCGTTCTTACGGCGCGTTGCAGACTATTTGGAGGACTTCAAGTTTGAAAATGGCGTCTAGCAGTCCACAACACCGACTCAAATACCTGTATTTTATCTTATACTTCGGCATGATTTGCTGCCCGCCGGAGATTGTGGCACAATCATCTAGAACCCTAAAGAAGCAAATCGACCAATATTACAGTTTGGGCAAGTACTGGGAGGTAAAACCGATGCTTCTCACATTTTGTGCTAACAAACCAACCGATGACGAGGCACGAATTCAGTTGGCCACAGCACAGTACCATACCAACGAGCTCCATGCTGCTATCAGGAACCTGGAAAGTGTCAAAAGCAATGCAAAAGGACAAACCCCAAACCTCACTCTACTTCTTGCTCAATGTTATCATGACAACAACGCCTTTAGCAAGGCAATTGAACTCTACAAAGAAGTACTTCGAACAACCGATGAAGACTTTACTCAGCGTGGATCTGTTGCCGACGAAATAAAAAGGTGCGCAGTCGGCTTGAGGCATAGTATTCCCACCGATGAAGTTTTTGTAGAGAACATGGGATCAGATGTAAATAGCAGGTTCGACGATTTTATTCCAGTGGAAAGTCCAAATCTTGAATCACGTGTTTATTTCTCATCTGTACGCAGTGTGCGCGTTTCTGATGAATTTGACAGCAGTGGAAAACTTACCGCTATGAACCGGCAACAGGATTGTGACATGTTTGCCACTGAAATTGTTAATGGAGCCTGGTCAACAGCCGTACCATTGAATGTTAGATTAAATACCCCGGCGCATGAGGTACTTCAAGACTTCAATAGTGATGGGATGGTAGCTTTTTTCACAAAATCAGGGGTATTGGCTGAGGGACCGATGTACGTAGATACCTTTGATTTGGAAGACTTTGAATCCACGGGAATCATGTGGAACAATGCTCCACTAAATGATGCGGAAAGCGTGCGCGGCCTGTACTTTTTTGCAGACTCCATTTTGCTTTTTGCTTCTAATCGCGCAGGAGGATTTGGTGGATTTGACATATACTGTACCACCAGACAGGCTGGTCAATGGATTCCCCCCGTCAATCTGGGTCCTTCGATAAATTCTCAATTTGATGAGATTTCACCTTTTCTTGCCAGGGATGGAAGAACACTCTATTATAGCTCAAATGATCTCACAAGTATGGGTGGTTTTGATGTGTTCTTCAATCGCTTTGACGAGCGTTCGGAGGATTGGGGTCCGCAAAATAATCTGGGCCAACCGATAAATTCTGCTGGTAATGATCTTTACTTCCGCCTGTCTCGAAATGGACTATCAAGTTACCTGTCCAGCGATCGAAAAACAGGTAAGGGAGGGCTCGATATATACTCAGCCTACTACAAAGCTCCCAGACAGGAACAACTCGCCCGATCAGTTCCCCCTATTTTTTTTCAAGTGCGTGATTATAGCCTATTTAGTGAAACCTTGGTCGACCAGGAGAGTGTGCCTGGCATAGAGATAGAAAATGAATCCAATTTGTCGAAGAACGTCAAGATACCGGTTATTTTCTTCCGAGAGAATGATCAAGTGATCACACCCCAAAATGGTCCCAAACTCGAGATGTTGGTACGCTTTCTCAAGACATATCCTCATATGACATTGGAGATTCTTTGCCATTCTGATACTGAACCTGTGACTGGTTTCGACTTGTTTTTCTCATTGAAACGAGGTGAACAAGTAGCAGACTACCTTTCCACTAGGGGGATCTCCCCTTTACGAATATCAATCAAAGGTCTGGGAGGTAACTACCCGCTAGCTAAGAATACGATTGATGGCAGACCAAATGAGGCTGGTCTTTGGTATAATAGGAGAGTTGATTTCATCATCCATGGCCAGCATCAGCTGCCTGTTCAGATCGAATATGATTTTCCTGAGATTAATCCAGCGCTCCTATCCGAATCTTATCCGATGTTCTTAAATCTTCGAAAGGGCCTGGCTTATTCTGTGTTATTTGTCGAATTAGATCAAATGTTCAAAGGAAACCTTGCCACTCTGGGTCAACACACATCCATTGAGAAAAAGCAGACGGCAGAGGGCTATCTGTATTTTAGTGGTCTCTTCAAATCTTTCGAAGAAGCGCTACAATATTTAGGTGAAATCAAGGAGCAGGGATTTGGAAATGCGGAAATTATTCCGTTCTTGGAAGGCATTCGTTTGGAAAAGGGTAGCTTGAATCCTTCTCTCTTTGAACAATACCCTGACCTAAAAAATTATGTTTTGTACCTCAAATGAGGATCTAAAATGATACTGTGTCAAAGCTGAAATTTTTCAAAGAAGGTCTTAAAAACCTCAGGACCATAGGTACCGTTACCCAGAGTTCGTCGTATTTATGCAAGAAGATTGTTGATATGTCGGACTTGTCAGCTGCTAAATGTATTGTCGAACTCGGTGCTGGTGATGGCGTTATGACGCGACATATTTTAGATGAAATGCCTCATGATGGGAAACTCTTCACTTTTGAAATCAATGACAAATTTTGCGACATTCTTCGCGATATTGAGGATGGCCGTCTAATTGTGATTGAGGACTCTGCCGAATACATTAAAAAATATATCAATCAATATGGCTTTGAGGAAGTGGATGTCATCTTCTCGGCCTTACCTTTTGTTGTTCTTCCGGATGACGTCTCCAAATCAATTGTGCAAAGCTGTTACGACTACCTCAAACCACTGGGTCAATTTCTACAAGTGCACTATTCATTGGTTCAAAAGAAACTTTACAAACGAACATTCGGAAATGTGGATGTCAAATTTCAATTTCTGAATCTTCCTCCGGCCTTTATCCTGAGCTGTATTAAAATAATCTCCTAAAAGAGTCTGGTAAGCCTAAACCCTTCCAGAGACCTAGTTGCAAGTGGCACTTCAGCAAACACCAACATGAAGCCTCCCCCACCAGCTCCACATAGCTTTAGACGAAATTTTGACCCTCTGAGCCCCAAATTCCATAAGGGTCTAATACTAATGGGAATTAGATAATCCATATGCTCAAGCTGCAGACTGCTGATTTCTTGCACGATCTGCCAGACAGAATTGCCCGCAAGAAAGTGTTCAATCGCAAGACTGCTAAGTCCAGCTAAAGCATCTGCGAACGAGGATGACCTGAGGGATTTTTGCTTCTCTTGAAATTGATCAACATATGCACGGGTAGATCTTGAAACATTCGAGTCCAGTAGGTAGATACAATCCTTGATCTTACCGGGCATGTTTACCACTGCGATTTCTCCTCTGTCGGACCGAATGGGTTCGTTAATCAGACTGACCAAAGCATCTAGCCCCGAGCTTTTCCCATGATAGAACGACTCAATGATAGCCAGGTCTCGTTGCAGTTCTATTGAGACAGAGGGCTTCTGAAGAAAAGTATCTAAGAAAGCTGCACAGATAGCACCGGAGCTGCCCAGTCCTTTACCAACCGGAATATTTAATGAAAAATTCCACCCTTGTTCCAACTTGGATCGGAAGAAATTAAGGTCCACAGGTGTGCAAAGCTTGCTTCTTTTCTTCGAGACATAGTTCAGGAATGGTCCCCACTCGTTCGTCCGCTCAAATAGATCTTGTAACCATTGCCCATAGAAATGGCTATATGGGATGGAAAGAGCTGATCCTCCATCCATCACGGTATACTCTCCGAACAGCAATACTTTGGATGCATAAATTCGATCTTTCATCCCTCCAGAAGCATGTCGGAATAGGATCGTGATAATAGATCTGACGGACCGATTCCCAAATAACTCATATAATAGGTACAGGTATCATGCATCTTTTCAAGTGATAGGTTTCGATCCAGGTCGATGACTTCGATCTCGACGAAGCTTCCGAGCCCTTTGACATCATCGAGATGAAATTTTACATGATCTATAAAATAGATCTCTCGACGCTTTTCCACACAGATTTTCACGCCGAGTGCCTGCACGAGTATGGCCTTGAGATTTTGTTGATCATTTGTATTGTAAAGCACGACATCAGAGATCTTGGGTGAATCCCGGTCTTTCCTAACATAGTAGATCAGATGGTTTTCTATACTTCCTTCTCTAAGCTTCAGCCGCCCATGACCTGTTTGAAAATAAGTATCAATTTGATTGTCAAGGCCTATATAGTCAGCGTCCTTTGCCACCAGAAGCCTTCTAAATCCATCGATTGATTTACTCCGAGCTTTGATCTCTACGTTTCGGATCCTCGATCTTTCCATCATCACAATTGTACAACTAAATTCGTTTTCATCGTTGAGAAAATAGGTGGAATCACGGCCCTTGAAGAGTGATAATTGATCTATCTTTAGCCGGTGGAAAATCGCAAGCTACTGCTTTCTAAGTATGTAGAAAATGAGCAAGTACAAGCAGTAGCTAAATTACTTTCGTCTGACCGCACTGCTAATATCCGAATCACCGGGATGGCCGGAGCGCAGGAGTGCTTTGTCCTAGCAGGAACATATCTCAATGATCCGGGAACGTTTCTGTTCATAGCAAATACTAAAGAAGAAGCTGCATACACTTATCACAACCTCACTAACCTGCTGCCTGCCAAACCGGTTTGGTTTTTTCCTGATTCATTCAAAAGACCGGCTGAATTCGACGATGTAAACAACAATCAAGTGCTCCAGCGAACCGAAACGATTAACAAAATCACCTCAGGCTCCGTCAGTAGTCATATAATCGTTTCCTATCCTGAGGCACTTTGCGAAAAAGTTGTTGCCCCAAGCGTTCTCGATAAAAATAGGATTACGCTGAAAATTAAAGAATCGGTGGATGCCGATACGATGGTCGAGGTGTTGGTGGAATACGGCTTTGAACACGTTGATTTCGTCTACGAACCTGGCCAATTTTCCCTTAGGGGTGGCATCATCGATATCTTCTCATTTGGCAATGAATGGCCTTACCGTATTGAATTATTTGACGATGAGATAGAGAGCATTCGGACTTTTAATCCGATATCACAGCTATCGATCAAAAACATAGCAAGTCTTTCTATTGTACCTAACATTAATTCCAGTTTTGATGAAACTCAAAAGGTTAGTTTATTTCGCGTCCTTCCGAAGCAGTGTCAGATATGGATTAAGAATGATACGTTCCTTTTAGACCGGCTCCAGACTTGTTACGAAAACCTACCAACTGCTATTGAATCTTCCGACGAAGATGTTGTCAAATTTATTCCGCAGGTAATTTCTCCCAGTGAGATCATGGCAGATCTCAGGATCACTCAAAAGGTGTTTGTGGAACACCAACCAGCTCACTTTGATCAGCGGCAAACGATTGAGTTCGGAGGAAAACCTCAGCCATCCTTTAATAAAAACTTCACTCTGCTAATTGAAGATTTGCAGTTGTTGCAGCAATCAGGTTTTCAATGCTTTCTTTTCACTGACAACGCCCGGCAAATTCGCCGATTTGATTCGATTTTTGAAGATTTGGAAGCGGACGTTACATTGCTCCCAGTGTTAAAATCCATCGACGAAGGTTTTGTCGATTCTGGTGTTAAGGTCGCATGCTATACAGATCATCAGATTTTTCAGAGATTTCACAAATACAATTTACGCAGAGGATTCACCCGTGACCAGGCCATGACGCTAAAGTTTCTGCGTGAACTACAGCCGGGTGATTATGTGACTCACATTGATCATGGAGTTGGTAAGTATTCGGGTCTTGAGAAGATTAACATCAGTGGCCACATACAAGAATCCGTCAGGCTGATTTACAGAAATAATGACATACTCTACGTAGGAATCCAATCCCTACATAAGATCTCTAAGTACGCAGGCAGAGATGGGGCAGAGCCAGCCCTAAGCAAATTGGGATCTGAGGCATGGAAGAATCTCAAAAGAAAAACCAAGCGAAAGGTTAAAGATATCGCAGGTGAATTAATTAAACTATATGCTAAGCGCCGGGCTTCGCAGGGATTTGCATTTTCCGAAGATGGTTATCTGCAGAACGAGCTTGAAGCCTCTTTCTTTTTTGAGGATACTCCCGATCAATTCAAGGCGACGACGGATGTGAAGAAGGATATGCAAAAGGCCTTTCCAATGGACAGGCTCATTTGTGGTGACGTCGGATTTGGTAAGACGGAAGTGGCTGTACGTGCTACGTTCAAGGCCATCACTGACGGTAAACAGGTGGCTATCCTAGTTCCGACCACTATTCTGGCTCTCCAGCATTTTAAGACATTCTCTGATCGTCTGGGGGAATTTGACATCAAAATCGAATACCTCAATCGATTCAAGAGTGCCAGGCAGAAAAAGGAAATATATGAGGGACTGGAGAATGGCAGTATCGAATTAATTATTGGAACCCATGGCCTACTTAATAAACGAGTTAAGTTCAAAGATCTTGGCTTGCTCATAATTGATGAGGAACAGAAGTTTGGAGTATCCGCCAAAGAAAAATTGAGAAATTTGAAAGTAAATGTAGATACCCTCACATTAACGGCCACTCCAATCCCCAGAACTCTCCAGTTTTCGCTCATGGCTGCGAGAGATCTTTCAATCATTCGCACGCCTCCCCCTAATCGACAACCCATTCACACAGAGACTCGGGTTTTTAATGATGATTTGATCAAGGATGCTATCTATTATGAGGTGAATAGGGGTGGACAAGTATTCTTCGTTCACAACCGGGTGAAAAACCTGGCCGAAATGAGTGTCTTACTGAAAAGACTTTGCCCTGATGTGGAAGTTACCATGGCCCATGGGCAGATGGATTCGAAATTGCTCGAAAGGACTCTGGTCGATTTTATTGATGGCAAACATGATGTTTTACTTTGCACCAACATTATTGAAACAGGACTGGACATCCCAAATGCAAATACTATTATCATAAATAACGCGCATCAGTTTGGTATGAGCGACCTTCACCAGTTGCGTGGAAGAGTGGGTAGATCTAATCGAAAAGCATTCTGCTATTTGTTTAGCCCCCCTTTGTCAACACTCACTTCTGAAGCACGAAAACGATTAAGGACCTTGGAGGAGTTCTCGGAGTTAGGAAGCGGATTCCAGATCGCTATGAAGGACTTAGACATTCGAGGAGCTGGCAATCTATTGGGAGCTGAACAAAGTGGTTTCATTAATGAAATTGGTTACGAAACTTACACTAAAATACTAGAGGAAGCAGTGCAAGAACTCAAAGAAAATGAGTTTAAACATCTGTTTGAGGATGACATAGAGGAAAGATCATTCGTACGTGATGTCCATCTGGAAACGGACGTAGAGATGCTGATTCCAGACGATTATGTTAATAATATCCAAGAAAGACTGAATCTCTATACGGAGTTAGACAATTTGTCTGATGAAAAATCTCTCGAGGCATTTGCTGAAAAACTCGAGGATAGATTCGGTAAAACTCCTTCGCAGGTGCTCACCTTGTTCGATGCTCTGCGACTCCGTTGGATCTGCAAAGAAAGTGGATTCGAGCGATGTATTCTTAAGAACGAAAAGCTGCGTTGCTTCTTTGTTATGAACGCACAATCGCAATTCTATGAAACACAACGGTTCAAGAATCTGCTAAGTCTCATAGCCATCCGTGGCTCGGAATTGGGCGTTAATCTTAAACAGAGTCGTAGCCATCTCTTATTGGTCAAAGAAGGCATCAAAAGCTTACAGCAGGCAATTGAATTACTAGTAAGTATTCAACAGC
>Ga0224508_10002552_pt1 | contig 15387 bp, 13 predicted proteins | sample SF_Jan12_sed_USG_4_FD_170157 | JGI IMG/M metagenome (GOLD analysis project Ga0224508, IMG submission 170157) | Sediment microbial communities from San Francisco Bay, California, United States - SF_Jan12_sed_USGS_21 | ecosystem: Environmental > Aquatic > Marine > Sediment | place: USA... | reverse complement strand
GCGATAGGTGTTCTGAGCCTTGCCCGCGCTGATGCCTTTTGAGACAATCCGCGATTTTGTGTTCCGGCCGAGATGCACCATTTTCGTGCCGGTATCGGCCTGCTGCATATTGTTGGTAATGGCGATGGAATAAAACTCGCCCTGGCTTTCGGCGCCGCGGAGGATGCAGGACGGATATTTCCATGTCACCGCCGAGCCGGTCTCAACCTGTGTCCACATGACCTTTGACCTGTCGCCACGGCAATCGGCCCGCTTCGTCACGAAATTGTAAATGCCGCCTTTTCCGTTTTCGTCACCCGGGTACCAGTTCTGAACTGTAGAATACTTTATCTCGGCATCATCCAGAGCGACCAGTTCAACAACAGCAGCGTGCAACTGGTTGGTATCCCGCTGAGGTGCTGTGCAGCCTTCGAGATACGAAACAAATGCGCCCTCGTCTGCAATGATCAATGTGCGTTCGAACTGGCCGGTATTCTCGGCATTGATCCGAAAATAAGTACTGAGTTCCATCGGACACCGCACGCCCTCCGGCACATATACGAATGAGCCGTCCGAGAAGACCGCCGAATTCAGTGTCGCGAAGTAGTTGTCCGACTGTGGCACGACCGTGCCGAGATACTTTTTCACCAATTCCGGGTGGTTCTTGATCGCTTCGGAAATCGAGCTGAAGATCACACCGACTTTTTCAAGTTCAGCCTGAAACGTGGTCCCGACGCTGACGGAATCGAATACCGCATCAACGGCAACCTTGCGGCCTTCGGCGGGCGCGCTATCAGCCCCTTCGACGCCCGCGAGGATCATCTGCTCCTTCAATGGAATTCCAAGTTTTTCGTATGTTTCCAAAAGCTTTGGATCGACTTCTTCAAGCGATTTGGGCTTCACGTCCATGCTTTTCGGCTTGGCGTAATAATACTGATCCTGATAGTCGATTTTCGGATAATCAACCATCGCCCATTCGGGCTCGTCCATCTTTAACCAGCGGCGATAGGCTTCCAGCCGCCAATCGGTCATCCACTGGGGCTCGCCATTTTTCTCCGAAATCAGGCGGACGATATCTTCCGAAAGCCCCTTCGGCGCATACTCCATCTCGATCTCGGTCTCCCAGCCGTATTTATACTTGCCGGAAAGCGAGCGGACGGCGTCAACTGTTTCCTTGTCGACGCCTTCTTTGACTTGCGGTGTGTCCAACGCTGTCATGATGATCCTTTGTCACGCCGCATGTTTGCGGGCCTTTTTTGCAGCTTTCAGCCACGTTTCAGCAAAACGCAGCACGTCGTCTTCCGCCGTTGTGGGGCCCAGCGAAACTCTGAGTGCACATTCGGCTTCTCGGTCATCCAGGCCCATCGCCCGTAGTACACGCGGGACTTTGACCTTGCCTGAGGAACACGCCGACCCCGCTGATACGGCAAACCCAGCCAGATCCATTTGCATCACCTGAGTTTCCCCCTTCCAGCCCGGCAAAACGAAACAAGACGTATTCGGAAGTCGGGTTTTGTCTTTCCCGACAAAAATAGTCTCTTTTTCGCCAGCCGCCAGAGCCTTTTCTAGAATATTTCTAAGTTTTTCAACTTGACCCCAAACGCCGTCGTTCAAATCGCGCTCGGCCGCCGCACATGCAGCGCCAAAACCAGCGATCGCCGCCACGTTTTCGGTGCCGGATCGGCGGCCCAATTCCTGGCCCCCGCCTTCTTGTATCGGATCAATCTCTAGGCCGTCACGAACGATCAGCGCACCAACACCCTTCGGGCCACCGAATTTGTGAGCCGTCAAAATCGCCATGTGTGCATCGGACCAGTGAAAACTGAACGGGATTTTCCCAACCGCCTGGGTGACGTCCAATAACAGCGCGTGGCAGTGAATTGTGCCATACACCCACGCCCCGTCGACTGTTTCGGGCGGTGGCGTGATCACGCCGGTTTCCGCATTTGCCAGACCCATCGCCAGTGTATGCCCCGGACCCTCGCGGCGCGGATCCGCTCCGGTCAGATCGAAATGCGCCCAAAGGCAATCGTGCGCAGTGTCCTGCACGCAAACCGCATACCTCGGCGGAGGCCCCTGCAACACGCTAGCACCCTCGGTAGCGCCTGATGTGAAGACAACTTCTGATGGCTTGCAGCCCAAAAGTGACGCGACCTGTCCCCGCGCACGTTCGACTATCCCGCGAGCAGCTCGGCCTTCGGCGTGCACAGACGACGGATTTCCGACCTCGCCCATCGCGGAAATCATCGCATCGCGCGCTTCGGGCCGAAGCGGCGCCGTAGCATTCCAATCAAGATAAACGCGGCCTGAATTCATGACTCGTCCACAACTTCAAAAAGCGCCGGCACCGCCGGACAGGGCGCGAGTTCGTTCTCGACGATATCGCTCAGCCTCGTCTGGTGCAGAAAGACATAAACATGCGCCGAAAGCCCTTCCCAAAGCCGGTTCGTCAACGACTGCGCTTTCGAACCCGAGTGCCCGCCAGAGGCGCCGGCGCCGGTGTGAAGCGCTGACACGGTTTCATCAACAGCACCCAGTATTTCACTGACACGTATCTTCGCGGGCGGTCTGGCCAGGCGATAACCTCCGCCCGGCCCCCGAACTGATTCAACAAGACCCGACCGCCGTAATTTTACAAAAAGCTGCTCAAGGTAAGGCAGCGAGATATCCTGACGTTTGGATATTTCGCCGAGCGACAATAGCGCACCGTCAGGTGCCGTCGCGAGGTCGGTCAGCGCAACCATTGCATAGCGGCCTTTGGTGCTGAGCTTCATTCCCCCGCGGCCTTTCCTATTTTGTTGACCTTTTGCACCATGCGGCTTACCTCAGCCGGGTCCGCACGGGGCCACTCACCCCGAATTAGAACGTTTCTAAAGACCCTGACCAAATTCGTCAAGAATTCGGGCGGTTAGAAAAGGAATAACGGAACATATGCCCGAAGTAATTTTTCCCGGACCGGAAGGTCGTCTGGAAGGCCGCTATCATCCGCAAAAAGTAAAAGATGCGCCGATTGCAATCATCTTGCATCCGCATCCACAATTTGGCGGCACGATGAACAATCGCGTCGTCTACAATCTGCATTATGCCTTTTTCAACATGGGCTTTACTGTGCTTCGCTTTAACTTCCGCGGCGTGGGCCGCAGTCAAGGCGAGTATGATCAGGGCGTGGGCGAACTTTCCGATGCCGCGTCAGCGCTCGATTATTTGCAGTCAATGAACCAGAATTCCAAACATTGCTGGGTAGCAGGTTTTTCGTTTGGTGCGTGGATCGGTATGCAGTTGTTGATGCGCCGCCCAGAAATCACCGGATTCATCAGCGTATCGCCGCCGGCAAACATGTATGACTTTTCGTTCCTGGCTCCCTGCCCGTCATCGGGTCTGGTCATAAACGGGACCTCAGACCGCGTCGCACCGCCGCGCGACACGCACACGCTCGTTGAAAAACTTCACGAGCAGAAGGGCATTACGATAACCCATACCGAGATCGACGGTGCCGGGCATTTCTTCGAAGACCCAAACATGGAAATCATGATTGGCAATGTGACGGAATACGTCGAGCGCCGCCTAACCGAGACGACGCGATAAAGCATTTCCGGGCTTCACGATATCATTGCCGTCAACACGAACACCTCTGCCGGCAGTTCCCGGGTGCTCCCGGATTTGCGTTGGGCTTGATGACAGGCGCGCCATAAGCAGCGGCGCGCAAGCGTCTTTGTTGCTGTGTCGCAGCGCGGCAAATTGGTATACCTTTGCATACCGTCTTTTCATTTCCGAACCGGTGCGGTAAGGGGCGGCCAAAGCTAAAACATCCGCAAGGGAGCCGCCCCACATGTCGAAAATCAAAGTCGAAAATCCGGTTGTCGAGCTTGATGGCGACGAAATGACCAGAATCATCTGGCAATTCATCAAAGACAAACTGATCCTGCCTCATCTCGATATCGACTTGCTCTACTACGACCTCGGCATCGAGGAACGCGACCGCACCGACGATCAGATCACCGTTGATGCAGCGGAAAAGATTAAAGAGGTCGGCGTTGGTGTCAAATGCGCGACGATCACGCCGGACGAGGACCGCGTCGAAGAATTCGGGCTGAAGAAAATGTGGCGCAGCCCCAACGGCACGATCAGGAACATCCTTGGCGGCGTCATTTTTCGCCAACCGATTATCTGCAAAAACGTGCCGCGGCTCGTCCCAGGCTGGACTCAGCCAATCGTCGTCGGCCGCCACGCATTCGGCGATCAATACCGGGCAACCGACTTCCTCTTTCCGGGACCAGGCAAGCTGACGATGAAATTCGTCGGTGAAGACGGCACCGAGATTGAGCGCGAGGTTTTTGACGCGCCTGGATCGGGCATCGCGATGGGCATGTATAACCTCGACAAGTCAATTTATGACTTCGCGCGCGCCTCGCTGAATTACGGATTGAACTTGGGCTGGCCGGTGTATCTGTCCACCAAGAACACGATCCTCAAATTTTATGACGGACGCTTCAAAGACATCTTCCAAGAAGTTTATGAAAACGAATTCCAGGACAAATTCGAAGCAAAAAAAATCTGGTACGAGCATCGGCTGATCGACGACATGGTAGCAGCATCGCTCAAATGGTCGGGCGGCTATGTCTGGGCCTGCAAGAACTATGACGGCGACGTGCAGTCCGACACCGTGGCACAGGGGTTTGGCTCGCTTGGTCTGATGACTTCTCAACTGATGACGCCAGATGGCAAGATCGTCGAGGCCGAAGCAGCCCACGGCACGGTGACCCGCCACTATCGCCAACACCAAAAGGGTGAGCAAACATCAACAAATTCGATCGCCTCGATTTTTGCCTGGACCGGCGGCCTCAAGCATCGTGCAAAACTGGACGACAACGAGCAGCTCAAAAACTTCGCGGAAACTCTCGAAAAGGTTATCGTGGATACGGTCGAATCCGGCGACATGACCAAGGACCTCGCACTTCTTGTCGGGCCGGATCAAAAATGGCTGACCACCACCGGATTTCTGGAAAAGATCGACGAGAATTTGCAAAGCGCATTGTCGTAACGATCTCTAGCTGAATTACCGGCGGCGCAAAAACTGACACTGGAATTGCTGCGGGCAGTGCGCCAAATTAGGCCATGCTCGTCCGCGCTCTCGCAATCCTTGCCGTTGTCGCGTCCGTTTCCGTCGGACTGACGTTTTACTTTGGGCAAGACGTTCTGGTGGCGCTTGGCCTGATCCTGATCCAGCTAAAGATCGTCGCGAAGAAGTTGGTTTCGGTCGAATTGCCGTCGATCTTGGCATGGCTGAAAACCGAAGCCGCCATGTTTTTCCGCATTGAGCTGTTGAAGAAATGGGCTCTGACAACGCTGTTGCCGCTGTTGATCGGCAATGCCGTCCTGAAGAAGTTTGCGGCGTTCGTGAAGGGTTACCGCGCCGCCCTTCGTGGTCATTACGACGGCCTGCTAAACTGGTATTCTGGCCTTGATATTCCGGTCAAAATCGTCGCTGCACTGATTGTGTTGTTCGCGATGCTAGGGCTTTCTGTCACATCGCTAGGACTTTGGTTGGTCCTGTTTTCAGTTAAATTACCGTTCTGGCTTCTTGCCGCATTCACCTCGGCAATGAAAGTGACCTGGCTTTCTGCCCGCAAAATGGCGTTCAAGGCGGTCGCCTTTTTACAGCTCGGCTGGCTGTGGCGTTTAGTCCGCAAGCGGCTCCCGCAGTCATATCTGGACCGAAAACGTCGATTTGATTTTCGAGTTGCCAGGATGGTCGTGCGGCGACGTCGATTGACACTCCGACAACTATCGTCGCGCAAAGACAGTCTTTCCTTGCGACTGGCCGTCATTCGAGAGGGCTGGCGACAGCGGAATAACAAGCCGCCTCAAAACCAGGCTCCTTCCGGCAATTGAAACTGTTCAGAATTCCATCTGCTATTCATCCATCGCGGATGAAAAACCCGCAGCACCCACGAACTGATACCCTTCGCCGATCCCAGGTCCCGCGACCGCTTCGTCAAACCCAATTACCCCGCTGATTTCCGCCCCGTTTTGCCCGTAAAATGCGCCGCCGACATAAGTATCTGATGTACAGCTCGCGCCGCTTGGGCAGGTAATGTCCGCGGAACCAACGAAGCCATTCCCAACGATCGGCGCACCAAGGAAAATCAGCTCGTATTCGGAGTTATCGCCAGCTGGATCAATCCACCCTGTGAGGCGACCGGACACATGCGCTTGCGAAAAATCGGTTTCCATATTGATGGCCCCAATCGTTCGCAGCTCGCTTGCAGTCAGCGAACCGTTCAAATCGAAGGTCTGGACATAGCCAAAATAGCTGCCGGTATACGTAGCCGACCCGGAGAGATCCGCGATTTCGTCCGGGTTCGTTTCAAATCCAATCGAAAAGAACCCTTCCATATCAAACGGATCGTCAACGGCTTCGTTGTACCGTCCATACGTATAGATCGCCCCGGTGCCGGAATGGTCCTGCTTGAAGTTCATGTAACTCCAGAGGCTCTGACCGCTTGAAAGCGTCGCTTCACCGTCAACAAATGCCAGCGTTTCGCCGTCAAGTGTCATGACGATATCTCTGTCGCCGTACTCGGTAAATGTGACTGGAAGCGTAACGGTTTCATCACTCAGCACAATGCGCGCTTCGCCGGTTGCGGGGTCGCGAACAAAGCGGGCGAGTTTGACCTGCAATTCCCGTTCTTCGACATCCGCGATTGTTTGGGTGCCGTCGCCAAATTCAAGCCCGTTGGCAGAAGCATCGGCCGAACCTGCGCCAATAAAAAACTCGGGGTTCCCCGGACGCGAAGGCGCGATGGACGCGCTGCTGCAAGCCGATATCGAAAGAAGAGCTATTCCTGAAAAAATCAATTTGTACAGCATGAACTGCCTTCGCGAATACCACCGCAAAATCGCGATCCTGCCCGCGCTATCGATAATTTTTGGGGAAACTACGATTGAAATGTGGCAACGAAGTCTTGGGCCGAATTCCGCCGATTGGACGGGCCTTAGTCCTTAGTTGACAACTGGACAATATCACCACCGCCCTCGGTCGGAAGCTCCTCAAAATCAAAGTTATCAAGACGTTTAGCACGCCGGCCTGCTTTGTCCGCACTGATCTTGATATCAGAGATATCCTTTGCTGCCTGGCCAAAATGACGGTCCAAGCTTTCTACCCGCGTAGAGAGCCTCTCAACGTCAGTGAAAAGCAATCCAATCTCACGCCGAATTGCCCCGGCCTGCTCTCTCATCCTCGCATCCTTCAAGATCGCGCGCATTGTGTTGAGCGTCGCCATGCAGGTGGTCGGCGACACAATCCAAACACGGGCTGCAAATCCCTCGCGCACCAAAGCAGGAAAATTCGCGTGCAGTTCGGCGTAGACGGCCTCTGAAGGCAAAAACATCAACGCTCCGTCCGCGGTTTCGCCGTCAAGAATATACCTCTCCGAGATCGCCTTTATATGTGCCCGAACAGACGTTCTCAAAGCGCGGGCCGCTTCCTGCACCTCACGATCTGACGATGCATTTCGAAGCATTTCATAGGCTTCAAGCGGGAACTTCGAGTCAATGACGATCGGCCCCGGCGGGTTCGGCAAATGGATCAGACAATCCGCACGCTTGCCGTTCGAGAGCGTCGCCTGCAACGAGTAACTATCGGACGGCAGAGCCTTTGTGACGATATCGTTGAGCTGTATTTCACCAAACGCGCCACGTGTCTGCTTGTTCGACAATATGTCCTGCAACGTCAGCACATCACCCGACAATTTCTCGATATTTGCCTGTGCCTTGTCGATGGTCTGCAGCCGCTGCTGCAATTCGCCAAGGGATCGTGCCGTTTTGGTTGCCGAACCCTGAAGGTTTTCGTTCATTTTCATCGAAACATCAGCCAAGCGTTGCTCCATCAGTTTGAGCATGTTCGCCTGGCTCGCCGCCTGAGCTTCACTGACGTGAGTAAGGCCACCCGCAAGCTGCTGTTGGCCATCTGACAGGCTTTGCACGCGTTGCCCAATGGCCTGCATGTCGCGTGCGAGTGGCGGCATTAACGCCGCTGACTGCCCAGCCCGTCTGACGGCCATGACGAGAAGGATCAGCACCACCAGAAACAACGCCCCCGCGATCAGAGCGGCAACAACCATTGGGTCGTCGAAGAATATCTCGGTATCGCCAATACGGATCATGTCCGTCCAAACAGCCGTTCGATGTCTTTCAGCTTCAATTCAACATAGGTCGGTCGTCCGTGATTGCATTGCCCGGAATGCGGCGTTGCCTCCATTTCTCGAAGTAGCGCATTCATTTCGTCCGCGCTCATTCGACGCCCAGACCGCACCGAGCCATGGCAGGCGACACGACTGAGAATTGCGTCAATGCGCGCGCGCAGCGTGCCGCTGTCGCCAAGGGCATGCAGGTCATCCAGTAAATCGCGGATCACGCCTTCGGCGTCGATCTGCCCAAGGATCGCAGGGGTCTCGTGGACCGCAACCGCCCCTGACCCGAAGAGTTCAATCACAAATCCCAGTTCCGCAAGTTCTTCAGCCATTTCAAGGAGGCGAGCAGCATCATTTCCCAACTCGACAATCTGCGGGACAAGCAGCGCCTGCGAGGCGATGCCGTTTGCAGCGAGTTGCCGCTTTAGACGCTCATAAACCAAACGTTCGTGTGCCGCGTGTTGATCAACGATGACCATTCCATCCGAGGTCTGAGCGACGACATAGTTTTCGTGCAATTGGGCTCTGGCAGCGCCCAGGGGAAAGTCCGTTGGGATATCCTCAATCAGTTCCTCGACCCGCGCAGAAGCGGACGCAAACGGCGCAGTGCCTTCTGCTAGTCCCGGCTGTTGACCCCAATGATGCGCAGCTGGGCGATCCATCTGATAGATACGCGGCCCCTCAGCTGGTGCCGTAAATGCACCAAGTGTCTCGCCGGAAACCGTCGTCGACGCGCGGTGCCCGGCCTCGGCCAAAGCGTGGCGCAATCCAGATACAATTAAACCTCGCGCAACGCCGGGATCGCGAAACCGAACTTCGGATTTTGCGGGATGCACATTGACGTCGACGAGTTGAGGATCGCAATCCAAGAAGAGCACTGCCGCCGGATGGCGATCCCGGCTAAGAAAATCCGAGTAGGCCGCACGAAGCGCGCCGATCAGCAGCTTGTCTCGAACCGGACGTCCGTTGACAAAAAGATACTGCTGAACTGCTGAACCTCGCGAATATGTTGGCAAAGCCGCGTAGCCAGAAAGGTGCAATCCTTCGCGTTCGGCGTCGATCGCCAGCGCATTTTCCGAAAACTCGCGGCCCAATACAGCGCGCAGTCGTCCCGCCAACGCATCCATCGGATCTCCGGTCTCGGCCAAAAAGGACAGAACCTGGCGCGGTTTGTCTGTCGCCTCTGTCAATGTGAACCGCACATAGGGTTCGGCCATCGCCAACCGCTTTACCACGTCAGTGACCGCCTGCATCTCGGCCCGGTCGGTGCGCAGGAATTTAAGTCGCGCGGGCGTGGCAAAGAACAAGTCCCGCAACTCGACGACGGTTCCCTGCTGACCGCTGGTCGGTTGCAAAGTGCCGAGATGGCCACCTTGCACCTCCAAAGCGTATGTATCGGCCCCTGAAACCCGCGAGTTGATCTTCAGCCGACCGACCGCGCCGAGTGACGGCAATGCCTCACCGCGAAATCCAAAAGTGTGGATATTCAGCAAATCGCTGCCGTCAATTTTTGATGTCGCGTGGCGGCTAAGAGCAAGCTGCAGATCTTCAGCCGGAATACCGCAACCGTTGTCTTCAACCCGGATCAGTCGCTTGCCGCCCTCGGCGACAGTCACATCGATCCGGCTGGCCCCCGCATCGATGGAATTTTCAATCAATTCCTTGACGGCGGACGCCGGCCTTTCCACGACCTCACCCGCCGCAATGCGGTTAACCGCGGCTTCGTCCAATTGGCGGATTTTGGGCGCGGATTGGCTTATATTGGGGTCCGGGGCGTGCATCCTACTACGGATAGCAGACGCACACCGAAACGTCCACGACGAATGACACCATTTCCATTGGATTCAACGCCTGATACCGAAGCCAAACATTCAAAGTTTAAGACACAATGGTCAACTCCCGCGCGATCCTTCTGATGACAGCCGCCATGGCCGCATTTGCGATCAGCGACGCGTTCGTCAATCGCGCAGCAGAAACGTTGCCGACCGGTCAGATTCTGGCCATTACCTGTTCCCTAGGCCTGCTCCCATTCCTGTTCAGGCTCAAAAAAAACGGAGAACGGATATTCTCCGTCAAACTTCTGCACCACGCTGTCCTAATCCGAACTACAGGTGAAGTCCTTGGTTCACTTGGCTATGTAATGGCGTTATCGCTCGTGCCTCTGGCAACAGCATCCGCGATGCTTCAGGCGCAACCGTTGGCGATGACAATGGCTGCGGCAATCTATTTGGGCGAACGCGTGGGTCCCCGGCGTTGGACAGCAGTCGGATTGGGTTTCGTCGGCGTAATGATGATCATTCGTCCCGGCGCCGAGGCATTTGATCCAAACGTGCTTTGGACGCTTCTTGGAATTGCAGGCCTGACTGCGCGCGACATCGGAACGCGCTTGCTGCCGAAAGACATCTCAACGTCATTTGCTTCGTTCTGGGTGCTCTTCTTGCTTGCCCTGCTTGGGCTTGCAATCATGCCGATTGACGGCGCCTGGCGCCCGATCGAGGGTCTTGCCTGGATCTGGCTGATCGGCTGTTCAGCTACGGTCGCCGTTGCAATTGTCGTTATCACTGCGGCCCTGCGGATCGGCGAGATTTCGGCGATTGCGCCATTCCGATATACTCGGATGGTGTTTGCTCTCGCCATTGCGATCCTGTTGCTAGGTGAAAGCCCAGACGCGATGACGTGGGCCGGAACAGCCTTGATCGTTTGCTCGGGAATTTACGCATACTGGCGCGAACGCGCCCTGTCGAAGAAATAATCCTGCCGACCCTTTGGCGACCACAATTGCTGCGTTTCCTCCGGTTGTTACGCCTGATATAGAGCGCAAACGTTCAACTAATCTCTCAGGTTCACATGAGCACCATCATCGATATTCACGCCCGCGAAATTCTCGACAGCCGAGGCAATCCAACCGTGGAAGTCGACGTTATGCTGGACGATGGAACAATGGGGCGTGCAGCGGTTCCTTCCGGGGCATCGACCGGCGCCCACGAGGCCGTCGAGAAGCGCGACGGTGACAAGAGCCGCTACCTGGGCAAGGGCGTGCTCGAAGCCGTCGCCGCAGTGAATGGCGAGATCGCCGAAGCGCTCGCTGGCTGCGATGCGACCGAGCAGGAAGCCATCGACGCCGCGATGATCGAACTGGATGGCACGACCAACAAGGGGCGGCTTGGTGCCAACGCGATCTTGGGCGTATCACTTGCCACCGCAAAGGCGGCCGCTGATTTTACCGCGCAGCCGCTATTTCGCTATGTCGGCGGGACATCAGCGCGCGTTCTACCGGTTCCGATGATGAATATTATCAATGGCGGCGAGCACGCCGACAACGCGATCGATATCCAGGAATTCATGATCATGCCTGTATCCGCGGCGAATATCCGCGACGCGGTTCGCATGGGCTCCGAAATCTTCCACACATTGAAAAAGGGGCTTTCGGACGCCGGACTATCTACGGGCATAGGCGACGAAGGCGGCTTTGCACCCAATCTTTCTTCGACTCGCGATGCGTTGGACTTCATTCTGAAGGCTGTCGAAAAAGCAGGATACACGCCTGGCGATGATGTCATGCTGGCTCTGGATTGCGCGTCCACCGAATACTTCAAAAACGGCAAATACGAGCTTGCCGGCGAGGCGAAATCACTCAGCTCCGACGACAACGTGGCCTACTTGGGGGCACTGGTCGCCGACTATCCGATTTTGTCGATCGAGGACGGGTGCGCCGAAGACGATTGGGATGGCTGGATCGCGCTTACGTCCAATTTAGGTGATAAGGTGCAATTGGTTGGCGACGACCTTTTCGTGACCAATCCAGACCGCCTATCGCGCGGCATCGCCGACAAAGCCGCAAACTCGCTGCTGGTAAAGGTCAATCAGATCGGAACTCTATCCGAAACGCTGCGGGCAGTGGACATGGCGCACAAAGCGCAAATGACCGCCGTTATGTCGCATCGCTCGGGCGAAACCGAAGACGCAACGATTGCGGACTTGGCCGTCGCCACAAATTGCGGACAAATCAAAACCGGGTCACTTGCCAGATCGGACCGGTTGGCGAAGTACAATCAATTGATCAGGATCGAGGAATTACTCGAAGAAACAGCGGTTTATGCAGGAAAGTCAATTCTTAGGTAAAGGCTCCAATTGGCTGCGCGCGCGCTGATATTCGACGTCTTCGGCACCTGTGTCGACTGGCGAACATCCGTTGCGCGCGAAGTCGCGACCGCAATTCCCACAATTGACGCTTTCGCTTTTGCAGATGCGTGGCGCGGCGAATACCAGCCCGCGATGGAGCGTATCCGTTCAGGCAACAGAGGCTACGTTGCGCTTGACGACCTGCATCTGGAAAACCTTCATCACGTGCTTGCAAAATTTGAAACGGCTTGTGCCGAACCCAAGGAGCTGAATCGCGCTTGGGAGAAACTTGATCCCTGGCCTGATGTCTGCGCGGGACTCGGAGCGCTCAAGAAACTAGCTCTCATTGCTCCCTGCTCGAATGGCTCGATTGCTATGATGGCGCGGCTCGCGAAGTATGGCGGGCTGCCTTGGGATTGCGTTCTTGGGGCCGAGATAGCTCGCAACTACAAGCCAAATCCGGACGTTTACTTGGCGTCGGCGCGCGCCCTACGACTGGAACCGCGAGACGTTCTCATGGTCGCGGCGCACAATGACGATCTGGAAGCGGCGCAAAATGCTGGGTTTCAAACAGCTTTCGTGCCCCGACCAACCGAACATGGCCACAATCAAGCGACCGATCTCTTTCCTTCAGGAAGCTGGACGATCGTCGCGCAAGACTTTCGAGAACTCGCGCGACGCATCTAAGAGTAGATATTTGCTCAGAGAACGATCAGAAGAAGTCCCACACATCTTCCAGTGCCTCTTCAGCCTGCTCCGGAAGGTGTTCTGCAAAATGCTCCACCGGAATCATGGGAAGATCACCAGGGGCCTCGTCGGGTGGGACAAAATCGTGATCCGGGACCCGAGCTTGATCAGGAAGATCGTCAGTCGGGCGGGGCACTGGTGCTTGAGGGGGCATTTCTGAAAATCTTGCCATTTTGTTTCTCCTGCTCTTTGAGCAATACTATGGGTTTAGTCGGCACCAGCAACAATGCTGCGACGAAAACGTGGCGCTATTGTGGCCTTGAAAACACGGCAAGAAACTGCGCTCAATTCTGTCGGCGTTAACTCGCGCTGAGTGCTGGCAATTCGCCCGGACGGCTGATTTGTCCGCCGCCGACCGGCGCTGCGACGCCAGTTGTTCCGGGTGCCGACGTTGGCAGACCGCGCATTACCCGAACGGCAAGATAGGCAAACGCCTGCGCTTCCAGCATGTCGCCGTCCAGTCCAGCCTCCTCGACGGGATCGACCGCACAATCGACAAGCGCCCTTATCAAAACCATCATCGTCGGATTCTTCCGACCGCCGCCTGAGATCAGCATCCGATTTGGCGGTGTCGGACAATGATCGAAGGCCTTAGCAACTGCGCCCGCTGTCGCAGCTGTCAGCGTTGCCACTGCGTCCGAGTCCGACAGATCAGAAACAGCCGGACCCCAGTGATGGAAATCGTCGCGATCGAGTGATTTCGGCGGCACACGATGAAAATAGGCTTCGCCGGACATCAACTTGTTCAGCACAGCTTCATCAACCTTGCCATTTGCCGCGAAGATTCCGCCTTCGTCCATCCGGCGGCCAAACCGCGCCTGAACAAGATCATCGATTTTGGCGTTTCCGGGTCCTGTGTCAAAGGCCAGACAGGCACCCGGAGCTTCTGCGGTCCGCATCCTCGGATCAAGCCAGGTCAAATTCGCTACGCCACCAATATTCAGGAACGCCACAGGCTCATTTACGCCAATCCAATTCGCCAACGCAAAATGGTAAAATGGTGCCAGCGGTGCACCCTGCCCTCCAAAGTTCATGTCGCTTGATCGAAAGTCCCAAACGACTGGCAATCCCAAAACTTCAGCCAGCAGAGCACCATTTCCCGCCTGAAACGTCTCACCTGCGTGCGGCCGGTGCGAAGTCGTTTGCCCATGGAACCCAATAATTTCCGCGCCGCCAAACTCTGCGAGAAGCTCGGTATGCGCAAGCTCAACGATCTCCGCCGCGGCAGCGACCTTGGGACCATCCCAGTTCCCTAGTGCCGCGCGCAGGACGTCGCGTTCGGCATTGGAATAAGCGCGATAAGCGCTGTCGCCAAACTCAAAAATGTCAACACCGTCGGTCAGGATCATTGCGGCATCTACACCGTCAAGCGATGTCCCCGACATAGCGCCGAGTGCCCAGATCGGCTCTGCCTTAGTCATCTCTTTCCCTCCCGCTTGCGGGCAAGTATAGAAGGCCGCGCACCCAAGGCCGACCTGGGGCGAAGCATAGACGAAGGCCCATGACCTACCACCCGAAATCCGATTTCATCACGGCTATTATCGAGCGTGGATTCTTGGCGGATTGCACCAATCTGCAGGAATTAGACGAGGCATTCAGCAACGGGATCGTTACCGGCTATATCGGTTTCGATCTTACCGCCACTAGTTTGCATATCGGAAATCTCGTTCAGATCATGCTCCTGCGGTGGATGCAAAAAACCGGGCATCGACCCATCACCCTCATGGGCGGCGGCACGACCAAAGTGGGCGACCCGTCCGGCAAAGACGAAATGCGAAAGATCTTGTCGGTCGAACAGATCAACGAAAACGCCGAAGGCATCCGCACAGTGTTTTCGCGATACCTCTCGTATGGCGATGGTCCAACCGATTCACCGTTGGTGAACAACGCCGAGTGGCTGGATCAGCTTGGATACATCGATTTCCTGCGGGATATCGGAAAGCATTTTACTATCAATCGGTTGCTTGCGTTCGAAAGCGTGAAATCCCGCCTCGACCGCGAGCAGGCGCTTTCATTCATCGAATTCAATTACATGCTGCTCCAAGCATACGATTTCCTGCAATTGCACCGGCAATATGGCTGCATCCTTCAGATGGGCGGCTCGGATCAATGGGGAAATATTGTATCCGGCGCCGATCTTATCCGTCGCGTCGAGGGCAAAGACGCGTTCGGGCTGACCACACCGCTCGTCACACGGGCCGATGGCAAGAAAATGGGAAAGTCTGCCGAAGGTGCAATCTGGTTGAACGAAGACATGATGACCAGCTACGAGTTCTGGCAGTGGTGGCGCAATGTCGCGGACGCCGACGTCGCCAAATTTCTGAAAATGTTCACCGAGCTGCCGATC
>Ga0224508_10002551_pt1 | contig 15391 bp, 7 predicted proteins | sample SF_Jan12_sed_USG_4_FD_170157 | JGI IMG/M metagenome (GOLD analysis project Ga0224508, IMG submission 170157) | Sediment microbial communities from San Francisco Bay, California, United States - SF_Jan12_sed_USGS_21 | ecosystem: Environmental > Aquatic > Marine > Sediment | place: USA: California... | reverse complement strand
TTCCGCGTCGCAATTGGGACAGCCACGAAGACATCGAGCGCGATCATGGCCCGCTCGCTCGCGGCATGGCGGTCGGGACGGCCGCGCTGCTCAAAGACCTGAAACAGTGCGGATTGTTGGAAGACACGATCGTGCTCTGGACCACCGAATTTGGTCGGATGCCCAGCACACAGGGAAGCAAGGGACGAGACCATAATCCCTATGTTTTCACCAACTGGCTCTGCGGCGGCGGTATTAAAGGTGGTGTCACCTACGGTCCGTCTGACCGGTGGGGATACAAGCCTCTGGAGCGCGACAAACCCACGCAAGTCTACGACATTCACGCGACAATACTCCACCTGATGGGTATCGATCACACTCGCCTGACGGTTCGCCACAATGGTATTGATCGCCGGTTGACCGACGTCCACGGACACGTTTTGCAGGAGATTCTTACTTGATGTCGTGAGAACGGAAGCAACTTCTACTTCATGAAATCCGGCGGCCACATTACTGTCGACCCCGTGAAACTGGCGTGCGATTCGTAAAGTTAGCATCACGAAACTTCGATCGCGGAAAACGACGGCCGAGTTTGAGTACGAAAAGGGAAGCCAAGTCATTGGCTTTGAGTTAGAATCACAGCAATAAGCAGTCAACTACTCTCCCGAAGCGAAGCGGACAGGTACGGTTAAAATACGCATGCCAACAATTTCGCGACCTCCCAAGTCGACCAGTCGAAGCCTATGCAGCTTGACGTTTGCGGCGGCAATCATTGGTGTATTCGTCGCTGGTTCATCGACAGTGAATAGCGCCGAGGTAAACTTTCAACGTGACATTCTTCCTTTGCTGCGGGAACATTGCATTGACTGCCATGGTCCGGATGAAGCGAAATCAAAACTGAGATTGGATTCACCGCTGAACGCGTTGCGAGGTGGCAATTCGGGCGAACGGGTCATCTTTCCAGGCAACAGTGCCCAAAGTTATCTGATCGAGCGAATCACCAGCAAGGTTCCGAAGAAGCGAATGCCGCCCGATGCGGACGCGCTCCAGGATTCGCAAGTCAAACTTTTGCGATCATGGATTGACGGTGCTACCCACTGGAAACCCGTACAAACGGAATTGGCATCCCAAAAGACAGATCACTGGTCATTTCAGCCATTGACGCGTCCGTCCGTTCCCGAGCCTGATGCTGCGAAGCCGGTTGATGCGTTTATCAGAGCCGAACTGAAAAATGCGGGACTCACGATGTCCAATACGGCACCTCGTCGTCGGTTGATTCGGCGATTATACCTGGTCATGCATGGCATGCCGCCAACAACTGAGCAAGTGCAGCGGTTTTTGAATGATCGACGCGAGAACGCATGGAAGTTGCTGGTCGACCAAGTTCTTGATAGCCCGCGTTACGGTGAACGCCTGGCAATGCATTGGCTGGACCTTGTGCGATTCGGAGAAACTCACGGATTTGAAACAAATCGCGAACGCCCCAACGCCTGGCATTATCGCGACTGGGTGATCCAGGCGCTGAACGACGACAAGCCGTATGACCAATTCATCATCGAGCAGATCGCTGGTGACGCAATCGGCGCGGATGCGGCGACCGGTTTTCTGGTGGCCGGCCCCTACGACTTGGTCAAAGGGCAGGATAAGCAACTGCGGGTGATGCAGCGTCAGGATGAACTTGCCGACATGATTAACACAACGGGGACGGCATTCATGGGCCTGACGCTTGGATGCGCCCGTTGTCACAACCACAAGTTTGACCCCGTCTCGCAAACCGACTACTACTCAATGCAGGCTATCTTTGCCGGGGTGAATCACGCGGACCGTGCAATGCCGCTTCCGGCGAAATCCAAAGAGCAACTTGTCACGGTGGAACACGAGATTTCCGAGTTGAAGGAAAGTCTAGTCAGATTCATTCGTCGTCCGGGGTTCGCCCATTTGTTGATCGATGATTCTGACAAGGCGGACCAAACGAGTGTGGGCATTGAGTACCTTGTCGAGCCAGCTGGGACAGGAACGAATCCTCAAGGTTCAGGGCCCGGTTTCGCGAGCGACCCCGGTTCGGACACACGGGCCGCTAACATCAGCCAAGGCCGCTACACATGGTGGAAAAACGAGCCGGGCAGAGACGTTGCAGCGTATCGCCCGTTTACTTCGGGACGTTTTCGGATCTGGTTGTCATGGGGCGCGGGGATACATGCACATTCAACAGCTTCGCGGTTTCTGCTCGACGTCGACGGAGATATCAAGTCGGCAGCGGATCGCAAGTCGCTCGCCGTTGTCAATCAACAGATGTTCGCCGATGGCACAGGCGATGTTCCGGGCAAACCGCTATGGAGCGGATTCTACAACGCGGGCGTACACGAGTTGAATTCGCGGCACGCGATCGTGGTTCAGGGCGGAGAAACCGGCACAGCAATCACGGCTGACGTATTGCTGCTTGAACCGATTCGAGATAATAAAGCCGCTGAATCGAATCCAGCCAAACCCAGCATTCGATCCGCAGTCAACGCGACACACAATGTCGAACAATTTCCAGCAGTCGCGGCGCGTTTTGTGCGATTCACGATCAATGCAAGCAGCGTATCTCAACCCTGCATCGACGAACTCGAAGTCTTCGCTGGCGATGACAATGTGGGCCTGGCCAGTGCCGGAGCGAAGCCCTCGTCGTCCGGTGACTTCGTACATCCACTGCACAAGCTGGAACACATCAACGATGGAAAATACGGGAATGCGCGAAGCTGGATTTCGGCTCAGCCGTCCGGCGGGTGGGTACAAATCGAACTGCCCGCGACAAAGCAAATCGACAGCATCGAGTGGGCACGCGACCGCGAAGGGCGTTACGCTGACCGATTGGCCGTCGACTACCAAATCGACGTCTCCATTGACGGCAAGAACTGGCGGACCGTAGCAGGTTCCGCGGATCGAATTCCGTTCCAGGCGACTTCGCCCGCGCAGGTGAAATATGATTTCGCTTCATTTCCCGCAAAAGAATCTGCTGACGGACGCGAACAGCTCGCGCGGCTGAACGCGCTAATAAAGAAGAAGGACGAATTGTCCAAGCCGAAAATGGTCTACGCAGGCACATTCAGTCAGCCTGGCCCAACGCATCGGCTGTATCGCGGAGAACCGAGTTCTCCGCGCGAAGAAGTTGTTCCGGCGGCGATTCGAACACTGACTGATCTGGTGCTGTCCAAAGAATCGCCAGAGCAACAACGGCGACTGGCCGTCGCGAAATGGATGGCTGGCAAGGACAACCCGCTGACCTCGCGCGTCATGGTCAATCGCATCTGGCAGTACCACTTTGGCGCCGGCATCGTTGACACACCCAGCGATTTCGGCGGCAACGGTACGGAGCCAACGCATCCGAAGCTGCTCGATTGGCTGGCAGCCGAATTTATCGACAGCGGTTGGTCGATCAAGCACATGCATCGATTGGTTCTGATGTCGGACACCTGGCAGCAAGACAGTCGTCCGCGTAACCAAGGTCTGGCCATCGACGCCGGCTCGCGATTGCTTTGGCGTTTTCCACCTCGGCGGCTCGAAGCAGAGGGGATTCGCGACTGCATCTTGGCCGTCACGGGCAAACTCGACTTGCGTATGGGCGGACCGGGGTTCAGCGCATTCGAAATCCAGCCGGAAAATGTGCGTCACTACTTCCCAAAGAAGAGCTACGGCCCGGAAGACTGGCGGCGCATGATCTACATGACTAAAGTCCGCCAAGAGCGCGACTCGGTTTTCGGTATATTTGATTGCCCGGATTGCAGCCAAGTCGTTCCCAAAAGAAGCCGCTCGACAACACCTTTGCAGGCACTCAACCTGTTGAACAGCCCGTTTGTGATGCAACAGGCTGACTTCTTCGTGAAGCGGCTCGAAGGCGAAGCGCGGACAGCGAACGAGCGAGTCGTTCGCGCTTACGAATTATGTTTTGCTCGTCCGCCAGATGTGGATGAAATCGAATCCGCCGTCGAATTCATCAGGTCAACGAATTGGCATCAGTTTGGTCGAGCGATGTTGAATGCGAACGAGTTTGTGTTCATTCCTTAAGTTAAAGTTTGCGCTTTCGTGTACATCAAAACCATGCCATTGAACCAAAATCAAACCCGACGACAACTTTTGCTCGACATGACCAGCGGACTTGGCGGCATCGCCTTGACTAGCATCCTGCACCAACAGGGATTGCTTGCCGCTGAGAAGAAGCCACTACGTCCGCAAATCGACCCAGGAGAACCATTTGCCGCTCGCCCCGCGCACTTCCCGGCACGAGCGAAGAACGTGCTGATGATCTTTTGCTCAGGCGCATGCAGTCAAATCGATACCTTTGACTATAAGCCGGAACTGATCAAATGCCACGGCCAGCCGATGCCGGGTGCGAAAGACCTGGTTACGTTTCAGGGTGGTCAAGGAAACCTGACCAAAAGTCCCTGGCAATTCAAGCCGCGCGGCGAGAGCGGCAAAATGGTTTCGGATTTGGTGCCGATGTTAGGCGAGTTGGCGGACGAGATGTGCTTTATCCATTCGCTGACAGGAAAAACAAACACGCATGGCCCCGGTGAGAACTTCATGTCGACCGGCTTCACGTTGGACGGTTTCCCCAGCATGGGCGCGTGGGTGAGCTGGGCGCTGGGCACCGATAACGAAGATCTGCCGGCGTACGTCGCGATCCCTGATCCGCGAGGCACACCGCAATCAAGTGTGAACAACTGGGGTCCGGGGTTTCTGCCGGCGGCCTTTCAAGGCACGGACTTTAACGCGACAAAACCGCTGCGCAATCTCAAGCGTCCGGATAACGTCGACGCGGCAACTGACCACCGAGCGCGTGACTTTTTACAAAAACTCAACCGTCGCCATCTTAAGGAGTATCCCGGCGACAGCGAACTGTCCGCGCGAATCGCCAGCTACGAATTAGCCGCGCGGATGCAGTTGAGTGTTCCTGAAGTTAGCGATCTGTCCACCGAATCGGAATCGACGATCCGCTTATACGGTGCAGATGACACGGAAAACATAATTAAGGCTTCTTACGCGCGCAACTGCATCCTGGCTCGCCGCTTGGTCGAGCAGGGCGTGCGATTTGTGCAGCTCTTCAACGGGGCCTATCAGACCGGAGGTGAAGGGGTGAGCAACTGGGACGGCCATAAAAAGCTGCACGAACAATACAGCAAACACGGTCCCGTTCTCGACCAGCCGACAGCCGCACTTCTGCGCGACATGAAGCAGCGTGGATTGCTCAAAGACACACTCGTGGTCTGGTGCACTGAGTTCGGTCGCATGCCGACCTTCCAAGCTGGTGCAAGTGGCCGCGATCACAACCCCGCTGGCTTCACAGCATGGCTTGCTGGAGCCGGCGTGAAAACCCCTTTCACTTATGGCGCAACCGACGAGTTTGGCTATAAAGCGGTCGAGAATGTCGCAACCGTGTATGATTTCCACGCCACCATTTTGCACATCCTCGGACTCGACCATCGGCGATTATCGTTCTATCACAACGGGATCGAACGACGGCTTACAGACGTCCACGGGCACGTCGTGGATGATATCCTGGCATGAAGTGCACGGCCGAACGAGCATTGCGCGGATCGCTGAAGGAAGACTGCCACGAAAAGCACAGACGCCGCAATGTTCGATCTTGCAGGCGGTCTTTTTGCCGATCATTCAGATCCCATCTCACTCGCTTAACTCCCAACCGATGGCCAGCATCGACTATAATGTTCCACGTGGAGTACCCAATACTCATTCAAGGTTGATTGCATGATACGCGTGGCTTCATTCTTATTCGGACTTGCAGCAGCGACAACACTTGTTGCGGAACAACCAGCTGTCGATTTTGCTCGTCAGATTCAACCGATCTTTGCCAAGTGGTGCTACAAGTGTCACGGGCCGAACGCAGACGAAGGCGGACTTCGGCTCAGTTCGCGTGACGCCGCGTTGGCCGAATTGGATTCGGGTAGCCATGCGATTGTGCCGGGCGATGTTGAAACCAGTGAGATCCTCACGCGACTGCGGTCGACGGACGAATCGGAACGCATGCCGCCTGAAGGTAAGCCTCTGACCCAGGATGAGATCACCCGGATTGAACAGTGGATTAAAGCGGACGCGGGATGGGCGAATCATTGGTCTTTTGAAAAAGTCAGGCGGCCAGACATTCCCAAGCCGATCAACCATGCTTGGGTCCGCAAGCCAATTGATGCATTCGTGCTTCAGCAACTTGAAACTGCTGGGCTCACGCCTGCTCAGCCAGCCGACAAAGTCGCTTTGCTGCGCCGCGCTTATTACGACTTGATAGGTCTACCGCCGACACCTGAACAAGTTGATGCTTTTCTGGCAGACACGTCTCCGAAGGCATTCGAGAGCGTTGTTGACGAATTACTCAAGTCTCCGCATTACGGGGAGAAGTGGGCTCGACATTGGCTCGACGTCGTGCGTTACGCTGAAACCAACGGATACGAACGCGATGGCCGCAAGGAACTGATTTGGAAGTACCGCGACTATGTGATTCGCGCGTTCAATGAAGATAAACCGTACGATCGTTTCATCATGGAACAGATTGCTGGTGACGAATTGCCGGACAAGGACGCTGACAGCATCACCGCCACGGGGTTGTATCGTCTTGGGATTTGGGACGACGAACCGGCCGATCGACCATTGGCTCGATACGATTACCTCGACGACATCTTGCGCACGACGGGCGAGACGTTCCTCGGCATGACTATCGGCTGTGCCCGCTGTCACGATCACAAGATCGACCCGATCGCGCAGAAGGACTATTACTCGATGCTGTCGTTCTTTTCCGACATCTCTCCGCATGGCGGTGGAAAAACGAATCATGTCCAGATCTCAACGGAAAAAGACAAAGCGGCTTTTGAAGAAAAGGTCGCTGAGAAGAAGAGGACGGAAGAGTCGTTAGCCAAGCAGATTTTCGCGATTGAGACCGATTTTGTTGGGCGACTGAAGAAAGTACATCCGGAACTGGAAATCGAATCGCTCAAAGCTGTACGTCCGAGCAATCCAGTTGTGTTGGCGGATTCGATCAACGCTGGCCAAGAGTGGGAATATACAACCGCCAAGCCTGCGGATCACTGGTTTCAAATCGCTTTCGACGACAGCAAATGGAAGAAAGGACAAGGTGGTTTTGGTACCAACGGAACACCCGGCACCGTCGTGCGGACAGTTTGGCGCGATCGTGATATCTGGCTGCGAAAGGATTTTGGTCTGGAGAACATCCCGGCCAATTTGAAACTAAACATTCACCACGACGAAGATGCCGTGATTTATTTGAACGGCAAACAGATTGCAAGTTTCAAAGGATATACCACTGCATACAAACAAGTCGATGTCACGGCCGCTTCACTGGACGTTCTGCAGACCGGTCGCAACACGCTGGCCATCCACTGCCGCCAAACCGGCGGCGGACAGTACATCGACGCGGGGTTAGTCGGTGATTCTAACGTCAGACCTGTCGTCCAACTCGCGAAAAAGTATGGCAAGGAAATTCTCGGCGACGACAAACTCGCGGAGTGGCAACGCTTGCAAATTGAACTGACGAAGAGTCAGGCCCTGAAGCTTGAGCTGAGAACAGAATTCGCAATGGCCGTTGCGGAACGTGGCCGGAATATGACTTGGATTCTTGGACGCGGTAATCCATCAATGCAGGGCGAAGAAGTCAGTCCCGCGTTCCCTCAAATCTTGAATCCGCCCGCTGCGGATATCCCTGCTGAATACGACACGCGCGTAACGACAGGCAAACGGCGTGTCTTGGCGGAGTGGATTGCCAGTCCTGACAATCCAATGACAGCACGAGTCATCGTCAACCGTATTTGGCAACATCATTTCGGTCGCGGTATCGTCCGAACGACAAGCGACTTTGGCTATCAAGGCACTCCGCCAACACATCCAAAGTTGCTCGATTGGCTGGCCAGCGAATTCATGGCTGGTGGTTGGCGAATGAAAGCGATGCACAAGTTGATCATGATGTCGTCGTCTTACCAGATGTCATCGGAGAATAACTCGGACGCCTACGCAAAAGATCCGACTAACGATCTATTGTGGCGGTTCGACATGCGGCGCCTCACGGCCGAAGAAATTCGCGATTCAATTCTGGCAGCAAGTGGCTCGTTGAACCCACAAATGTTCGGGCCCAGCATTTTTCCACCGCTTCCGAAAGAAGTGTTGGCAACGTCATCGCAGCCTGGTGCCGCATGGGGAAGTTCGCCGCCCGAAGAGGCAACTCGTCGTACGGTTTACATTTATGTCAAGCGATCGCTACGGCCACCGATGCTGGCCAACTTTGATGTGCCGGACACCGACACGCCGTGCGCGGTCCGTGTGTCGACGACGGTACCCACGCAGGCGCTTGGTATGTTAAACAGCAAGTTTTTGAACGAGCAGGCGGCGAAGTTTGCCGCTCGATTGCAACGTGATCGGCCAGGTGATTTGAAGGCGCAAGTTGCCCGTGCGATTCGGCTGACTGCCGGCAGACAGCCGCATGATGAAGAAGTCGCTGAAGATGTGGCATTCATCGAACAGCTCATGGCAGAAGAGAAACTGTCGCGCGAAGATGCACTTAGCAATTACGCGTTATTGATTTTGAACACAAATGAATTTGTCTATTTGGATTAGCACTCAACCAGATCCAAAGTGCGAACGGTGTGCCACTGGCTCTGCCAGTGCTAGCGCGGAGATTTGCGCATCGGGCTATGAACACTGGCAGAGCCAGTGGCACCCAAATTCTCACGACTTCGGCTACGGGAAGGCAAGGAGATAACCATGACAGATACGCCACGTGACAGTTTTTGCGGACGTACTCGTCGCGAGTTTTTGTGGCAAGCTGGAGCGGGATTCACTGCACTGCCTTTGCTTTCAATGTTGTCAAACGATGGATTTCTCGACCGGCAAGTTACCGCAGCCGATGGCGATACCAAATACATCAATCCGTTGGCTCCGAAGCAACCGCATTTTCCAGGCAAAGCCAAGAGCGTGATCTTTCTATTTATGTATGGCGGCCCAAGCCACATAGACACGTTCGACTACAAGCCAAAAATGTACGGCATGGATGGCAAGACAGTCGATGTTAAAACGTTCGGTCGTGGTGGGAAGAAGAGCGGCGGCCGCATTGTCGAGCCCCGTTGGAAGTTCAAACAGTACGGTGAATGTGGCAAGTGGGTTAGCGATCTGTTTCCAAACGTTGCCACGTGTGTCGATGACATTGCCTTTTTGCATTCGATGACTGCTGATTCGCCAATTCATGGCTCGGCGATGTTAATGATGAACTCAGGCAAAGTATTAAGTGGAAGTCCAGCGCTTGGCTCGTGGGTAAATTATGGTTTGGGCAGCGAGAACGAAAACTTGCCCGGTTTTGTCGTAATGCTCGATCGCACCGGCGGACCTATCAGCGGCGCGAAGAACTGGTCTAGTGGATACATGCCAGCGTCTTATCAAGGTGTGGTGATGCGATCGACTGGTGCGCCGATTCTCGACTTGCAACCGCCAGCCGGGATGAGTCGAACTGCACAGCGAGCATTGTTGGACCGTTTGATTGAGAAGAACCGCCAGCATCAGTTGAAGCGGATCGGCAACTCGGATCTTGCCGCACGTATCGCCAGCTATGAATTGGCCTACAAAATGCAAGAACACGCACCGGAAGCCGTTGGTTTGTCCGATGAAACCGAGGAAACACAGAAACTGTACGGCCTCGACAACTCTCGCACTGAAGATTTCGCTCGCAAGTGCATACTCGCTCGGCGATTGGTTGAACGCGGCGTTCGCTTTATTCAGATCTACTCTGGTGGCAATCATAATGACGCGAACTGGGATGCTCATGGCGACCTCGAAAAGAACCACAATTACCACGCGGGCAACACCGATTTACCAATTGCTGGCCTGCTGAAGGATCTCAAACGAAGGGACATGCTAGACGAGACGTTAGTGGTTTGGGGCGGCGAATTCGGTCGACAACCGACCGCGGAGTACGCCAAAGGTTCTGGCCGCGACCACAACTCCTACGGATTCACGATGTGGATGGCCGGCGGAGGCATCAAAGGCGGCGTCAGCATCGGGACGACCGACGAACTGGGCTCGAGGGCTGTCGAAAAACCGTTTCACGTCAAGCATCTGCACGCGACGGTTCTAAACCAAATGGGCCTTGATCCGAATAAGCTGGCGTACTTCTACGGCGGGTTGGATCAAAAATTGGTGGGCGTCGAACACGTCGATCCAATTCGCGAGATCATCTAGCCGCCGGGCCCACCGCTGATCATCTGGAGCAAGAGAACACTATCATCAGAAAGGACCGTGCTGAACATGAACGGGACTACTTTCCAATCCGTAGGTTCAATCGCTCGCGTATGGGTTTCACTTCTTCTACTAATGGCATTATCAGTCTCTCGGACTTTGACCGCTGAAGAGTGGAAAACCGCCGCTGGGCATCCGGCGGAGGAAGAGATTGATGCGCTGTTGGGCGTACCAAGTTTGGAAATGCAGCAGGTGTTCAGCAGTGAGCGGTTTCCCAACATCGTTGTGGCTGTGGACGGATCATTAGTGGCGACATGGGGCAGTTCGAGTGTGCGTGCGAAACGCAGCGAAGACGGAGGAAAGACTTGGGGCAGGGAGATTACAATAGCCATGCCGGGTTTTCAGGCTGGTGGTTTGACAGTCGATGAAAAGAGCGGCGATATGTTGGCATTCGTGGAAGCTCATCACCCACCGGCGGCAATTAGCGTCTATCGCAGTTCCGATCAAGGCAAGACATGGAAAGAACAAGAGATAACCATTAACAACGACAGCAAGGGAAACTTGCCGTCGATGCACATGAATGAACATGGAATTACTCTGCGGCACGGCAAACACAAGGGCCGTTTGCTGAGGCCGACTCGTTGGTATGCGGGTAAGAATGAGCGCGCTCGTTGGCCTCAGCATTACACGAATGCTATGTACAGCGACGATGGCGGCAAGACGTGGAATGCCAGCGACCCGTTTCCCGCCTTTGGCACCGGCGAGGCGATGGTGGCCGAGCTGTCGGACGGCAGAATCTACTACAACTCGCGTCGGCATTGGGCACCGGATGGCGAGAATCCGCGTCGGCGATGGACTGCATGGAGCGACGATGGCGGCGCGACTTGGAAAGGTTTGAAATTCTGCGAGGTCCTTCCCGATGGTCCACAAGACACCAACTACGGCTGCATGGCTGGACTAGTGCGTTTGCCTGTCGCAGGCCGTGACATTCTCATCTACAGCAATTGCGATAGCCCGAAAGGCCGCAATCATGGAACGGTGTGGGCCAGCTTTGACGGCGGCGAGACGTGGCCTTTGAAGCGACTGGTCTTTGAAGGCAATTTCGCTTATTCGTCGCTTGATGCCGGTCGGCCGAAAACGAACAGCGAAGGATGGATCTATCTTCACTTCGAGGGTGGTCCAAAAGGTGGCTCGACCGTGGCGCGGTTCAACCTGAGTTGGCTGCTCGAGGGCGAAAAGACGGCTGACGGGAAGCTGCCTGATTGGCTTGAATAGAATGCTCAATTAAAAAGGTCAGCCGTGGTGATTGGCAACCAGATGCAACACGACTTTGATGCGGATGGCTTTTTGGCGACACGATTGTCTGATGGTGACAAGGTTGTACGCAAATGCGGATGGCTTGCATGTCGTGTGTCTGGATTTAACAATCTACGGGAAATAGTTTAGTAGTAACCCGATCACGGGAGCGCAGGCACACTCTTGGAGGGATCGAAATCGCTGACATTGCGAGTCGGAGGAAAGAGCTAATACGATGCGAACAAAAACGTGCATCTACATTGTGACATTGCTGCTTATTGCGATACCTGCGTTTGCGGACAACCATCGACCGAACATTGTCTTCATCCTCGCCGATGACCTCGGGATCGGGGACATCAAATGCTATGGCGGTGATCGTTGCCAGATCGACACTCCGCATATCGACGCACTGTCCAAGGGTGGATTGCGATTTACCGATGCCCATGTGAACGCCTCTGTCTGCGTACCTACACGTATGGCGATAATGACCGGCCGTTATCCTTGGCGCTTTGGCAAACCGCAGCCGGGTGGCGCATGGGGCTTCCTTGGCCTTCGTTTCGATGCAAACACCTTTTCGTTGGGAGACATGTTTCGCGGCGCTGGTTATCGCACGGGCTACGTCGGCAAATGGCATCTTGGAACGGTGATGACTACCAAAGACGGGAAGGTGCAGAACGAGACGAATGTTGACTTCTCGATGCCGCTCAAGGTTGGTCCGGCGGAGTATGGCTTTGACGACAGCTTTATATTGCCCGGCTCGCTCGATATGTATCCTTACGCATTCGCTCGCAACAACATCTGGCAGGGCGAAGTGACCGCGCGAAAAGGCTGGAGCGCTTTCAACCGCGTAGGTCCGGCTGAAAAGGATTTTCAGGATCATGAAGTGCTGGAGACCTTCTATCGCGAAGCCGAGTCCTTTGTTGGCAAACAGAAACAGGACCAGCCTTTCTTCCTCTATCTTGCGCTCACAGCACCGCACACACCTACCAGTCCGGGAAAAAAGTTCCAGGGCAAGAGCGAGCTGGGAGTCTACGGCGACTTCGTGGTGGAGGTCGATCACGCCGTACAGCGCGTGATCAATGCCCTGAAGAAAATGCGGTGCTACGAAAATACCCTGGTGCTGTTTTCGTCCGACCACGGCGCAGCACCTTACGCGGGCAATATCCTTGAGGCCACGCCTGGGCAGATCCATATGCTGGAGAAAAAAGGACACTATTCCAGCGGTCCGCATCGCGGCTATAAGTTCTCGGTTTACGAAGGCGGCTTGCATGTGCCGCTCATCGCCCATTGGCCCGGCGTCGTTCAAGCAGGAGGTGAATGCAGCGCCCTAGTGGGACTGAATGATCTGATGGCTACGTTTGCTGAACTTGTGGACGGCAAGGTCGGGCCACGAGATGCGGCCGATTCCATTAGCTTTGCTCAGCTGCTGCGCGATCCGAAGGCTGAAGGCACGCGCCAAAATCTTATCATGCAATCCGTCGGCCCATTCGTGGTGCGTGATGGCGATTGGAAGCTTTGCCTTTGCCCGGGCAGCGGCGGGTTAGGCCGCTATGGCAACGAACCCAAACCAGATGATGCGTGGCGCGGCGCACTTGAACAATACGGCAAGACTCCAACTTGGAAAGACGTTAGCCAAACTCCGTTCGTGCAACTTTTCAATGTGGCCGAAGATACACACGAAGACAGAAATATTGCCGCGAAGCATCCCGATCGAGTGAATAAGATGGTCGCATTGCTTCGCCAGCAGATTCAAGATGGCCGCAGCACCCCGGGTTCCAAGCTGGACAACGGCCGAAAAAACATCAACATTAACCAGAGAGTGCCTGACTTTGTTCGTAATGAATTGAAATGAGTGAGCCGAAGTTTTCTATGTTGACGTAAACTGGTTCCAGGGCAATCCAAGAAGGCGATGGCGAAAAAGAAATCGAGTGTACCGCCTGCCAAGCTCGAACTTTACGCAAAGTTGGTGGCCACAAATCCGAAAGTGGAACGAAAAGGCGCCACGATGCCATACACGTCCCTGAATGGTCACATGTTCAGTTTCCTAACGAAAACAGGAAAGATGGCGCTTCGTCTACCAACCGAAGAGCGCGAGGACTTCTTAAAGAAATACAGGACGAAACTTTGTGAACAGCACGGCACGGTGATGAAGGAGTACGTTGAAGTCCCAGACGCTCTCCTTAAAAAGACTCGTGAGTTGAAAAGATACTTCGACCAAAGTGTCACTCACGTTGGATCTCTGAAGCCAAAGTCGACTACCAGGAAGAAGCCGTTAACAAAGAAGAAAGCCATGGGGAAAACGACTGTAAAAAAGAGTTCAGCCACGAAAAAGAAAACGGTTAAGAAGCGAAAGAAGTGACGTCCTATTGCTGCGAAAGAGGATATTTCTGTCGCGTGCGGGTCAAACCGGAACCTGAAATGAAGAGAACGGGACCACTTGGACGTGGCAGCTTCTTGACCGCTTCAGCCAACGGTGTCGATACGTCGCCAGTGGTGCGGGGCATCGAGACATTTGAAGGCAGAAAACGTACTCGGTACTGAGGATTAAGATGGTAGGTTCACGATTTAGAGTATTCTGTTTTTGGTTCACACTTCTTTCACTTTCGTGTTTTGCGAATACTTGGGGACAGTCGAGGGTTGTCGTTGAAACCAGTCATGGTAAGCATCAATTGATGCGAGACGGTGAGCCGTATTTCATTAAAGGCGTGGGCGGCGATACGCATCTCGCCGAGCTTGCGGAGGCTGGCGGTAATTCGATTCGCACCTGGAGTACCGAAAACCTCGATAAGATTCTTGACGAGGCGCACAAACTTAAATTGACGGTTTGTGTCGGACTTTGGCTCGGCCATGAGCGACACGGGTTTAACTATCAGGATGATGCTGCGGTGGTCAAGCAACTCAACGACTGTACTGCAGCGGTTCGAAAATACAAGGATCATCCGGCGGTTCTGACATGGGCCGTTGGCAACGAAATGGAAGGAGACGGCAGCAACCCGGCAATCTGGTACGCGGTGGATCACATCGCTCGCGAGTGTAAACGGATCGATCCCAATCATCCGACGATGACGGTGATTGCCGAATTAGGTGAAAGCAAAGTTCAGAACATCGAGCAGTTCTGCCCCAACGTCGATATCGTTGGCGTGAATTCGTACGGTGGCATCGGTTCGCTGGCCAGGCGGTATCGTGCGACAGGCGGAACGAAGCCATACATCGTGACTGAGCTTGGACCGCATGGTCCTTGGGAAGTCGGCAAGACTGATTGGGGAACTCCCATCGAAGCAACCAGCACGGCCAAGGGAAAGAGTTACGCCGACGGCTATCGGAGCGCCGTTGCTGAGCAGAAAGATCTCTGCCTCGGATCGTACGCCTTCCTGTGGGGACACAAGCAGGAGACAACGGCGACGTGGTTCGGCATGTTGTTGCCAGACGGCTCGCGTCTGGGCGCGGTCGATGCGTTGACCGAGGCCTGGGCCGGTTCGTCGCCGAACAATCGCTGCCCTCGCATCGATTCGCTCGCGGCGGACAGAACCAACAAGTTAAAACCGGGCGAAACAGTCAAGGCCCAAATCGTCGTCAACGATCCTGAGAGCGATGCCCTGTCGATCAAATGGGTGTTGCGATTTGACGCTGGGACCATCGGCGTCGGCGGCGATTTTCAGACGGAAGAAATGTCTTTCGCGGGTGCGGTAACCGGCAAAGGGAAAGCAGCCACAGTGACAGTTCCTGCTGGTGGCGGGGCCTACCGCCTGTTCGCTTACGTCTACGACGGGAAGGGCGGCGCGGCGGTTGCCAATGTGCCGTTGTATGTCGACGCCCCGATTATTCCACTCCCATCTCCCAAAGCAAAATTGCCATTCGCGCTCTATGCGGACGGCGTCAAGTCGTCACC
>Ga0224508_10002550_pt1 | contig 15394 bp, 10 predicted proteins | sample SF_Jan12_sed_USG_4_FD_170157 | JGI IMG/M metagenome (GOLD analysis project Ga0224508, IMG submission 170157) | Sediment microbial communities from San Francisco Bay, California, United States - SF_Jan12_sed_USGS_21 | ecosystem: Environmental > Aquatic > Marine > Sediment | place: USA... | reverse complement strand
GACGCATCGCGGCGCGCACGGTTGCGCAACGTATTGCCGACGAGACCCGCAGCGAGCTGGGGGCATCGATCGGCTACAAAGTGCGTTTTTCCGATCACACCGGTCCCGACTGCCACGTCAAGCTGATGACCGATGGGATACTCCTGGCCGAAATCCAGGAGGACAGGTACTTGAGCCGCTACGATACGCTGATCATCGACGAGGCCCACGAGCGCAGCCTCAACATCGACTTTCTTCTGGGGTTTCTACGCAGGCTGTTGCCGCGGCGGCCGGAACTCAAGCTCATCATCACCTCCGCCACCATCGATCCGGAGAGTTTCTCGCGCCATTTCGATGCGGCGCCCGTGCTGGAGGTATCGGGGCGCACCTATCCGGTCGAGATACGCTATGCCCCGGAGCTCGAGGACGGCGTGCCGGCCGGTTCGGATCCGGGCTTGAGCATACTCGAGGCCATCAGGCGGCTCATGGCCGCGGAATCGAAGCACGGCGGCGGTGATTTTCTGGTGTTTCTTGCGGGAGAGCGCGAGATCCGCGACACGAGCGGCCTGTTGCGCAAACACCTGAAGCACATGCAGGTATTGCCGCTTTTCGCACGCCTGTCCGGCTCGGAGCAAAATCGGGTCTTCGGCCCAGGCCATGCAAGGCGTATCATCCTGGCCACGAACGTTGCCGAGACCTCGCTCACGGTGCCGGGAATTCGCTACGTAATCGATCCCGGTCTCGCACGCATCAGCCGGTATAGCTACCGCAGTAAGATTCAACGCCTTCCGATCGAAGCCATCTCCCAGGCGAGTGCAGCTCAACGAAGCGGGCGCTGCGGTCGAGTGCGGGAGGGGATTTGTGTGAGGCTCTACGAGGAACAGGATTTCGACGGTCGCCCGCAGTACACCGAGCCCGAAATAAAGCGCACCAACCTGGCGAGCGTGATCTTGAAGATGCAGACGCTCGGACTGGGAAGGGTCGAGGACTTTCCGTTCGTCGACCCGCCCGACCGGCGCTTCATCAAGGATGGCTATCGCCTGCTTCGTGAGCTCGGTGCGGTCGACCAGGACGATAAGGTGACGCGGCTCGGCAGGCGCCTGGCCAGGTTCCCGGTCGATCCGCGCGTCGCCCGGATGTTGGTAGAGGCAGACCGGCGTGCCTGCTCGAGTGAACTGCTGGTGATTGCGGGCGGCCTGAGCATCCAGGATCCGCGCGAGCGGCCGATGGAAAAAGCGGAGGCGGCGGACGCCAAGCATGCTCTGTTCGCGGACAACAAATCGGATTTCCTTTCGCTACTCGCAATCTGGAATGCCTTTCATGAACAGCGCCGCGCGCAGTCCGCCTCGGCCGTGCGTCGCTGGTGCAAGACTCACTTCCTCTCCTACGTGCGGATGATGGAGTGGCAGGATGTCTACCGCCAGCTAAGAACACTCGCCAAGGAATCCGGGCTTTCCTTCAACACGCGGCGAGCGGACTATCAGGCCATCCATCGGGCGATAATCGCCGGCCTGCTGAGTCACATAGGACAACGTGACGAGGATGCGTACGCCGGCCCCCGCAACACCCGCTTTCAAATCTTTCCGGGCTCCGGCGTACATGCCAAACCGCCGCGCTGGCTTATGGCCGCGACCCTCGTTCAGACGTCGCGCCTTTACGCCCGCACGGTGGCGGGCATCGAACCCGACTGGATCGAGTCAGCCGCTGGCCATTTGCTGAATAGGGAGTACACAGAGCCCCACTGGCAGACGAACAGGGGCCAGGTGGCGGCATTCGAGCGGGTGACGTTGTTCGGCTTGACGCTGTGCGCCAAGCGGCGTGTGAACTATGGTCCGGTAAGCCCCGAGGAGGCGAGGGAGGTGTTCATAAGAAGCGCGCTGCTCGAGGGACACATAAAATCACGCGCCGGTTTCATCGCACACAACCTGAGGCTGCGCCGCGAAGTAGAGGAGATGGAAGCGAAGACCCGCCGCAGGGACAAGCTCGTTAGCACGGATGTGCTGTTCAGATTCTACGAGGAGCGTATCCCTAGGGGGATCTACAGTACCGCTGCGTTCGAGCGTTGGCGCAAACAGGCAGAGCGCGACTGTCCCGGTCTACTCCGTATGACCTTGGAGATGCTCCTGCGCGAGGATGGTAAGACACCCGACGAGCTCGAGTTCCCGGCGACCCTCAAAGTCGGAAGCAATGATCTGGCGTTGCGCTACCGCTTCGCCCCCGGAACCGAGGACGATGGAGTGACACTTGTCGTGCCGGCGTCCTTGGTGAGCGAGTTACGGTCCGAACGTTTGGAGTGGCTGGTACCCGGCCTGCTGGTGGAGAAAGTGACGGCGATGATCAAGGGCCTGCCGAAGAGCTTGAGGCGAAACTTCGTTCCGGCGCCGGAATTCGCTACCCAAGCGGTAGCAGCGATGCCTTTCGCCCACGGGTCGCTGCCAGGCGGTCTGTCCCAGCACCTACTGCGGATGACCGGGACACAGGTACCAACCGAAATATGGCAGGACATGGTCCTGTCGGATCACCTGCTCATGCGCCTGGAGGTCGTCGACGAGGAGGGAACGGTGGTGGCGAGCGGCCGGTCTCTCGACGAGCTCAGCGAAACGCCGGGCGTTGCCCCGGACCCGATTGGCCTAAGCAACGAGTGGTCCAGAACAGGGCTCAGAGATTGGGATTTCCCGGAGTTTCCGGGGCACATAGCCGTGGAGCACGCGGGGTTCACGCTGACCAAGTATCCAGCAATCCGCGACGCCGGTGACAGCGTGTCCCTGACACTCTGTGACAGTGAGGCGGAGGCGCGAGGCGTGAGCGCCGACGGGCTGGTGCGGCTGTTCATGTTACGGTTGCCCCAACAGTGCAAGTACCTCGAGCGGGAGGCCCAGGGGAACCGGGAGCTCGGCCTGCTCTACCAGACTATCGGCAAGACGTCGGAGCTCAAGGAAGATCTTGTTTGGTCATCGGTACGCCGTACCTTTCTTGGGGAGGCACTATCGACCGTCCGCTCTGGGGTGGATTTCGAGCGTCGCCTCGATGAGCAGCGGGCCGAACTGGTACCCAAGGCACAAGAGCTCATGGAGCTGACGGTGACCATCCTTGCCCAGGCAAGAGATGTCCGGGCGGCACTCGAGTCTCTGGACAAGCCTGCCTGGGAGGAGGCCGCCGAGGACATGCGGCGCCAGCTCGGGTCACTCATCTATCCGGGATTCATCAGGGCAGTACCTGACAGGTGGCTCGGACACCTGCCCAGGTATCTGGCGGCAATAACCGAACGGGTCCACAAACTCAAGGATGGCAACCTGGGCGATCGGACCGACGTGAGCGCCCTCGAGGACTTCCGATCCGGGTTACTCGACTATCTAGAGGGCGAGCGGGGCAGCGCCTGCTCGGAGAGTGCAGAGGAGTTTCGATGGCTGCTCGAGGAGTTTCGCGTGTCGATCTTTGCCCAGCGTTTGGGTACCTCAGAGCGGGTGTCCCGGCAGCGCCTGAAAAAGCGGTGGGAACAGGTGCTCATCGAATCGTCGAAGTAGCACCCGGTTCCCACCGAGGGGGGGGGAGAAGCTTGCCGCGCACACCTACAGGCGGGACTTGGCGTTGTCGGCGGCATCCACCAGCCGCACGCTGATCGTTGGCCGCGTGGTCTCCGTCAGCATTTCCCTCACTTCCTCTATGGTCGCCTCGATGGCTTTGCTGGCAGCGTCATGCATCTGCTCCGAAAGCTCCGCGGGCGGCATCGTGACGGAGGTGTCGAGTTCTGCCGCCCCGGCTCCGCAGTCGAGAAATGAGGCAAAGACCAACGCCAGCATGATTAAGCCTGGATAGATAGTCCGTGTGGGTGCTTCGTTGACGTTCATAGCTATCACCTAATAATCAGATCCTTTTAAAGCCGCTTCCAGCGGGCTCACCTTGGATAAAGCAATAGTCGTGCCAATGTTCGTGTCCCTGTCTAATCAAACACTTATGGGAGATTGCTGTTTACGGAAAATCGTTAATACGAAAATCCGTGTTTCATTTTTACGGTAATCCGTTATAATGGGGCCATGCTTGAGGAACGATATCAGTGGCTGTTCAGAAAAATACCAGTGCCGGCAACATCTTCCGACGGCGAAGGGCGCTTTCTGGATGTCAGCGACGCATGGGTCGCCCGTATGGGTTTCAGCCGTGAGGAGCTGATCGGAAGGCGGGCGGAAGAGTTCTGCACGGCCGAATATGGCCGAATAGTCACTGAAGAATACATTCCCTTGCTCAGGCGCACCGGAGAACTGCGAGACGTCCCCATCCAGATGATCAGCGCCAGCGGCCAGATGGTGGAGTTCCTTGTCGCTTCGGTCATCGAGTACGATCGGGACGGCAACTATCTGCGATCGGTCCAGGTCTACAAGGAAATAGCCGAGCATGCGCTGATCGAGCGACGCTACAGGGAGCTCTATCGCTCCACACCTGCGATGCTTCATACGGTTGATCGCAACGGCCGAATTATCGCTGTCAGCGACTGGTGGCTCGGTAAGCTGGGGTACCAACGCAGCGAGGTGCTGGGGCGTTCGGTGCTTGACTTCATGAGTCGGGATTCCCGCGAGGGCCTCGAAGGAGGGCGCCTGGAGGAGCTCATCAACGAAGGGGAAATCCATAACGCGCCCCGGCAGATGGTGACGAAGAACGGGGAGATCAAGGACGTTTTGATTTCAGCGAGTGCGGAGCGGGATCATCAGGGTGGGGTCGACCGGCTTCTGGTGGCGGCCAAGGATGTCACTGAAAGGAACCGCGACGAGCAGCGCATCCGCGATGCCTACGAACAGGTCGCCCAGCTCAAAGAAGAGCTGGAGAGGGAGCGCGACTACCTGAGGGAAGAGGTGAACGTGTCCATGAACTTCGGGCAGATCGTCGGGCGCAGCGCCGTTCTGAAGCGTATGTTGCAGCGAATCGAGGCGGTGGCGGCTACTTCTGCGAACGTTCTCATACTCGGGGAATCCGGGGTCGGCAAGGAGCTTGTGGCGCGGGCGATTCACGCCGGGAGCTCGCGTGCCGAGGCACCGCTCGTCAAAGTTAACTGCGCGTCTGTGCCTCGCGAGCTGTTCGAGAGCGAGTTCTTCGGCCACGTCAAGGGAGCGTTCACTGGGGCCACTCGAGATCGTGTCGGGCGTTTCCAACTCGCGGACGGGGGATCGCTGTTTCTCGACGAGGTCGCCGAGATCCCCATAGAGCTGCAGGGCAAGCTACTGCGAGTGCTACAGGAGCGGGAGTTCGAGCCCGTCGGCGATGACAGGACACGTCGCGTCGACGTCCGAGTCATCGCCGCCACTAACAAAGACCTGGAAGTGGCCGTGGAGGAGGGCCGTTTCAGGGAAGATCTCTACTATCGTCTGAGTGTGTTTCCAATCACCGTGCCGCCTCTGAGAAAGCGCAAGGAAGATATCGTTCAGCTTGCGGTGCATTTCCTCGATCGCGCGTGCATAGACCTTGGGCACTCGCCGCTTACGCTGACTCGGCGTCAAGCGGACATGCTTACGGCCTACGATTGGCCCGGCAACATTCGTGAGCTGCAAAATCTAATGGAACGGGCAGTCATCCTGTCCCGGGGTGGGCCGCTGAGGTTGGACCTGGCCTTGCCTGAGCTCGAGAATGCTCCAGGAGCGGATGCAGCAAGTGTCCCGGAGCGCGGGGCCGAAGTGGATTTCATCACAGAAGCAGAATTGAGGCACCGGCATCGGGCCAACACCGTGGCTGCTATGCGTCATGCGGGATGGCGAGTATCGGGCCGCGGTGGGGCAGCTCAGTTGTTGGGTATCAAGCCCACGACGCTCAACGATCGCCTCAAGTCGATGGGTATCGAACGGCCGAAGAAAGGGCTCTGACCCCTTCTTCAGTCTTTTCTGTCAGAACTGAAAGAGGGGTCAGAGCCCTTTTCCATCGGCTACTTGAGTTTTTCCAGGAACGGCTTGATCAGATCCATGGGCAGCGGGAAAACGATCGTGGAACTCTTGTCGCCGGCGATATCTGTCAAGGTCTGCATGTAGCGTAGCTGCAGCGCCTGGGGTGCCGCGGAGAGAACAACCGCCGCTGCGGCCAGTTTTTCCGAGGCCTGCAATTCGCCTTCGGCGTGGATGACTTTGGCCCGCCGGGAACGCTCAGCCTCGGCCTGGGCTGCGATGGCGCGAATCATGCTCTCGTCCAGATCGACGTGCTTGATCTCCACGTTGGCGACCTTGATGCCCCAGTTGTCTGTCTGCTGATCCAGGATTTTCTGAATGTCCGCGTTGAGCTTCTCTCGCTCCGCGAGCATATCGTCGAGCTCATGCTGTCCCAGCACCGAACGGAGAGTGGTCTGGGCGAGCTGACTGGTGGCCTCGAAGACGTTGGCCACCTGGATGATCGCCTTCTCCGGATCGACGATGCGGAAATAGATGACCGCGTTGACCTTCACCGAGACATTGTCCCGGGATATGACGTCCTGAGTCGGGACATCCATGACGATGACGCGTAGGTCCACTTTGACCATCCTCTGCAGGATCGGGATGACGATGATCAGCCCGGGTCCCTTGACCTTCTGGAATCGGCCGAGGAAGAAAATCACGCCGCGCTCGTATTCGTTGAGGATCTTGAAGGCGCTCGCCAGCAGCAGTGCGCCGAACACCAGCAAGATTGTGAAGAAATAACCCGTCATACTAGTTCTCCTATTGTTCTTTCGGCTCGACGTGCAACAGTAAGCCGTCGATTCTGTTTATAGTGACTTTCTGACCCTTCTTGATCGGCGTATGCGCGATGGCGTTCCACAATTCACCCAGGACAAATACTCTGCCCTCGCCCTCGCCCTCGCCCTCGAAATCCACAGTGGCCTCGCCGGTGGCTCCAATCATGGAGGACTTGCCGCTGACCGCAGGGCGGAACCGCATTTTCGTAGCAAAGTAGATGATTGCCATGATGAGCAGGCTTGCGAACAGGGCAATTGCCCCGATCAGCGGCTTGGATACGCTGAATCCCGGCACGTCGGAATCGATGAGGATGACCGATCCGATGACGAAGGCGATAATGCCCCCGATGCCGAGCGCGCCGAAGCTGGGGACGAAGGCTTCCGCGATCATCAGGATGACTCCCAAGAGAATCAGGGCCAAACCCGCATAGTTGACCGGTAACACCTGAAACGCGAACAGCGCGAGCAGTATGCAGATTGCACCGACGACGCCCGGGACTATCGCGCCGGGATTATAGCCTTCGAAAATCAGGCCGTAGATCCCCACCAGCATCAGCAGGTAAGCGACGTTCGGGTCCGTGATGACGGACAGCAGCTTGGTGCGCCAGTCCGGCTCGAAGCGGTCAATGATGATCCCGGCTGTGGCGAGCTCGAGGTCCTGATCGTTGACGCTGACGGTCCGGCCGTCGATCGCCACGAGCAGATCGCTCAGGTTGTTGGCAACGAGGTCTACCACGTTTTGCTCTGCCGCCTTTTCCGCGGAGAGGCTGGCCGCCTCGCGCACTGCTTTCTCCGCCCATTCCGCATTGCGCCCGCGCAACTCGGCCAGGCCGCGTATGTAGGCGATCGCATCGTTTACCGCCTTGCGCTCCATCGCCGTGGAGCCTGCAGCGGGCTCCGCGTCCGATTCCTCGTCCGTTTCGTCTTCTTCATCGGCCTCGTCGTCATCCGACTTCTCGTCCTTGGGCTTTTTCTTCTCCTTTTCCTTCTCTGGCGCGGGAGGAGCGCCGCCGATCTGGACCGGTGTGGCTGCCCCAAGGTTGGTAGCCGGGGCCATTGCTGCCACGTGGCTGGCATAAAGAATGTAGGTTCCGGCGCTGGCCGCGCGGGAGCCGCTGGGGGAGACATAGGTTACGACCGGAATGCTGGACCCCAGAATTCCTTTGATGATGTCACGCATCGCGGAGTCCAGTCCGCCCGGCGTGTCCATCTCGATGATGAAGAGCGACATGCCCTGGTCAGTAGCCTTCTGTAGGCTGCGCAGGAAGAAGTCGCTGGTGGCGGGCCCGATGGCGCCGCGCATCTCGATAAGTCCAGCGTGCCTCGGGCCCGCTTGCTCTGCCTCCTCCTCCTCTGCAACAGCAAGGACGAAGCCGGCAAACAACAGGGTGGCCGCTGCGATGAGGCTAGTGAGTTTTCTCATGTTTACTCAGACAAATTGTACTCTCTCACATTCAATCACAGTTACCCCCTGCCACAAAGCCGCCCGCGGCTTTTTTTCACGACGCAGGTCCCAACACGGCGATCCGGGCGCACAGCCCGGGCTAGAATGCGGCCAGCATTCGCTCTAAGCTAGGCGGTTTCACCCGTGGGGGCAGGTCCGAAAGGCCATGAAAATCAAATTTCTCACGACCGGTGGGACGATCGACAAGATCTACTTCGACGCCAAGAGCGAGTACGAGGTCGGGGAGCCCCAGATCGACGCTATGCTCCGGGAAGCCTATGTTACGGTGGACCACGAGGTGTGCCAGCTCATGCGTAAAGACAGCCTGGACCTCACGGACGAGGACAGGCAGCTCATCATGTGCACCATTGCCGACGATGCATGCCGGCATTTTGTAGTGACCCATGGCACCGATACCATGGCGGAGACCGCACGTGCCCTGATGCGCCTCGAGAACAAGGTCATCGTGCTGACGGGGGCGCTGAGTCCGGCGAGATTTCGCGGCAGCGATGCCATATTCAATATTGCGATGGCCATGACAGCCTGCCAGGTCATGCCGAGCGGCGTGTATATTGCGATGAACGGCCGGATATTCGAGGGCGATCGGGTGAGAAAAAACGTCGAACGCAACCGGTTTGAGTCCATAGTAGAGTGAGAACAACGATGAGAATCAAGGGCGTCTTCGTCATCGCCACGCTGTCGGTGCTGGCGGGCCAGGCGGGTGCGCAGGAAGAGCAGCAGGTTACAATTACAGTCGAACAGGTCGGCACCGGGACCTACGCGCTCTTTGGCCGCGGCGGCAACATCGGCATCTCGGCCGGTGAGGACGGAGTCTTCCTGGTGGACGATCAGTTTGCTGCCCTGACCCCCGCCATACTGGAGGCCATCAAGCGGGTCGATCCGGGCCCGGTGAGATTTGTTATAAACACCCACTTCCACGGCGATCATTCAGGGGGCAACGAGAACCTGGGCAAGCAGGGTGTGCTGATCGTCGCGCACGACAAGGTGCGCGAACGCATGAGCGTCGAGCAGTTCAACGAAGCTTTCAATCGTACGACTCCGCCGTCACCCAAGGATGCGCTGCCCGTCGTGACGTTCGGCAATACCGTGACTTTTCACTTAAATGGGGACGAGATTCGCGGCATCCACGTGCCGGGAGCACACACAGATGGCGACACGGTGATCTATTTTCGCAAAGCGAACGTCATCCATGCCGGCGACCTCTACTTCAACGAACGCTACCCGTTTATCGATCTGAGCGCCGGCGGTTCAGTGCTCGGGATGATCGATGCAGCGAACCTCATGCTGGAGCTGGCGAATGAGGAAACCACCATCATTCCCGGCCACGGTCCGGTTTCGAGCGTTAAGGAACTGACGTCCTACAGGGACATGCTCGTTACGATCCACGACCGCGTAGCCGCGTTGGTAGTAGAGGGGAAGACCCTGGAGGAGGTCGTTGCGGCGAAGCCTTCCGAAGAATACGACGAGGCCTGGGGCAAGAACTTCATCACGCCTGAACAGGTGGTTGGTTTTGTGTACGATTCCATCAAGGCTCACAAGAACTGATCCCGCATGGCTTTCCCCAAACCCTTCTATCGCTGGCGGCCGCACCCTTGGCATGGTCTCGAGGTGGGGCCGGAGCCGCCGGGACTCGTGTATGCCTACGTCGAGATCACGCCCTTCGATCTGGTGAAGTATGAGGTCGATAAGGAGACCGGCTACCTGCTCGTCGATCGTCCGCAACGGACCTCGGCCAGGCCGCCGACCCTGTATGGTTTCATCCCGCGGACCTACTGCGGCAACCGGGTCGGTGCGCTCAATCCCCAGGCCGAGCGCGCGGATGGAGATCCGCTGGACATCTGCATTCTCAGCGAGCGCCCGATTAGCCGCTCGGAGATCATCATCAAAGCCCGGGTGGTTGGGGGATTGCCCATGATTGACCACGGCGAGGCCGACGATAAGATTATCGCGGTGCTGGACAAGGACAATATATGGGCCAACACAAAGGATATCTCGGAGCTGCCGGAGATCTTGGTGGAACGGCTGCGGCATTACTTCAGTACTTACAAACTGGTGCCCGGGCAGCCCTCCGAGGTCTCGATCGACGAGTCTTACGGCCGGGAGCACGCTGAGAAGGTGATTCAGGCCGCGATCGAGGACTATCAGGACGCGTTCGGTCACTAAGCCATCTACGAAGTATCTCCTACTCTTCAGTTCACATTCTTTAACATAAGCCTGGCTCGGGAGCAGATACCATGGGTCCCTGTCGTTGCACCGCGTCGACAAGACGACGAAGTTCGCTGCGGTGTCTGACTTAATCACGAGAGGGAGAAACGAGTATGAGTAACAGAAAAGCGCTACCAGCGCTTATGCTTGGGGTTTCTGTTGTACTGGGCGGTTGCACGACCTCCAGTGGGACATCGACCTCCGCTACGGCGGCGGCCGCTGATCCTAAGCAAAAGGCGATCATTGCGGAGCAGCAGCAGCAGATTTCGAGCCTGCAGGAGCAGATACAGGCGCGTGACGCACAGCTGAGTGCGGCGCAGCAGTCGCAGGCAAGCGCTCCACCGGTATCCGCCGGTAGCGGGCTGTTTCCGCCCAACCCGAAACCCGGCCAGTGCTATGCCCGGGTATTGATCCCTGCGGAATACAGCTCGGAAACCGAGACGGTTCTGGTCAAGGAAGCTTCCGAACGGGTGGAGATCATTCCTGCTTCTTATGACACTGTCGACGAGACCGTGGTTGTGAAAGAAGCCTCAGCGCGTCTGGAAGTCATCCCCGCGACATACGAGGAGGTGACGGAGCGGATTTTGGTGCAGCCCGAGAGTAAGAAGATCGTCGAAGTGCCGGCCACTTACAAAACGGTGAGTGAGACTTTGCTCGTGTCCCCGGCGCGCACCGAGTGGAAGCGCGGCCCGGCGGCGGATTTCGCGGGCACCGGAGCGGTACTCGACAGCCGCACGACGGACACCGGCGAGATCATGTGTCTGGTCGACGTACCGGCGGTATACGAGACAGTGACCCGCACCGTCGTGGACACGCCGGCGAGGACCCGTGAGGAGATCATTCCGGCCCAGTATCGGACTGTGACCAAGCGGGTGGTCAAGACGCCTGCCACGACCCGCGAGGTCATGATACCCGCCGAGTACTCGACGGTGCAGAAGACCAAGCTGGTGCAGCCCGCCTCGGAACGCCGGATCGAGATACCCGCTCAGTACGATAACGTCATGAAGCGAAAGAAGGTCAGCGAAGAGAGGCTGGAGTGGCGTCAGGTCGTGTGCGAGGTCAACTTCAGCGCATCCAACTTAGCGCTGCTTCAGGGAGCGCTCGCCGATGCCGGTCACTATGCCGGTCCCGTCGACGGTGTATTGGGGCATTTGACCCTCAAAGGGGCCAACTCCTACGCCAAGAGCAACGGCTTGCCGACCGGGTCCAACTACATCGCGATGGAAGTCGTGGAGAGTCTAGGGCTGAGTTTCTAATTCTGAGTCCGAGCCGACCGGGGAAAGGCCGCAGGCTCTAGAGAGTCTGCGGTCTTTCCGATTTCGGAATTAGCTGAATCTGTTTGCGTTCCATGCGGTAACCGATGATCGTGCGCCCGGCGTTGTCGTAGATGGGCTCCCGGCGAGCATAGCAGGTGGTGAGCGAATCCTGGATTTGCTTGAGGCAAACGTCCGCATCGACGTCGATGCTCTGCTCGATGATAGAGCCGTCCTGCAGGCTCACCAGCAGCACTGCTTCCTGTTCGGGGGCTTCCGAGGCCGCGGGTTCCACGGTTGCGCAGCCCGCGAAGAGACTGGCTACCGCCAAGGTAAAGGAGATCTGCAACCGGTTCGTGTTCATATCAAGTCCTCGTGTGTGGCGCATTCCCCGCAGATTGCACGCATTCACGGCCCATAATAAAGCGTGTTGTGTGCTCGTGGCGTGATGGGCCTCACAGATGGATACGTCAGCGTCGCCCGCGGCTAACGTGGGGACGCCAACACGGGATAGCCGCTATAATCGGGCCCGGTGGGGCCCAGAGTTAGGGAGATAAAGCAGTCATGAGAATAATCAGAACGATTACGTTATTGTCCGGCCTCATCCCCTTGGTAGCCAATGCCGGCAGCTACACTGTCCAGATCGGCACCTACAGAAACCCGAACCACGCTGTCATCGAGGACCGGATGCCTAAAGATATAGGCGAAATCCGCACTGTCACGACGGCCTCGGGATTGACAGAGTTTCTGGTCGGATCCTTCGGAACCTTCGGCGAAGCGGAGGACGCGCTCGAACGACTGCAAGGTGCGGGTTTCGACGACGCGTTCGTTCGGCGTCAGGGCGATTCCCCACGCGACAGCGGCGAGACGGTCACCCATGAGGAGTCGAACCTTCCGCAGGATGATCGCGCCCTGCTATCGTCGCTGTCCGAGGAGGAGCGGCGCAGTGTGGTCTATCTCGACGGTCGACTGCACAGGAAAATAGGCGACCAGTTCATCCCGCTCGAGTCCGCCCTCGATCAAAGTGGGACAAGATAGGTTCCGGTGTGGACAAGCGCTGGTCTTCCCAAGACCATCGTCGCATCAATGAACTTTTTATCGAAGCCGATCAGCTAGAGGGAGAGGCGCGAGCATCCTTTCTCGATCGGGCGTGTGCCGGCGAGCCCGAGATGAGGTCTGCGGTCGAGCGTTTGCTCGGACTCGCCGAGCAGACGCCCGAAGATTTTCTGCTCGCTGGAAGTGGCGTGCGGACGACGTCGGGAGCTCGCCAGCTGGAAGACGGTTCCTCGCTCGGCCGGTACCGGATCGCGGGCCTGCTGGGCGGCGGTGGGATGGGCGACGTATACCGCGCCACGGATACCCGTCTCGATCGCGAAGTCGCCCTTAAGACCTTGCCCTCCGGCTTCGGGCAGGATCGCGAGGGCCTGCTCCGATTTCAAAGAGAGGCGCGGGCGCTCGCCGCGCTTTCACATCCCAATGTCGTCACCGTGTACTCCATAGAAGAGGCCGACGGAGTGCATTTCCTGACAATGGAATTGCTCAAAGGCAGGACGCTTGCGGAGGCCGTGCCGGAAGGAGGGATGCCGCTGCAAGCCTTCCTGGATGCCGCCGTGACGCTGGCGGGGGCGTTGGCTTCTGCACACACGAACGACATCGTTCACAGAGACATCAAGCCGGGCAATATCATGCTCGCGGAAAATGGAGAGTTGAAACTGCTCGACTTCGGGCTCGCAAAGATCTCTAAAGAGAAGCGTGGCGGCGCCGGGAAGAGCGAGCAGTGGCAGACTAGGCAAGGACTGTTTATGGGTACCCCCGCCTACGCCGCACCGGAACAAGTCGAGGGAGGTGAGGCCGATCCCCGCTCCGACATATTCTCCCTGGGCGCTGTGTTCTACTGGATGCTGACCGGCCGCGGCCCGTTCGAGGCGGAATCCGTGCCGCGGACCGTGGCCGCGCTCTTTTATGAGCATCCCCCGCCACTGAATACTGTCCGCAACGGCATACCGCCCGAGGTGGAGCGCATCGTGCAGCGTTGCCTGGCAAAGGATCCTGGCGATCGCTACGAGGACGGCGCCGAACTGCTCGCCGATTTTGAACGGATCAGCGCCCCTATCCCGGAGGCGCCCAGGCCTCTCTGGAAGTCGCCGGGTTTCTTGGTTCTTGTAGTGCTTCTCGTTGTTGCGCTGGGGTTTGGGGCAAACAGGCTCCGTCGTGTTCAAAGCATCGAGCACGCTCATACTGAACTTCTGCCTCAGATTGATGAGCTGCTGTCCGAACAGGATTATGCTGCTGCATTTATTCTTGCGGGCCGCATTGCAACGATGCTGCCCGGAAACGAGCGCGCGGCCGCCGCCATCGAGCGCACCTCCGTGCCGCTCGATGCGAATATCTCTCCGCTCGGCGCTTCAGTGTGGGTCAGAGACTATCTGCGGCAGGAGTCCGAGTGGATCTATGTCGGCGACGCCCCGTTGCGCGACGCGCGGGTTCCGCCGGGCGAGCTCCGTTGGCGGGTCTGGAAGCAGGACTATCAGAACGCCGAAGGTATGTTTAATCCCTGGCAGGATGGCTTGAACGTCAGCCTGCTGCGAGTCGGAGAGGGCCAGCCCGGAATGGTGCAGGTGCTGGCGGGCGTCTATTCTGAAACCCCGCCCGCGGTTGATGTGCCCGCCTTCTGGATCGACCGCTACGAGGTCAGCAACTCCGACTATCTGGGTTTCGTCCAAGCCGGTGGCTACGAAGACCCCAAGTTGTGGCGGCATCCTTTCGTGAAAGACGGCCGTGAGCTGTCGTGGGAAGAGGCCATGGCGTCCTTTCAGGACCAGACCGGGCGTCAGAGCCCTGCAGGCTGGATTCTGGCGCGCCCGGCAGACGGTGAGGAAAATCTCCCGGTAGGGGGATTGAGCTGGCACGAGGCGGCGGCCTACTGCGAATTCCAAGGCAAACGGCTGCCCACTGTTTTCCATTGGTGGCGGGCCGCAGGGCTCAACACGCGCTCCAACATCCTGCTGCTTTCGAACTTCGGCAGTGATGGCCCCCAGCAGGCGGGCAACCACGCCGGCATTGGACGCTGGGGCACTTACGACATGGCGGGCAACGTTCAGGAGTGGACCTGGAACGGCACCGGTCAACGGCGCTATCTGCTGGGCGGCGCGTGGAATCAGCCGGAGTACGTTTACCTCGAGCCGGATGCGCGGCCGCCGATGGACCGGGAACCGAGCTTTGGAGTGCGTTGTGCCCTGTCCAAAGAGGAATTCTCCGAGCAGCTTCTGGGTGATTTGGATGTGCCCCGGTACGACTTCAACGGTCAGGTACCCGTGGATGACGAGGCGTATGAATTGTTGCGCGGTCACTATCGCTATGATCCGGCAGCGATGGAAGGCGAGTTGCTGGAGGTGGACGATTCCCATCCACACTGGCGCGTGGAAAGGGTCAGTTATCCAGCGCCTACGGTGGATGAGCCGCCGATGCTCGCTAATATATTGCTGCCCCGTGGAGTACAGCCTCCGTACCAGACCGTGCTGTATTTTCCCGGCAGCGGACCCGAGCGGATCTCTTCCAGCCGCAATCTGGTCGAGCTGCCGTTCGCAGAATTCATTCCTTTCAGCGGGCGCGCGCTGGTCTATCCGGTCTATCGAGGCATGTACGAGCGCGGCGGAGGCGAGGAGACGTCCCCGCCTGGCACGGCGGCTTTCCGTGACCGTCGTGTGCTCTGGGCCAAGGAGGTGAGCCGCACCATAGACTATTTGGAGACCCGCTCCGACCTGGATCTGGACGGGCTCGCGTTCTATGGGTTCAGCCTCGGTGCACACT
>Ga0224508_10002549_pt1 | contig 15399 bp, 15 predicted proteins | sample SF_Jan12_sed_USG_4_FD_170157 | JGI IMG/M metagenome (GOLD analysis project Ga0224508, IMG submission 170157) | Sediment microbial communities from San Francisco Bay, California, United States - SF_Jan12_sed_USGS_21 | ecosystem: Environmental > Aquatic > Marine > Sediment | place: USA... | reverse complement strand
CCGAAATCTTCTGGCGGCGGCGATATTGCCGACATTTCCGGCATAGCCGGCAACCCGGCCGCGCCACCGATTTTGAATGCCAGTACGCGGCTGATATTACGCTTGGTCCCGTCCGGGTTAACTACCGGCCCGAGGAACAGGGAATCTATTCCGCCCCAGCCAGCAACGACCACAAGGTGCTGTTCTCCATTCACGGAATACGTTACCGGTGGTGCGAGGATTGCAGTCTGCGTAGGGGCGGCCCAAAGCCGATCTCCCGTCATGGCGTTGTAGGCAACCATCTCTGCATCCGAATTACCCTGGAATACCAGCCCCCCTGCTGTCGACAAAACACCGCCGTTTTCGTTCGTCGGCAGAGGCACACGCCATTCTTCCTTTTGGGTCACAGGGTTCCAGGCCAGGAGATGACCCTGATAATCAGGTCCCCACTCAGGAGGCAACTCGTTGATTTCCTCGACCGGTTCCCACCAGTTGACCGCAAGGTTCATGCCGATCGACTGCGCCTTGAAATTCTCATCAAGTTTGTAGATGAACGGTTCCTGCTGGGCGGGAATGTAAACCAGTCCTGTATCCGGGCTATACGACATCGGGTGCCAGTTATGTGCACCGCCAGGTCCCGGAGTAATTTTCATTGCAGAACCCGTGTCGTCATAGCGCGCACCCTGCACTTCGACGGGCCGGCCGGTTTCACTATCGACGTGCGTGGCCCAGTTCACCGGCATGATATTTTCTGCCGACAGAAATTCACCGGTCTCACGATCGAGTACGTAGAAAAAACCGTTCTTCGGCGCCTGCATGATGACACGGCGTTCGCGCCCATCAATTTCCAGCTCGGCCAGGATCATATGCTGCACGGCCGTGTAATCCCAGGTGTCGCCGGGCACCGTCTGGTAATGCCACACGTACTCCCCGGTCGCGCCACGTACGGCAACGATAGAAGCAAGGAACAGATTATCCCCGCCATCGGGACTTCTTTCGCTGCGGCTCCAGGGCGATCCGTTGCCGGTACCAATATAGAGCAGGTCAAGCTCGGGATCGTAGGCGAAAGAATCCCACGCGGTGCCGCCGCCCCCCAATTCCCACCATTCACCGGACCACGTGTCAGCGGCCATTCTCATTGCGTCGTTTTCGAAGCCTTCATCAGGATTGCCAGGCACAACATAAAAGCGCCAGGCCTGCTCGCCGCTGTCTGTGTCGTAAGCGGTGACAAAACCGCGCACTCCGTATTCCGCACCACCGTTTCCGATGACGACTTTGTCGCCAAAGACACGCGGCGCACCGGTAATTGAGTAACGCTCATTTCGATCAGTGGTCTGCACTTCCCACGCCAGCTCGCCTGTCTCCGCATTGAGTGCAATCAGGCGACCATCGATCGTGCCAACATATACGCGGCCTTTCCAGACTGCTGCTCCGCGGTTCTGCACCCCACAACAGGATTTGACGTCCCACTCCCTCGGCACTTCCGGATCGTATTGCCATTTGAGTTGTCCGGTCGCCGCATCAATTACCTGGACCTTGCTCCACGCGCTGGTCGTGTACATGACACCGTCGACGACAATTGGGGTCGCCTGCTGGCCGCGTGCTGTGTCGAGATCGAGGTACCACGCAAGGCTCAGTTCGCCAACGTTCGACTGGTTAATATCGTTGAGCGGGCTGTACCGCTGCTCGGACCAGGTTCTGCCGTGTGCGAGCCAGTTTCCCGGTTCTGAATCCGCATTCATGATGCGATTGGCATCGATCCATGCAGGCCCGGTCGCCTCGGCCTGGACTTCAGGCTCGGCCGCTACCGGTTCCGGCGTTTCCTGACGCTGACATCCTGAAGACAGTGCCGTTGCCAACGCCAGCGTAATCAAGAAATGAATTTCAGTGCGGCGTGCACTCATGTATTTCTCCCTATGTTGTTCTGCTGGCTTTATTTCATTGGCCAGTCATTTCTGCCACTTTAGTAGCCGCCATTTTGTACCGCAAGAATTGAAGAGCACCTCTATGGCAAGGTTTCAAACTGATCGAGCCATACTTTGCCGATAACCCCATTCGTATAGAACCAGGTTGCAATGCTTATCCCGGCAATCAGTACCACAGTGTGAATGATCGACAAATATTTTTTGTCGTGACCGTCGTTGGCCTGAAGAATTGCTGACAACGCCGGAACGATGGCCAGTCCGGGCATCGTCTCGTGCATGGCGCCACTAACAACGAGTCCGGCCGATACGGCAACAGTGCCCGCCAGCAGATTTCTGTCACTGTAACGACGACCACGATCCCAATCGTATTTCCGGCGATTCAGTTCGTAGGCGCCCGCAGCGGCCATAAACCCCCACAGCGCACCAAAGAAACCCGCAACCATTTTGCCACCGGTGATAACGCCGATGAGGCCGAAGATTCCGATGAAAAAACTGGGGATACCCAGCAGCACTGCAATAACAGCCCCCGCAGAAATGATGACGTTGCCAGACGCCTTCGGTTGTTCCTGCTCGGGAAGCTCGTTAATCAGTGACTCCTTAGTGCCGGGTTATTTTCGCCTCTTCTTCATTGACTGGCATCCAGTGGAAATGCCGTCTGCCGTTGTGCGGGAAATTCGCGCCTGCATATCCGCGCTCTTGCGTCAGGATCCGCTTTTGGATCGAAAATTTCGTCGATGCGATTGATGCGGCTGGACAATCCTGCGCAATTGGCGATCTGAATGTTCAGACCAGGTCTCGCGTTCATTTCCAGAATGAGCGGTCCCCGGTCCCGATCGATCACTATGTCTACACCGAGATAGCCGAGACCCGTAACGTCCAGGCTGCGTGCAGCGGACTGCAAAATGAATTCCCAGTTCGGTATGTACAGTCCGGCAATCAGCGCACCAGTATCAGGGTGTTCGTCTACGACATCATCGCCAAGAACGCCGGTTAGTGTTTCACCGGAACTGATGTCGATACCCGCTCCCACTGCACCCTGGTGCAGGTTCGCTTTACCACCAGAACTCCGGGTTGGCAGTCGGACCATCGCCATGATCGGATAGCCGCGATAAACAATAACGCGAATGTCCGGTACGCCCTGGTAGCTGACCTCGGCAAACAGCGGATCGAATTTGACGCAGTATTCGATCAGCGCGGAATCCGGGTTGCCGCTAAGACTGTACTGCCCGCTGACAATGTTAGACGTCTGATGCTTAAGTTCAGCTTCGGATATGAGCATGCCGCTAGCCATACGATAACTGCTGCGCTTCCTCTGACTGCGGCCGGTAATGACGACGATCCCGTCGCCTCCGCTACCGCGGGCAGGCTTGATCACGAAGCTCTCATGCTCACCCGCAATATCTGGCAGTCGGCGAACATCGGCCTGGTGACTGATGACACCATACAATTCAGGGACTGCCATGCCCGCGCCAATCGCCAGCGTCTTGGTGATCAGCTTGTCATCCACGCGCGGGTAAAGCCGTCGCGGATTGAGCCGCATGATGAAGTCGGCATTGCGCTGGTTCAGGCCCAGCACACCCGCCGACGCGAGATTTTTTCCGCTAAACATTATTGCTCTACAATCGGTCGGAAGCGGCGCAGTTCTGTCAGGCGGTATCCGGTGTAGCGCCCGAGCAGGAGAACCACCGCGAGAACCAACAGTAATAATTCCGGGAATGTAAATATCAAGTGTTCGAGCCAGTCCATGCCCATCGCGAGATATGCGACAGCGGCAACGAGCAGGCTCCCGAGGCCTGCTCTTATCGCATCGCCGGCGCCACGCTCTTCCCAAACCACTGACATGCGTTCGATCGTCATCGCGATGATGACCATTGGAAACAACGCGACTGACAGGCCGGTCTCGAGGCCCAGCTTGTGCGACACGATACTAATAACGAGCATTAGAATAACAACCACGATCAGCACTGCGCCGAGTCTCGGCACCAGTAGTAAACGCAACCGTTCAAGCAAAAACCGGATACTGAGGCCAAGTGCAACCAGCAATGTAAAAAGAATAACGCCCCAAAACAACTGCGTTTCGCGAAATGCCAGCGCGATCAGCACCGGCATGAATGTACCAAACGCATCGATGCCGACAATGTTACGCATAATGACCATGATCAGTGCGCCGATGGGGATCATCAGCAATACGCTGTAAACAGCCTGCGTTTGAATTGGCAAACTGAACAACGAAAAGTCGACGAGCAGAGATCCTTCCATCTCCGCGCGCTGTTCGGCGATCGCCATTGAGTCCAGATAGTTTTTCTGGACTGCAAAATTGACTTCAACGTTGCTGCCACCATCGACGTGCACGAGTGGCTGGTTGCCACGCCACCAGATCAGGTACCGACCAGGCAATCCTTCCGCACCGGTGTTGGGATTGAAATAGCGCCAGCGGTCGCCGTCATGCACTTCCAGCCAGGGCGTCGGATCTACACGTCGTTGCTGGTCCTGCAGGATCACGCCGCGAATCATGCGCGCCGGAATCCTCGCGGCCGCCAGCACTGTCGTGATTGTTTCGACGAACTGCGCTGACGTGCTCGCATCTGCGAGCAACAATTCGATGTTTGCGCCCGGTGAAGGATCGTTGCAGCGCCGTAATAATTCAGTCGTGAACGATGCAGTATCGGCGGATTGCGCACGTACATCGGCAACGATAACCTCGACAGCGGTTCTCAATGGCTCATTGATAACCGGGGGCGGTGGAAACGGCGGCGTGGTATCGATTTGTTCGCTCGCAGGATCTTCAAACACAACGCGCCGATAGTAGAGAGTCTGCATGCCATCCGTCCGGCGAATTGCCCATTGCGCTTCCCGGCCTCCACCGACGTAGGTGGGAAAAAAGCTGTAGCCTTTTGATACGTTGTACTCATCCAGTGTCTGGAATCCGGGTGTCAGCGTCGGAATCTGCAGGTTAACCTTGATGGAGCCAGGTCCCGCATCGAATCGAATCGTTGTCTCAATCGTCCAGGCCGGCGTTTGCTCCTGTCCCGTCATCGGAAAACCAAGCACCTGCGACTTGTATATAAAAGTGGCTATGCTGATTCCTGCCAGCACGGCGGCGATGATGTAGACGTAGCGCCTGGTCATATCACACTACCGGAATTGTCCCTCAGCCTGGCGCATAACGATTCCCCGGTTATCTGTACATTCTGTTATTAAGTGGGTGCGATTGGTGTGACGGCCGTTGTTAGGCTGGCCCGATTTTACACGGAAAAGGGCCGGGTAAATGCTTTCGGTCGATAAAGCCACCGGTAATTTCAATGATGGCTTTACATAGGCACAAATGTCGACTTTTCGCGATAGTAGTGCGGCCTGTAGCGACAGCAACGGGCCGCCCTTTCAGGCACCAAAAAGCGTGGAAATGCAGAACCATTACGGTGGAACCAATTATCCGTTGTAGACTCTTATTCAGCGAGAACAATATCAAGACAGGGGAAACCAATATGTTGCGGCGATCAATCATTTTAATCTTTGTCCTCGGCTGGACAGCCCTGGCTTCAGCGGTCGATTCCGGAGAGCCGGCGCCTGCATTTCAAGGTAGCGACTTTGCCGGAAACGCCATAGATTTTCCGGCAGTCATCGACGGCAAACCGTCAGTGATGGTTTTCTGGGCAACCTGGTGTCCGTATTGCAACGCGTTCATGCCCTATCTCGGACAGATTCAAAAGGACTATGGTGACGACAAGATCAACGTCATTGTGATCAACGCGAAAGAACGAGGCGTCGGAGATCCCGCCGCGTACGTTGCGAATCTCGATTTCAAGGTGATCGATGTTGCCGAGGGCGACAGCATTGCCGAAGATTACCTGGTCAATTTTATTCCAGGTCTGATGATTATCGACGGCAACGGCAACATGGCCTGGAAGCGCCAGTCGACAGACCTGCCGGCCGGCCAGACTGTCGCTGAATTGTGGGATGGTCAGGTCAGGGAACAGCTGGATCGGCTACTCGCTAATCAATAGACAACTGAGTCGCCGCGCTATTCCTGCGCGGCGACTTCATACTTTTCAGGGCTTGCGAAACTTCAGAGTCATGCGATTGGATTCACCAATAGCATCGACTGCTGCCTTCGCTTCCGGCGTGGTCGCACCGTCATAGCTCGGTGGCAAACGCCACACGTGCTGTTCCTCTGTCGGCATATCTTTACTATTCGCGTTAATATCGGATTCATCGACCAGCTCGAAGCCGGCCGCTTCCATTGCATCGATTACATAGCCTTTCTTCAGATATCCGTTTTCACCGCTGGACCACTTGTCCGACATGTTGTCACGCGCATGGTGTTGCACCACACCGACGATGCCGCCCGGTTTTAAGACGTCGTACGCGTCCCGGATTGCGGCCTTGAGATGCCTTGCATCCGGCGTTGGGTACGCCATGTTGTGCAACGCTCGAACGAACAGTACAGCGTCGGCGGAACCGTGCATGGACTTCGGCAGCGAACCAAAGATGAAAGCGGATACTCCGGCGCTTTCACTGTCACGCCAGGATTCGGCTTCAGCCGTCCAGTCGTCTACCCACGTTTTTCTTCCGGCAAGGAAGTCCGGATTGTCATATCCCATGAGAGGCCACATTTCGGCCGCATAAGTTGCGCCAATAACCGCACCTTCGGCACCGAGGTAGGAAAGAAGTATCCCCGTATACCAGACACTGCCCGGCAAGGTATCTACTACGGTCATGCCTGGCTCGATACCGAAGAAATCGAGGGTTTCCTGGGGGTGCCGGTACTGGTACCGGGCGCGCGCTTCGTCGGGCTGCGCAGCCAGAATGGCGCCGAGCCCTTGGTGGTGTTCTGCACGCACCGTTTGTTGCGGCGATAGCACTGTGAAGGTCACGGCGACAATCGTTAATAGCGTTTTTTGCATAAGAATTCCCCCTGTGAGAAATCGAAATTGTAGACCAACTTCGTTATTGGTTTCATGGGTTGGACCAGGAAAGATCGCGGCTGAAGCCGCTCCTACGGCTTGTTTATTTGTCATTCGCGGCTGAAGCCGCCCCTACGAGTGTATCGTAGGAGCGGCTTCAGCCGCGAATTCCTAAGGCAACCTGCACAGCATAATCCCTGATTGGTCCGCTCTTATTAAAGAGTGCCATTCCTGCGCCGCGAAGCCTTGCCAGCGGCGTTGATTCGTTGCTGAAGATCCGGTTCAGACCGTGGATAAAGTGCAACATGGTTTTGTTGGCGACCTTCCTCCCGCGCTCGTAGCGCCGCAGAACCGGCAAATCGCCTGGGTGTTCGCCGGCAGCGAGTGCCTGCGCAATCACTGTCGCGAGTTCCGCCGCGTCGGCAAGGCCCAGGTTCGCTCCCTGCCCGGCCAGCGGATGTACGGCGTGTGCCGCATCGCCGGCAAGCGCCAGGCCATCGAGCACGTAACGATCTGCGTGCTGTGACTTCAACGGGAAAGAACCGCTCGGACCGGCTACCGCAAGCTGACCGAGGACACCATCGGTCGCATCGGTCAATAACGCCGCAATCTCCCCTTCGGTAGCAATTGACAGCTCTTCCGCCTGCTCCGGCGTCGTAGTCCAGACAGTCGACACGCGACCGTCGGAGAGCGGCAGCAACGCTACCGGTCCGTTAGGCAGGAATCTCTGCCAGGCTGTGTTTTGATGGCTTTTCGCGGGCTTCAGATGCGTAACGAATGCAGTCTGCGGATACTTCCAGGAACTAACAGTAATACCAGCGCTGTTTCTGACAAAAGAGGAAGCGCCGTCCGCACCGATCAAAAGTTCCGGCGTTATAGTTTCGCTTTCCCCATATTCAACGACATACCGCTTTTCACATTTCTGCACAGACCGGATCGGCGTTTCATATTGAATTGAAACATCGGTTGAATCGAGGACGGCGAGCAACTTTTCCTGAATCAAGGTATTTTCGACGATGAATCCAAGTTGCGGCACGGCAAATTCGGCTGCATCGAAGCACAGCGTTTCCGGACCTTCGACACTGCCCATCGCATCCCAGACCCGCATGTCGCGATACGGGCATGCCCGGGTGTTCTCTATGGCATCCCATGCACCGATACCTGCCAGCAACGACGCGGTGCCGGAGGCTATCGCGGAAACCCGAAGAGATACCTCCTCGTCCGGCGAATATGACGGTCTTTTTCCGGCATCAACTACCGTAATTCGTAACTGATCATTCGCGTCATTCTTCGCCAGTGACAAAGCAGCAGCCAGACCAATTATGCCGCCGCCGACGATAAGGATGTCGAATTCGCGATTCATTCGAGTGGCACGCCCCGCGACAGACGTGGCAACCGACCGGCGAGGCCCATCGTGTGTTTTGCGAATGCCCGGCGCACACCTGGAATCAAATCGAATCCGAGCATCCCGAGATTACGCAGCGCAGGGACAGGCTGGCGCCGATCGCCAAACAACCGCACGATGCCATCTGTAAATCGCACCAGCTTTTGCTGGTCGTTGCGTCGCCATTCGGCATAGTTTTCCAGGATAGCCACACTGCCGCAGTCAAACGCATCTTCCTCATCAATGCGGGCATCAGCGATGCAATCACACAAAGCTGCGACGTCCCGCATTCCGAGATTAAAGCCCTGCGCGGCAACCGGGTGGAGGCCATGAGCCGCGTTGCCTACGACGACGCTGCGTTTGCCGATCAGACCATTCGCTTTGGTCAACGCCAGCGGATAAGCGGCGCGTCTTCCAACTTTGGAGAATTTGCCAAGCCGATAACCGAAAGTTTCCTGCAAGGCATGGGTAAACTCGTCGTCGGACAATTCCAGAATTTTCTGCGCATCAGCAGGCGTCAGCATCCACACGAACGCTGCCCGGTCATCGGCAACAGGCAGTATCGCAACCGGCCCGGTGTCCGTAAATCTTTCGTAGGCGTGATTGTCGGGCGCTTTCTCCGGCAACACGTTGCCAATCACCGCCCACTGTTCGTAGTCCACTCGTGAGGCGCTGATACCGATCATATCGCGTAATTCTGAATTCGCACCATCGGCTGCGACCAGCAGTTTGCAGGTCAGTTTTCGCTGCCCATCAAGACCCTCTACGGTCGTCGTGACCGTGTCGTCGGACGACACGACTTCACTGATTCTTGCCGGGCATAAGAGATCCAGACCTTTCACACCGGTAAGTGACGATTGCAATACCCGGCCCAGGACACGATTGATGACGACGTAACCCAGCGCTTCGACCTTTTGTTCCCGGGCATCGATATGGGCAAAGCCGAAGTGACCCTTGTCAGAAACGTGAATATTCTTGATCGGTGTGGAAGCGGCCACGATCTCCGGCCACAGGCCCATGGCTTCAAACATGCGCTGACTACTGCGCGACAATGCTGTTGATCGATCATCGAAACTCGGTTGCTGATCCGCACCACGCGCTACCGCTTCAACAACGGCGACCCGAAGTTTCAGCGGCGCAAGCGCGATCCCCAGACTCGTGCCAATCATTCCACCACCCGCAATGATGATGTCGTAGTCGGTTTCGGTCGCTTGATTCATGCTCAGGCAGCCATCTGGTTTTCGACCTCGTCTGGGTCCTTCGCCAGGCCTTTGCTGAGCACGTCGGGTCCGTTGCTGGTGATTGCAACATCGTCTTCGATGCGCACGCCGATGTTGCGCCACTTCGCAGGAATCTTCCGGCTTGCCGGAAGATAGATTCCTGGCTCAACAGTCGTCACCATACCGGGTTCAAGCAGACGCCATTCATCGCCGACCTTGTAGTCGCCGACATCGTGAACGTCCATGCCGAGCCAATGCCCGGTCTTGTGCATAAAGTATTCGCGAAATGCACCATCCCTGATTAACTTCGGCACTGTGCCGTCCAGCAAGCCTATTTTCTTGAGCCCTTTGGTAATGATGCGAACAGCTGCGTCATGCGGATCATTCCAGTGATTGCCTTTGCGAGTCTTCTCGATTGCCGCAAGCTGTGCCTCGAGGACAATTTCGTAAACAGCCCGCTGTTCCGGTGAAAAGCGTCCGCTCACCGGAATGGTTCGCGTAATGTCAGATGCGTAGTAGTCAAATTCGCAACCCGCATCGATCAGCAGCAGATCACCGTCAGCAAGTTGTGCATTGTTGTCTACGTAATGCAGGGTGCAGGCATTCGGGCCAGTGCCGACAATGGGTGTATATGACCAGGACGCATCATGACGGCGGAATTCGTGCATGTACTCCGCTTCGACTTCATATTCGTATAATCCTGGCGCCACGAATCGCATCGCACGTCGGTGCGCGCTGACCGCTATTTTTGCAGCCCTGCGCATGGCAGATATTTCCGCCCTGCTCTTATACAAGCGCATGTCGTGCAGTATGTGGTCGAGCGCGATAAATTCGTGCGGCGCATGCCCGCCGGATGCTTCGAGCGAGCGCAAGCCCTTTACCCAGTCGGTGATTCTCTGGTCGAATTCCGAGTATGCGCCCATCGTATAGAACACGCGATTTCGCGTTTCCAGGATGCCGGGAAGGATGTCGTCGATGTCGTCGATTGGAAACGCATCGTCTGCACCGAATTCATGCAAAACGCCATCAGGACCGTGTCTCGAGCCATGCCACAGCTCCTGCTCCTTGTCGCGGTCCCTGCAAAACAGGATGAATTCACCGTTGTCTCGTCCTGGCGCAAGCACTGCAACTGCGTCCGGTTCGGCAAAACCGCTCAGATAATAAAAGTCACTGTCCTGGCGATATCGATATTCGACGTCGCGATTGCGGATCTTGACCGGCGCACTAGGCAGTATGGCGATACCATCCTCACCCACCATCCGCATGAGTGTCTTGCGGCGCTTGGCAAATTCCTTACTGTTCATTTGGCTGGTTGCGGGTTAATGAAGTCTCAGTGCAGCGTTGCTGATTCATTACGTAGCGTTTTCTCCGCCGGGGCCCTGAATTCTGCCAGCTCTTCGTAGGTCAGTTGCGCTGCAACTCGCAAGTATTCAATCAGTTCGGCGAATGCAGCATCATTGCCGTCTTCATCGGTTTCATCGCCAGCAGTCGCGCGCGTAATTTCGAGCATGTCCTTGATGATGTCGGACAAGGGGTCCGTGGCCAGGCGTTCGCGGAGCTTGTCACCGTGCGTCTCTGAAACCAGCCCGTGCAGGAATCCTTCGCACCACTGGCCCATCGCTTCCGCACGCACCAACGCAGCCTCGTCGTCGTCCGGCAACAGCAACGTGAAGTCTGATTGCCGTCCGGATAGCTGTTGCCAGGTTGCAGTACAAAGCGCTTCCAGCATTGCTTCACATTCGCTACGCAGGGCATTGTCCGGATCTGTATCGGCAAGCACCTGTGTCAGCCAGCGGGACGCGCCATCGGCCCCGGCGAGCGCCAAACGACTACAAAGCAAGCCGTGTGTCTGACCGGCATTCCAGGTCGAACCGCAACGGCGCAGCGCTGCGTCCAGCTCGTTGTGATCGATTGTCAGTTCCATCGTCGTCCGTTTTTCAGAAATCCAGCCCGGCCGGCCGGAATGATCCCACGTAATGCGTCGGGTGGCCACGTAAATGACCACATGCGCCCATTGGCGATTGATTCTCTCCGTTCGCGCATCTATATTGCTCCCATGGCCGATGATGCAAATGCAATGTTTGAGCACGAACTAAAGCGACTTGAGAAGCGCGTGGATGCTCTCGTTCAGGTCTGTGATCAGCTTCAGGACGAAAATCGTTCCCTGAAGCAGAGACAGGACACACTGACTTCCGAACGCGCTACTTTGCTACAAAAAAATGAGCAGGTGCGGGCCCGTGTCGAAGCGATGATCGGGCGACTGAAAGCTATGGAACAGGGAGGTTAGGCAGAAGAGTAATCGACTGTCGGGGCAGCGCCCATGACCTTACGCACCATTTTTTTCGCAAGTCTTTCTTTGGAAGCAGTCTCAATAATACACGTGGCCGCGAAGCGCATTTTGCGGCGTGCGCTGCGCGAAGCGAGGAGCGTGTCGTGGTTGTTCCACTCGAGTGACGAGCGACAAAACAGCGCAACCGCAAAATTGCTTCCCATACGGGTTTCGCACCACTGGCTCATCTGCTTTGTTGCGCACCTTACCAATGACCACCGGCATTCGACGCGGCACGCGCCTCGCAGAATGGGCCAGTGGACGCAGAAACGCGGCTCACGGGTATTACTGAGCCTGCTTCCCATAATTCTTTCTGTTTCTGCCCCGCTTGGGCAGGACCTGTGACGGAGTACCCGCAATGAATGATATGTATGCCCACGTCAGCGTTCGAATACTTGAAAAGGAATACCAGGTTTCGTGCCCTGCCAGCGAACGCACTGACCTCCTGGATTCTGCAGAAGCGTTAAACGCGAAAATGCGGGAAATCAGGGACAGTGGCAAAGTCGTGGGTCTCGATCGCATTGCCGTCATGGCGGCGCTCAATATGGCAAATGAATTGCTACATGCCAGAGCCAAAGACGAAAAACTGGAAGGTACGGTTGGCAACCGTCTGAAGGTTCTCTCTGAGCGTGTCGAGTCTGTGCTTGGCAATAGTCAACAGTTAGACCTGTAACGCTGTAACCGGGGCGTACTTTCGGTAAGCTATGACTCTGGCGTCTCCTGCAGTGTTCGATACTGACCTGGATACCTTTCGACCCTAAATATTAACCTCGGGGTCGTGCACTGTCGGCAACATTTGTGCAAAACCACTTCGGTGGATAGCCTGTTGTTGCCACGGCTGGCCCCACCTGTCTCTCCGGTTCGAGAGCGACGGTCGGTGACGGCACAGGCGGGAGACGTCTTCTCTTCCTGGCGGATTCAAATATAAACCGATGTCTGAAGCGCAATCGCCAGCGGCACCGTCTGACAATCACGATGCACAAATTGCATTGCGAATAGCCGCGCGTGCCGCGCGTGCGAGTTTGAGTTCCGAAGAAAGAGACAAAGCATCTGAAAAAATTGCGGACAAAGTCATCCGATCTTCCTGGTTTCGCAGCAGCAAATTCGTCGCCTCTTATTTGCCGACCGAGGAAGAGGTCGACACCTGGCCACTAATTGAGCGCGCATGGCGGATGAAAAAGCGCGTTTTTGCGCCCCTCGTCAAAAATAATTTCACAATGCAATTTTGTGAGCTAAGCCCCAATAGCAAGCTCGTTTTCAATCGTTATGGACTTCCAGAGCCACAGGACGGCAAAATTATCACGCCTCGGGCACTCGATCTTGTGATTACACCCGTTGTTGCGTTCGATGACGACGGCAATCGAATTGGCATGGGTGGTGGCTACTTTGATCGCACATTTTCGTTCCTGAGAAACCGGCAATTGTTGTTTCATCCAAAGCTCATTGGCCTGGCATTCTCTTGTCAGCGAGTGGAAAAAATTGCGCCAAACCCTTGGGATATACGGGTTTTCCGCCTGATGAATGAAAGAACCTGAAGCGATCGCAGAAACCGGCTGCAATTTCATAGGTGGTTAGTTGCATTGTAATCAGTCTTTCCTGATTCCTTGTCAACCAGCGCTCATTCGTCCCGGCGAGACTCTTCTTTTGCCAATCGCGCCGACAAAAATTCGCAATTTTGCGACACTTTTTGCCCACGTGAAATTTTGCCGCTTGCCACGCAGAAATTTTTGGCTTTTTGGTGCGAATTTCAACTGAAATATACAAATTCAAAAATGTTAACGGGGTCACTTGACTTGCTGGATTTTTCGGTTCTGTTGTATATACTCAACGCCGGGTACCCGACACGGAGAAAATTATGGCTACCAAGAAGAAGTCTCGTAAAAAAGCTTCCAAGCGAAAGGTCGCGAAGAAGCGCAAGGTAACGCGCAAGAAGACAGCGAAGCGTAAGGTCGCTAAGCGCAAAGTTGCCAAACGTAAGACAAAGCGTAAGACGAAGAAAAAGGCTGCTAAGCGCAAGACGAAGAAAAAAGCAGCTAAGAGTAAAACCAAGAAGAAGGCTAAACGTAAGACGAAGAAGAAAGCCAAGCGCAAGACCAAGAAGAAGGCCAAGCGTAAGGTGAAGAAGAAAGCTAAACGTAAGACGAAGAAGAAAGCTAAACGTAAGACGAAGAAGAAAGCCAAGCGCAAGGCTAAGAAAAAAGCCAAGCGCAAGACTAAGAAAAAAGCGAAGCGGAAGGCTAAGAAGCGACCGGCCAAGCGTAAGGCTAAGAAGAAAGCCAAGCGCAAGACCAAGAAAAAAGCTTCTAAGCGGCGGCGCAGATAGTCTGGGCTAAAAACTGGAAGAACGGTAACCCGGCCGCTGAGATTAAGGTCGACCGACAGTAGCGAGGGTTTACCAAGCCTTCTTCCGAAACAAGAAACATGCCCGCAATTGCGGGCATGTTTCGTTTTGGGAATAGTCAAAATAGAGAGCGAAGTCGTGGCGAAGATTCCGGCGATCGGCTAAGCTCACTTGCCAAATATATCCCAAGTGTTAAATAGCCATTTGTCACATGGACCAGGATCAGAAAAAACTCATTGCCGCGAAAGCCTCGCTGAATTACATAGAGAGCGGAACCGTTCTTGGCGTTGGCACCGGTTCGACAGTCAACCATCTCATCGACTTTCTACCGTCTGTGCAGGACAAAATTAAGGCGGTGGTTTCCAGCTCGAGCGCAACTTCGGCATTGCTCGAAGAGCGCGGATTCGAAGTATCAATGTTGAACGCGGTAGGCGACGTCGATCTCTATATCGATGGCGCGGATGAAGCTACGAAGCATCTGCAGCTGATCAAGGGCGGCGGGGGAGCGCTGACCCGCGAGAAGATTCTTGCCGGCGCGGCGCGGCAATTCGTCTGCATAATCGATGATTCCAAGCAGGTCGGAATGCTCGGCGCGTTCCCATTGCCGATCGAGGTCATTCCGATGGCCCAGTCGTACGTCGCACGCAAGCTGGTTAAAATGCGCGGCCAGCCGATCTGGCGCGAAAATTTCATCACCGACAACGGCAACCATATTCTGGACATTCACAACCTTCCGATCACCAATCCGCTGGAAATGGAAACCCGTATCAATCAGATTCCCGGAGTCGTCACCGTCGGCATATTTGCACACCGGCCTGCCGATGTATTGATTGTCGGTGAGGATACGGGGGTGCGGACGCTGGGTGGGTAGAGAATCTGGGGACATTCACCTTAATTCTGCGCGAGGTTACTCAACGTTTGTCTCATTCAACGGAATTAAGGTGAATGTCCCCTAACGCGTCCAAAATCGCTCCAGGCGATTTTGTCGAACGAAGGTTCAAATCGGACTTGTCTCCCAACCAATGTAGAAAGGGCCATCCATGGCTTTGGCCCTGCGGGCGCGCTTCGCGCGTCCAAAATCGCTCCAGGCGATTTTGTCGAACGAAGGTTCAAATCGGACTTGTCTCCCAACCAATATAGAAAGGGCCATCCAAACGGATGGCCCTTTGATGTTGGGGAGACAAGGATTGACCAAAGCCATCCATGGCTTTGGCCCTGCGGGCGCGCTTCGCGCGTCCAAAATCGCTCCAGGCGATTTTGTCGAACGAAGGTTCAAATCGGACTTGTCTCCCAACCAATATAGAAAGGGCCATCCGT
>Ga0224508_10002548_pt1 | contig 15399 bp, 10 predicted proteins | sample SF_Jan12_sed_USG_4_FD_170157 | JGI IMG/M metagenome (GOLD analysis project Ga0224508, IMG submission 170157) | Sediment microbial communities from San Francisco Bay, California, United States - SF_Jan12_sed_USGS_21 | ecosystem: Environmental > Aquatic > Marine > Sediment | place: USA... | reverse complement strand
TCCGGCCGCGCGATATTACCTGAATTGTCGATGTGATAGAGCAACGCCCGACTGGTCACGGCGCGTTCATTCCCGGAATCGTGGTCGGTGCCGGAATCGACCACGTCCTTGAACATCATGCCGTTCCATTCCTGGGCCACCGGCTGCGACAGCAATTGGGCGACGAGCCAATACACCGGTTTGGCCTCCTCCAGCGTCCAATCGTCCAGCGGCAAACGGCCCAATACCGCAAATCTCCGGCCATCGGACAGCCGGGCTTTTACGTCCGCGACCGTGTCGCGAACCGCCACCAGATCGAACATCTCCGGCGTCAGCATCAGTGTCGGCAGAGCGTGTTTTCGGAGCCGTGCGACGACGCCCGCCAATTCCGCCAACGCGGATTTGTCCAGCGATACGGTCCAGTCGTCGGGCGTGAGATCGGCACCGCGCCACGATTCCGGACCGTCGAAGTCTTTCCCGGCCATCCGGAGCGGTACGCCTTCGTCGAGTGTCAGGCAACCATCAGATCGCATCGCCAACCCCCCTTGTGGCCCGGACCCGCATTTAGAATAGGAGCCGACAACCCGGCGAATCCAGCCGGGTTGTCCGCAGATGGGCGTCAGACGTCCTACTTGAAACTCATCTGCTGAAGATGCAGCTCACTGTTGGTCGAAATGCTGGGCTTGAAGTTGAGCCGTTTGCCGACCCGCGAATACCCGACCATGTGATACATCCAGACATCCGAGACGATGTCTTCGTAGATGATGCGGTTGACCTCCTGCCAGGTCTTGCGGCGTTCGTCGCCGGAAAGCGTCGATGCCTTGGAGATCAGCTTGTCCAGATTCTTGTCGCACACGGTCGACTGGGCGCCACCGCAGGCGAACTTGTTGAAGATCGAGAACACCGCATCGCCATTGTTGTTGTCGTGCTGCGCCTGCAGCAGAACCGGCTTGCGGTCCTCGGCATACGGCTTGGTCAGGATGTTCAGCCATTCGCCGACTTCAAGCATGCGCAGCTTTACGTTCAACCCGACCGCCCGATACATGGCCATCATCGCTTCCATGGTCTCGGTGCCGTTGGGATAGATGTTGATGCGCCCGACAATCTCGATTTCCTTGCCCACCGGTACGCCGGCGGCCTTGGCCTCCGCGAGCAGCTTCTTCGCCTTCGCGGGATCGTACGGCCGTACCTTGAGTTTGGGATTGTGGCCGTTGATGCTGGGCACGACGATCTGCGTCGCGTGGTCGACGTCTTTCGACAACACGCTGCCGCGAATCGCCGCCCGGTCGATGGCGTAGTTCAACGCCAACCGCACGCGCTTGTCGTTCAGTGGCGGACGCGTCACGTCGATACGAAGCCGTGTGGTTTCCGAGTTGGGGTAGCTGAAATCCATGCTCGGATCGTTGGCGTCCTGCACCGCGATATTCGGCGCGATATCGGCCTCGCCGACTTTCACCATTGCGGCCCGCACCGCAGATTCCGTGCGCCAGACGTAGCGCGCGCCCTCGACCACCGGTTTCTTGCCCCAGTATCCGTCGAACCGTTTGACGGTGATTTCCTGCCCCGGCACCCATTTCTCGAACTTGTAGGGGCCGGTGCCAATGGGATTGAGCACCAGCTTGTCGGTCGGCGTATTCGGCGACGACAGGGAGACAACGCCCATCCGGGTCGGCAGGATCGGCACCGCCTTATTGGCGCTGATCTCCAGCGTGTACTCGTCGATCGCCTTGCCGGTGATCTTCAGGTCGCCGAAGGATTTGGTGCGGGTTTCGCAGTCGAGACCGCCGGTGCCCCGCGCCTTGCCCTTGCCCGTGTTCATGGTGCGTGCAATCGCCTTCACCGCGTTCGCCGCGTTGAAGGGCGCACCGTCATGGAACTTGACGCCTTGGCGGAGCTTGAACCGCCATGTCTTATCGTTGACTTTGCTCCACGACAGCGCGAGCCGGGGCGTGATGCTGCCGTCCTTGGCGTCGATTTCGGTCAGCGTCTCGACGATATTCTGTTTCGCGACCCGCCCGACCGTCGAGCGGTTCGAGTTACAACCGTCCAACCCCTCGGGCTCTTCGGAGAGCACCACGGTTACAATTTTGCCCTGCGCATGGGCCGATGGCGCAGCCGCAAGGGCCCATGCGGCGGCCGCCGCCATGGCTCCACCCGCCAACCACAGGGTACGGCCCGGCATGCCGCCGACCCGCGCGGATAATTTCCTTTGTATCATCAGTTCGCTCCCATCCTTTGGAATTCGCCAGGGGACGCGGACCGGAGAGTCCGCGCTAAAGGTTTCCACTCGGTGCATTATCCGCCACGAATGGTTCCAATTCTTTTTGAATCTCCAAAAATGCTCACCGATTAACATAGCCCTGTCAACCGAAGGCCCTATTGCACGAGCCGGGATTGATTGAATCCCGCCGCACCCCGTAACATCGACCGGTGCCGCACCCCTTCCGCCACCGGGATGAACGACCATGATCGACCCGATCCGCCTCGAATTGATCAAAAACGCGCTGGTCATGGTTTCGGACAATATGATGGTGTCGGTCTTGCGCACGTCGCGCTCGACGCTGGTCAAGGCCAACATGGATTTTTCCGCGTCGATCTGCGACGGCGACGGCAACATGGTGGCCCAGGGATTGGCATTGCCGGCGCATCTGGGGGCGACCATGCCGGCGCTCAAAGGCTGCATCGATTATTTCGGGAGCGATATCGTTCCGGGCGATATTCTGGCGAACAACGACCCCTATGCGGGCGGCAGCCATTTGAACGACATCTTCATGTTCAAGCCTGTTTTCAAAGATGGCGTGCGCGTCTGCTTCCTCGGCCTGATCCTGCATCACACGGATCTGGGCGGCCGCGTCGCCGGCGGTCAAGCCGCCGACAGCAACGAAATTTACGAAGAAGGGCTGCGGATCCCGCCAAGCAAGATTTATCAAGGCGGGCAACCGAACGACACGCTGCTACGGATCATCGAGCACAACACACGGGTTCCCGACAAGGTACTGGGCGATGTCCGCGCCCAGATCGCGGCGCTCGATGCGGGCGAAACGGAAATCCACAAACTGGTCGAGACCTACGGCGCCGCCGAGGTCAAAACCTATATGACCGCCCTGATCGACTATACCGAACGGCTGGTGCGCAACAGCATCGCGGCGCTGCCGGACGGGGAAACCGAGTTTACCGAATGGAACGACGATGACGGGGTCGGCGGCGGACCGGTCAGGATTCACATCAAGCTGACCGTCAAGGGCGACGAGATAATCGCCGACTATACAGGCACCTCGCCCCAGATGGGCGGTGCGTTGCACACCAATTATTGGTTCACCGCATCGCTGACCTATGCCGGACTGCGCGCGGTCATGCCGCCGGATACCCCGAACAATGTCGGCTTTTACCGGCCGATCACGGTGATCGCGCCCGAAGGCAGCTGGGTCAATCCGCGCTTCCCGGCCGCGGTCGGCGCCCGGGGACAAGGTGGCTATCGCGTGCGCACCGTGGTCACGGGCGCACTCGCTAAGCTGTTGCCCGACCGCATGCCCGCCTGTCCCGGCGGCAATGAATTCGGCCTGTCGGTGACCGGGCTGACGCCCGATCGAAAGCGCTTCCTGCACGTGGAATTTCACAACATGACCGGGCGCGGCGGCGGCCCCGACCAGGACGGCCAGGATGCGGGTCCGTACTGGCTCGGCAATCTGTCGAACACACCGGTCGAGGTCATCGAAGCGGAGAACCCGCTACGGATCGAGGAATACGGCTTCCTGACCGATACCGGCGGCCCCGGGAAATACCGCGGCGCGCTCGGCATGGTCCGCCAATACCGGCTGCTGAACGACGATGCCATCGTGCAGCAGCGCGCGGACCGCCATGTCTTTCCCTGCTGGGGCATCTTCGGCGGCAAGCCGGGCGCGCTGTCCCATTCCTATTTCATCCGCGACGGCGAGCGCGAAGAGGCTCCTTCCAAATTCGTCCGGTCGATGCGCAAGGACGAGATTTTCCGGGCGGAAATGGCGGGTTCGGGCGGATACGGCGATCCGCTCGAACGCGACCCGGAAGCGGTCGCCGACGACGTTCGCCAGGACAAGATGACGCCCGACCACGCCAAGGCGGAATACGGCGTTATCCTCGAGCCGGAAACGCTCGCCCTCGACACAGGCCAAACCACTGCGCTTCGAAAACGCCGCGCCGCCGAGCCGTCCGCATGACCGGATATCGCCTCGGCATCGACATCGGCGGCACCTTTACCGACATCGTCTTGCTGGGCGCGGACGGGACGCTGCACAGCAAGAAAATCCTGTCCACGCCCGACGACTACAGCCGCGCCATCGAGGACGGCGTTCGCGCCCTGCTCGATGCGACCGGCATCCGGCCCGGCGAGATCGAAGAGGTGGCGCACGGCACCACGGTCGCGACCAACGCGATCATCGAACGCAAGGGCGTCCGCGTCGCGCTGGTGACCACACAGGGTTTTCGCGACGTTCTGGAGATCGGCCGGTTCCGCTCGCCGCAGCTCTATGACGTCAGCTTCAGAAAGCCGGACGCCCTGGTCGAGCGGCGCCTGCGCTTCCAGGTGCCCGAACGGATATCGGCGACCGGCGAGGAGGTGCATCCGGTCGATACAGATGCGGTGAGCGAAATCGCCAAGCGCTGCGCGGCCGAGAACGTCAACGCGATTGCCATCTGCTTTATCAATGCCTATGTGAATCCGAGTCACGAAATCGAAGCCGCCAACCTGTTCCGGGACCGGCTACCGGATCTGCCGGTAACCGTATCGAGCGAGCTGGTGCCGCAAATTCAGGAATACGAACGGACCAGCACGACGGTGGTCAACGCCTATATCCGGCCGGTCATCGAGGGATATACGCGCCGGTTGGAGGAACGCCTGCGATCCCTCGGCATCACCGTCACGCTCAACATCATGCAATCGAACGGCGGCGTGCTGCCGGCCGAGATCGCCGCCCGCAAACCGATCTTCATCATCGAATCCGGTCCCGCGGCCGGGGTGGTCGGCGCGCAACGGCTCGGCGAAAAGCTCGACAGCGGCGACACGATCGTCTTCGACATGGGCGGCACGACGGCGAAGGCCGCAATCATCATCGGCAACGAATATGGCATGGCGCCGGAAGCCGAGGTCGGCGGTGGCGCCGCGCTCGGCCATCGCATGATCCGGGGCGGCGGCTATGTCGTCCAGGCGCCGACCATCGACATCGCCGAAGTCGGCGCGGGCGGCGGCAGCATTGCATGGATCGACCCGGGCGGCCTGCTGCAGGTCGGACCGCAAAGCGCGGGCGCCTATCCGGGGCCGGTCTGCTACGACCAGGGCGGCGACGCGCCGACCGTAACCGACGCCAACCTGCTGATCGGCTACCTCAACCCGGCCGTTCTTGTCGGCGGCGAGTTGGCGCTCAACCGGGAGCGCGCGGAGCGTGCGGTCGCCCGGCAGGGCGATGCGCTGGGACAGGAGGCGACGGACACCGCCTATGGCATTCATCTGATCGCCAATGCACGCATGATGCGGGCGCTCAGCGCGGTATCGTCGGAGCGTGGTCTCGACCCGGCGCGCTTCGGCATCCTCGCCTTCGGCGGCAATGGCGGTGTGCATGTCTCCGGCCTCGCTGAGGCGCTGCGGATCAACCGCATTACCGTTCCGCCCGCAGCCGGCCTGTTCAGCGCGCTCGGCCTGTTGTTCGCGGATGTGGAACACCAGTGCATCCGGGCGTTCTACAACCCGTTCGACGGGCTGGATTTGGACAATTGCACCGCGGTGATCGGCGCGCTGCGGGCCGAGGCCGACGAATTGCTGGCGGCAAACGGGTATGTCCCGGCGCGCCGCCAGATCACCTGTTCGGCGGAAATCAAATACATCGGCCAGAATACCGCGTTATCGATACCGGTCGGCGAACCGCGCCTGAAAGACGACGACATCGCCGCGCTTGCCGAGGCCTTCGCCGTGGCACATGAAGCCACCTTCGGCTACCGATCGGATGAGGAAGGCCTTCAATTCGTCTCCCTGAAAGTCGTCGGCCGGGGAATGCCGGATGCGCCCCGATTGCCCAAGCAGATCGACCTGGGACAGGGGTTTCGGGCGCCCGCCAACAACCGGCCGGCCTATTACGGCCCGGAGCACGGTTGGATCGAGACGCCCGTGCTGAGCCGGCTGGACCTGGATGCGACGCCGCGCCCGGGTCCGTTGATCGTCGAGGAGTACGACAGCACGACCGTCGTCCGCCCCGGCTGGACCGCGGCCGTCGATGGCTGGAACAACATCGTCCTGAACCGTGAGATGGGCTGACGCGGACGACACTTCCACCATCGAACCGGCTTGGCCGGTTTTGTGATCGCGACAACGCAAGGTATCCTTCCCGACATCGAACCAATCGCCGGGGAAATTTCGTGGCCGATATCGACGCGCAATTGCGTGAAGCGCAGCGTTCGGGACGCACCGCGTTGCCGGAAGCAACGGCAAAAGCCGTCCTGTCGGCGTATGGCATCGCCGTTCCCCGCTCGACAACCATCGCCGCACCGGACGACGCCGGGGACTCCATCGCGGATTTGCAGCCCCCCTTCGCGGCAAAACTCGTATCCCCCGAGGCAACGCACAAGAGCGACGTCGGCGGCGTCCGGATCGATCTGGCAACGCCGCAGGCTGTCCGGAATGCGTGCCAGGAGATCGCCGACTCCGCGGCGGCGCACAGCATCGCGCTTGAAGGTTTCCTGGTCGAAGAGATGGCGCCGCCCGGCACCGAAGTGGTGATCGGCGGGATCATCGACGATTGTTTCGGTCCCGCGATCATGTTCGGCCTGGGCGGGATCTTCGTCGAACTGCTCGAGGACGTTTCCTTCCGGATTTGTCCGATCGACGAAATCGACGCCCGTGAGATGATCGGCGAAATTCGCGCCGCCGCCCTGCTCAAGGGAGCGCGCGGTCGTCCCCCGGTTTCCGAAGCTGCGATCGTCCAGGCATTGCTGAGCCTGGGCGGAGAAAATGGGCTGTTTCTCGCCCATGCCGAATTGATCCGCGAGATCGACATCAACCCGTTGATCGTCTCCCCGACCGGCGCGGTCGCCGCCGACGCGCGCATCATTCTGACAGAGCGGCAGGCGACCGATGACTAGTCCGCACACCTGCTTCGACGCCCTTTTCCGGCCGAACACCATTGCGGTCTTCGGCGCGTCGACGGCCGGCCGGGGCTTCGCGAATGACTTCATCCAGGCAACGCTGAAACTCGGCTTCACCGGCGAAATCTACCCGATCCATCCCAACGCAACGGAGATCGAGGGGCTCAAGGCCTATCCGACGCTCGATGCAACGCCGTCACCGATCGATTACGCCTTTATCGGTATCGGCGCGCGGCATATTCCAGCGATCCTGGCGGCAGCGAACGGAAGAGTAAAATTCGCACAAGTGATCTCATCGGGCTTCGGCGAGATGGCGGATGGCGGCAAGGCGCTGGAGGCGGAGCTTGTCCGTGCGGCGCACGCCGGCGGCATGCGCCTGCTCGGCCCGAATTGTCTCGGCACCTACAGTCCGGGCGGCCGCATCAGTTACGACCGCGGCACGGATGGCATCGTCGGCCCGGTCGGCATCATTTCGCAAAGCGGCGGGCTCACGCGCGACCTGCTGCGCCGCGGCGGCCGCCGGGGTATCCGCTATAGCGCGGTGCTGTCGATGGGCAATTGCGCGGATTTGAGCCCCTCGGATATGCTGGAACATTTTCTCGACGATCCGGGGACGACCGTCATCGGCATGTATCTGGAACATATCCGCGACGGCCGCCGGTTCTTCGAAATCCTGCGTGCCGCAAAAGCGCGGAAACCGGTGGTGGTCCTGAAAGGCGGCCGCACGCAGGAAGGCAGCCGGGCGGCCGTTTCGCATACCGGCGCGCTCGCCGGCGACGACCGGATGTGGACGGCGCTTGCCCGCCAGACCGGATCCATCCTTGTCGACACGCTGGAACAAATGCTCGACCAGTTGCTGATCCTGCAGCACCTGACACCGAATGCGGACAAACCGACCCATTCGATCGCACTTTTCGGCAATGGCGGCGGCACCGGCGTGCTTGCCACCGATCTATTCGCCCGCAACGGATTGTCGGTGCCCCGTGCCAGCGACCGAACCTTTGCCACGCTGAAGGCGATGGAGCTCCCGCCCGGCACCAGCCTGGACAATCCCTACGACACCCCATCCGGGACGCTCAAGGTCGAAGACGGACTCGTCGCGGAGACGCTGCTGCGCGAAATCGTCGAAAACGAATCGCTCGATGCGATGGTGGTCCACATCAACATGCCGCAATTCCTGAACCCGAACGACCGTGATCGTGACGTGTTCGGCAATCTGGTGCGCGCAGCCATCCGCGTGCGCGAGGAAAGTGTCGGGAAAACGCATTTCGTCCTGGTCCTGCGCTCCGACGGCGAGCCCGAGATCGAGGCGCGCAAGTTCGAGGAGCGAAACCGTGCGCTGGAGATGGGCGTCCCGGTGTTCGACGAACTGCCGAACGCGGCGGTCGCGTTGGCCGGTCTAAGAGATTACGAGCACTACCTGAATCGTCGCCGCGGCGGCACCTGAATGGGCGGAAAACCTTAACGCACCACGAAAAAAGAAAGGTGAGATCGAATGCAGGGCGAAGCGGTACTATATGAAGTCAGGGAGCATGTCGCCTGGATCACCCTCAATCGGCCGGAAAAACGGAACGCGATCAACCGTGCCATGCGCAAGGAGGTCCAGGAAGCCTACCAGGACGTGAACAGCAATCCCGACATCTGGCTCGCGGTAATCGGCGCCAACGGCGAGGTGTTTTGCAGCGGCAAGGATTTGCTCGAAACCCAGCCCGAAGACGACGGCGAGGTGATGTCGAATGACGAGCTGTATCTGTTCCAGCGCCATATCTACAAACCGATTATCTGCGCCATAAACGGCCCGTGTTACGCACAAGGGGGCGGCTTCGCCTTCAATTCGGACATCGTCCTCATGTCGGAGCGCGCATCGCTCGGCTGGCCGCAGGTCAAGCGCGGCATCTCGTCGGTAAGCGGGCCGACGCTGTGCGCGCAGTCGATCCCCTGGGTGCAGGCCATGGCGTATCTGATGCGCGGCAAGCCGATCCCGGCATCGGAGTGTTTCCGCTTCGGTATTGCCAACGAAGTGGTGGCGCCGGACGACCTGATCCCGGCGGCCGAACGCTGGGCGGCCGAGATCCTGGAGAATGCGCCGCTCGCGGTGCGCGCCATAAAGGAAGCGGCCCGCCGCGGTGAGCATCTGCCTTTCGTGGACCGGATGTACATGGCGCGCGACGTCGCCGACCGGATCCTGCAAAGCGAAGATTCGAAGGAGGGAATCCTCGCCTTCAAGGAAAAACGCCCGCCGCGCTGGCAAGGCCGCTGACGTTTCCTCATATCGGCGGCCTGCCGGTTCCTCACACCACCTTGCGTTCACGCAGATCGGCGATGCTGTCCGCGTCGTGGCCCAGTTCCGCGAGAATGTCCGCCGTATGTTCGCCGCTCTCAGGGCTCGCACTCACCATGTGGTTGGGTGTCCGGCTCATGTGAATCGGCTGGCCGATGAGCGTCGTCGGCCCGAGCGCCGGCGACTCGACGGTCTGGGCAATGCCGAGATGCTTGATCTGCGGATCGTCGAACGTCTGGTCCAGGGAATAGATCGGTCCGCATGGAATGCCGGCGCCATTCATCAGGTCGATCCAGTCCTGGGTATCCTTGGACGGCGTGATCTTTTCGATTTCCGCATTGAGCGCCGGACGATTGTGGTAGCGCGCCGTCGGCGTCTTGAATTCCTCCCGATCGATCAACTCCTCCGCCCCGAGCGCCTTGCAGAATTTCGGCCACATCGCCGGCATCGGTGACAGCGTGACGTAGCCGTCGCGCGATTTAAAAACGCCGATCGGCGAGTGTGTCGGATGATTGTTGCCGAGCTGTTTCGGCAAATCCTGCGACATGGTCCAGCGCGCCGCCTGAAAATCCAGCAGGAAGATCATCGCCTCGATCAGCGAAGTGTGGATCCACTGTCCCTGGCCGGATTGCTCGCGCTCCAGCAGCGCGGTGACGATGCCGTTGGCGCAGAGCAGCCCGGCGGTGACGTCGGAAATCGCCGCCCCGGATCGCATCGGGCCGCGGCCCGGTTCGCCGGTCACCATCATATGGCCGCCCATGCCCTGGACGATCGGATCGAGACCCGGCCTGTTGGCATAGGGTCCGTCCTGACCGAACCCGGAGATGCTGGCATAGACCAGGCCCGGATTGGACTGCTTCAGGGTTTCGTAATCGATGCCGAGCCGCATCTTGACGTCGGGCCGGTAATTTTCGACCACCACATCCGCCCCCGCGATCAGCTTTTTTAGAATGGCGATCCCGTCGGCTTGCTTCAGATCCAGCGTAATCGACCGCTTGTTGCGATGCAGGTTCTGGAAATCCGGACTGTGCCGTGAGGCGAGATCCGAATATTGCGGATCGCCCGGCATCTCGACCTTGATGACTTCGGCGCCCCAATCCGCCAACTGGCGGACCGCGGTGGGCCCCGCCCGCGCCCGCGTCAGATCGATCACCTTGAACCTGGAAAGCGCCGCCGATGCCGGTTTAAATGTCATGATACCCTCGGACTTCCGTTTGATTTTTCTCGTCTTCCCGAAAACCCTATGGAAAGCGGCCACCGCATTCAATGTGGCCGCCACAATGAACCGCCAAACAGGACACCCATCATGACCGACACGCCGCACGCCGAAGAGCAAGAGTCGCTGACCGCCTATGTGGCGCAATTCGCCAGCGCGACCGGGTATGACGACATTCCCGGCGACGTCATGCAGCTCGGCAAGAAGAACATCCTGGACGGCCTCGCGTGTTCGCTGGCCGGCGCGCGGGCGAAAAGCAGCCAGATCACCCAGCGATATCTCGCCGACATTGGCGGTGACGCCGACGGGGCGACGGTGATCGGAACCGGGATGCGGTCGACGCCGCGGTTTGCCGCGCTCGCCAATGGCACAGGGATGCACGCCGACGATTTCGACGACACCCTGCAGGCCGAGACCGGCCGCTATCAGGCCGTGCATCCGACCAGCCCGGTTCTGCCCGCGGTGCTGGCCGCGGCCGAAGCCGGCGGACGCTCGGGCAGGGATTTGCTCACGGCCTACCACGTCGGTGTCGAAGCGGCATGCCGCATCTTCGACGCCACCGATGTCCGGCATATCCTGAACGGGTTCCACGGCACGGGAACCTGCGGCATGTTGGGTGCGGCGGCCGGCGTCGCCAATCTCTATGGACTCGACACCGGCACCGCGCGGATGGCGCTCGGCATCGCCGCCAGTCAAAGCTGCGGCCTGCAGGCAAACTACGGCACGATGATGAAACCGATGCAGGCCGGCCGATCGGCGGAATGCGGCGTCGCGGCAGCCGATCTCGGCCGGATGGGTTTTACCGCCTCGCCGGTCATCCTCGAATCGCCCAAGGGCTTCTACCAGGCCGAAGGCGGCGGATACGAGGAACCGCGCCTGCGCGACAAGCTCGGCAATCCCTGGTCGTTCGTCGACCGCGGCATTTGGCTCAAGCCCTGGCCCACCGGCAGCCTTGGCCATCCGGCGATGACGATGACGCTGCAACTGATCGCCGACCATGACGTCACGGCCGACCAGGTCGCCCGGCTTCGGGTCAAGACCAGCGAGAACATCAACACCACCCTGTTTCATCACAATCCGACGAATTTGCTGGAAGCGAAATTCAGCCTGGAATTCTGTCTCGCCGCGCTTCTAATGCAGCGCACACTGGTGCTCGCCGATTTCACCGACGCCTTCGTCGCCCAGCCGGAAATGCAGCGCCTGATCTCGCTGATCGACTACACGTCGTTCTCGGAAGCGGACGGCAGAGAACTCGACTGCACGATCGTCACCGCCTTCATCGAGATCGACCTCAAGGACGGCACCACCCTGTCGGGCCGCGCGGATTACGGCAAGGGCAGCAAGGCCAATCCCATGAGCGAGGCCGAGGTGACCGAGAAATTCCGCGATTGCGCCGCCTACGCCGAATGGCCGGCCGAGAAAACCGATGCCGCAATCGAGATGGTCTGGCGCCTCGATCAAGTCGCCGATGTCCAGGCACTGGCGGTGTGCCTCGCCAAATCCGAGTAATCCACTCAATTCCGCACCCCGAAACCCCTGGGAGCGCAGGCCGTCCGTTTGTCGCGAAAGCCGTTATTCGCTATGATAGCAAACGGATTTAAAAAAATCGGGGTCAAATCGTCCCTGCAACAAAATCTCGGACCCGGTTCCTTACCCGAGTCCCCTCAAGGGAGAAATATTATGATTAAGAGAGTTCTGGGCATCGCTCTGAAATCGGGCGTTCTGCTGGGGCTTGCCACATCTCCGGCCTGGGCTGGCGGCGATTTGGCCATGGCAAAGAAAGAAGGCAAAGTTGTTTGGTATTCGTCGATTTCGCTGCCAATCGCCCAACAGATGTGCAACGCCTTCAACGATAAGAAAATGGGCTTTGAATGCGTGCTCCACCGCAGCGGCTCGGGCAAGCTGTACAAACGCTGGGTCCAGGAAGCCAAGTCGAAAATTTTCGAAGCGGACATCCTGCACACCTCGAATGCCGGTCACTTCCTGACGCTGCAAAAACAGGGCGTCTTTATCAAATACGCGCCTGAGGGAACCGAAAAATTCCCCGCCGCCTTCAAGGGTGAAGGAGGATATTGGACCGTCCTGCGTTCCTTTGCCTATGTCCCCGCCTACAACACGACCAAGGTCAAAGGGGGCGACATTCCAACGAGTTGGCTCGACCTGCTCGACCCGAAATGGCAAGGCAAGATCGTCAACGCCCATCCGAGCTACAGCGGGTCGGTCAGTGTCGGCATGTCCATGCTGGTGAAAAAATTCGGCTGGGAATTCATGGACAAGCTGTCGGCTCTGAAACCCCGGGTCGTGCAATCGGCCGTCGACACCACGACCTATCTGGTGCGCGGCGAATCCGACGTAACCTCGGGCACCGCCAGCTATACGTTGTTTAACGCCATCAAGAAGGGCGAAAAGGTCAAGATGTTGCTGCCCAAGGAAGGCGTGCCCTTCATCATTTCCCCGCAGGCGATCTTCAAATCCGCGCCGCATCCGAATGCCGCGAAGATTTTCGCCGACTGGACCTTCAGCAAGGAGGCACAGCAGATCCTCACCAATCGCGGTCTGTATGTGGGCCATCCGGGCGTGAAATACCCCGAAGGCCAGGTGCCGCTCAACAAGTTGAAACTGATGACCATGTCGCCGGCGGAAGCAACCAAGATGCGGAAAAAAATCCGCACGACCTTCCGCAAGAAATTCGGCGTCTGAAGAACCATAGGCCGGCAGGCGGAACCTCACGGGTAGCCGCCGTGCCGGCCATTATTCCTTTTGGGGTGAAGGATAAAAATTGGAACTGATTCTAACCCGCACCCTGGCTCGGGCCAGGGCTCTGGACGCGACCGCCATGGTCTGGGTGATCACGGCGGTGCTGTTGCTCATTCTGATCGTCGGACCGACGTTCTTTCTGATCAAGGAAAGCATTTTCGTTCCCGACGAAGTCGGCCTGATCGAGGTCACCGGGCATTACGGTTTCGCCAATTTCATCGAGGTGTTCACCAACGACCTGTATGTCAGCCCGATTTTCTGGACCGTTATCGTTTCGGTCTCGGTCGGTATTTCAAGCGTCGTGGTCGGCGCGCTGATGGCCTGGGCCGTGGCCCGGACCGACATCCCCTTTCCCGGGATGATCAGAACGGGCGCGCTGCTGTCTTTCGTTACGCCGCCATTCCTCGGCGCATCCGCCTGGGTCATCCTGGCGGGCCCCCGCGAGGGCTGGTTGAACCATGTCTACCGATGGGTGACCGGGGCCGGCCCCGACTCCTACATGTTCGATATCTTTACGATTCCCGGCCTGATCTTCGTGATGGGGTTGTATGTCGTTCCGCTGGTTTTCATCGTCGCCCTGTCGGGCCTCAACAACATCTCCTCCGACCTAGAAGACGCGTCCAACATCGCGGGTGCGGGCACCCTGTCGACGATGGTCAGCGTGACGCTGCCGCTGGTGCTGCCCGCCTTGTTCGCCGGCCTGATTCTGGCGTCGCTCGAGGCGATGATCATCTTCAGCACCCCGGCGATGCTGGCGATCCCGGCCGGCCAGCACGTCATGACCACGCAGATCCGCGCCTTCATGCAGTCCGACGACTATCAGGTCGGACTCGCCGCCGCTTTCGCCTTGCCGATGCTGATCGCCGCGATCGGCCTGATCTGGATGCGGCGAAAAGCGCTCGGCCGCCGCGGCTATGCGACGATCGGCGGCAAGGGCGCGCGCCGGAGACCGCAGAAACTCGGCTCCTACCGATGGCTTGCGTTTGCGCTCTGCATCGCCCCGTTAGGCTGTTCATTGCTGTTGCCGGCCGCGGCGCTCGGCATGACGTCGCTGATGAAGACCTACACGGGCGGCGTTCAACTATCGAACCTGACGCTGGATCATTACTACTTCATCTTCACCAATGATTCCGTGTCGGGCTCAATCTGGAACACGCTGCTGCTGGGCGCCATGGCGGCGACCGCCGGCACGCTGCTCGCCGGATTGATCGCCTATATTTCGCAACGCCGGCTGGTGCGCGGGCATCAGTTCATGGCGTTTCTCGCCACCGTGCCGATCGCTATTCCGGGCATCGTCCTCGCAATCGGATTGTTCGCGGCGTATACGCGGGAGCCGGTCGTGCTTTATGGCACGCTGTGGATCCTGTTCATCGCCTATCTGACGAAGTACCTGCCGATCGCCTTCCAGACCAGCAACGCCGCCCTGATGAGCATTCACCCGGAACTCGAGGAAAGCGCGCGCATCCTCGGCGCCAACCGCCTTGCGGTTTTCGCCCAGATCACCGTGCCGCTGTTCAAGGCCGGGCTGATCGCCTCCTGGATCCTGATCTTCATGCCGTCGATCCGCGAGCTCAGTTCGTCGGTACTGCTCTGGACGACCAAGACAAAGGTGGTGTCGGTGGTCATTCTCGATTTTTACGAGGAGGGCCGGCTCGACATCGTTTCCGCCCTCGGCGTGATGCTGATGGTCATCACCCTATTCGTCGTCATCATCGCCTATCGAATCCTGGGCCGCGACTTCATGAGAACATAAAAAATGGCTACTTTAAACCTGCAAAACCTCACGAAATCCTATGACGGCGAAACGCCGGCGCTCGACGCGGTTAACCTGAACATCGAGCATGGCGAACTGGTTGCGTTGCTTGGACCGTCCGGCTGCGGAAAGACGACGACGCTCCGTCTCGTCGCCGGGTTCATCGAGCCCGACGCGGGCGAAATCCGGGTCGGCGGCGATGTTATCGCCTCGCCCAGTCATTCGTTGCCGCCGGAAAAGCGCCGGATGTCGATGATCTTCCAGAGCTACGCCATCTGGCCGCACAAGACGATCTATCAGAAC
>Ga0224508_10002547_pt1:7500-15399 | contig 15399 bp, 9 predicted proteins | sample SF_Jan12_sed_USG_4_FD_170157 | JGI IMG/M metagenome (GOLD analysis project Ga0224508, IMG submission 170157) | Sediment microbial communities from San Francisco Bay, California, United States - SF_Jan12_sed_USGS_21 | ecosystem: Environmental > Aquatic > Marine > Sediment | place: USA... | reverse complement strand
GCGGCAACGCGACCGACATCGATGTTTCTCCCGATCCGCGGCTGCTCATCAACCTCTCGGTCTGGGACTCTCTCGAGAGCCTTTTCGGGTATGTCTACCGGAGCGGCCATGCCGAGGTCATGCGCCTCCGCCGCGAATGGTTCGAGCGGATGTCCGGGCCGTATGTCGCCCTTTGGTGGGTGCCGGCCGGGCATCGGCCGGGCGTCGAGGAAGCCTTGGCGCGCCTCGAGATCCTGAAGCGGGACGGACCAACACCCCGTGCCTTCACCTTCAAACAGCATTTTCCGTCGCCCAGCGGCCGAGGCGGCGACCTGACCGAGCGGGAGGTGGAGGAGGCCAGATGCACCTGACCGAAGAGCAGGCACTCATTCGCGACACGGCGCGCGCCTTCGCGCGCGAGCAGTTGGCGCCCAAGGGGGCGGAATGGGACCGCGAAGCGCGCTTCCCCAAGGAGGCGATCGCCGAGATGGGCCGGCTCGGCTTCCTCGGCATGGTGGTACCCGAGGAATGGGACGGCGCCGGCGCCGATCACGTGGCCTACGCGCTGGCCATGATCGAGGTGGCAGCGGGTGACGGCGCCTGCTCGACGATCATGAGCGTGCACAACTCGGTCGCCTGCATGCCGATCCTGAAGTACGGCACACCCGAACAGAAGGAGCGGTTTCTGCGGCCGCTGGCCCGCGGCGAGGTCCTGGGCGCCTTCTGCCTGACCGAGCCCCAGGCCGGCTCCGACGCCGCCGCGCTCGAGACCCGGGCCGAGAAGGTCGGCAACCATTACGTCCTGAACGGCGTCAAGCAGTTCATCACGTCCGGACAGAACGCGGACCTCGCCATCGCCTTTGCGGTGACCGACCCGGCCGCCGGCAAGAAAGGCATCTCCGCCTTCATCGTGCCGACCGACACCCCGGGATACCGGGTGGCCGGTGTCGAGAAGAAGCTGGGCCAGCGGGCCTCGGACACCTGCCAGATCGTCTTCGAGGACCTGAAGCTGACCCCCGACCTGCTGCTCGGCCAAGAGGGCGAGGGCTACAGGATCGCGCTCGCCAACCTGGAGGGCGGGCGTATCGGCGTTGCATCGCAGGCCGTCGGCATGGCGCGCGCCGCCTACGAGGCGGCCCTGGCCTATGCCAAGGAGCGAAAGAGCTTCGGCCGGCCGATCATCGAGCATCAGGCCGTCGCCTTCCGCCTGGCCGACATGGCGACCCGCATTCGTGCCGCCGAGCTGCTGGCGCTCGACGCCGCGGCTCTGCGCGATTCGGGCAAGCCCTGCCTCAAGGAGGCCGCCATGGCCAAGCTCTTTGCCTCGGAGATGGCCGAGCGGGTCTGTTCGGACGCGATCCAGGTCCACGGCGGCTACGGCTACGTGGCCGACTTCCCGGTCGAGCGCATCTACCGCGACGTCCGGGTCTGTCAGATCTACGAAGGCACCAGCGATGTTCAGCGCCTGGTGATCAGCCGCCAGATAGCCGCCGACTAGGAGGATCCATGGCCGAGCCCATCGAGTTCTACTTCGACTTCTCCAGCCCCTACGGCTATCTGGCCGCTCAGAGGATCGACGAGATCGGCGAAAGGCATGGCCGCGAGGTGGCGTGGAAGCCCTTCCTGCTGGGCGCAGTCTTCAAGACGACGCGCAGCGAGCCGCTCCTGGGGATTCCCATGAAGGGCGATTACGCCCGGATCGACCTACCGCGCGTGGCGCGCCTGATGGGCGTGCCCTTCGCCCTGCCGAGCCCCTTTCCCTTCATGTCGGTGGCGGCTTGCCGGGCTTTCTACTGGCTCTCGGACAGGGATCCGGCCAAGGCCAAGGCGCTGGCCAAGGCGATCATCGACGCCTCCTTCGGCGAAGGCCGGGACATGAGCGGCGCGGCCGCCGTGCTGGAGACCGCCGGAAGCTTGGGCGTCGATCCCGGGCAGCTGGGGGCCGCGCTGCAGGACCCGGCGGTCAAGGACCGGCTCAGGGCCGAGGTCGACGAGGGCATCGAGAAGGGCGTATGCGGCTCGCCCTTCGTCTTGGTCGATGGTGAGCCCTTCTGGGGTCACGACCGTCTGGATCATGTCGAAAAATGGCTGGAGACCGGTGGCTGGTAGCCCCGGATCACGCCTCGGCCAGGATCTCCCGGTAGAGCGCCCGGTCGATGTTCCCGCCGGAGAGCACCAGACCGACCTTGCGGCCGGCCATGCTGTCCTTCTCCTGGAGGAGCGCGGCCAGCGGCGCGGCGCCGGCGCCCTCGGCCAGGTTGTGGGTGTCGGTGTAGTAGGCGCGCATAGCCGCCTTGATCTCGTCTTCCGAGACCGTGACGATCCGCTCGGCCCCGGCGTTGATTATCGCGACAGCCTCGGCGACCGGTACCCGGCACGCCATGCCGTCGGCCAGGGTCTCGGCCGAGTTGGTCGAGACCGGCGTGCCCTTTGCGAAGGAGAGCGCATAGCAGGGGGCGTTCTCGGAAACCACGCCGACCACCTTGGTTTCGAGCCCGAGTGCGTCGCGCACGGTAATCGCGCCGCAGATACCCGAGCCCAGGCCGATCGGCACGTAGACGGTGTCGAGGTCGGGCACCGCCGTGAGGAACTCCAGGCTGTAGCTGCCCACCCCCAGGATCAGCAGGGGATCGAAGGACTCGACCATGAAGAGGCCGTCGTTCGCCGCCCGCTCGCGGGCGTATTCGAGGGCGGCCTGGAAATCGTGACCGTGGACCACGAGCTCCGCCCCCTGGGCGGTCATGGCGGTGTTCTTCTCGACGCTGTTGCCCTCGGGAACGACGATGGTCGCGGCGAGCCCAAGAAGGCCGGCGGCGCAGGCGATGGACTGGCCGTGGTTGCCGCGCGTCGCGGAAATCACGCCCGACAGCTCCGGTTTGCGGCTTTTCAGGTCGCTCAGATAGGCGATGCCGCCGCGCACTTTGAAGGCGCCGATCTGCGTATGGTTCTCGTGCTTGACCCAGACCTCGCAACCGCTCCGCTCGGCCAGGAGCGGCCAGCGGTGTTGGGCGGTCGGCTGAACGTGGCGGTGCACGAGCTCGGCGGTGTCTTCGATCCGCTTCAGGCTGAACATGGCGGGGGGTTCCGGTTGCGCTTTGACTCCTAGCGACCATAGAGTGGCCGGACCCGGGTCTTCAACCCCCCGGGAGATCCAGTCCCGCGATTTTCCTTGCCGCGCAGGGTGCGGCTTTGCGACTCTCCGGCTCGGAGCAGAGGAGTCCGCCGTGAAAGGCAGCCGAAGCAGATGACCGTCCTCAAGAGCATGATCTCGACCCGCTCGGCCGAGTTCCGCGAAAACCACGCCGCCATGACGGCGCTGATCGCGGACCTCAAGGCCAAGGTCGAAGAGATCAAGCAGGGGGGCGGCGCGCAGGCGCGAGACAAGCACCTGGCCCGCGGCAAGCTGCTGCCGCGCGAGCGGGTGCGCACGCTGCTCGACCAGGGCTCGCCCTTCCTGGAGCTGTCCCAGCTGGCCGCCTACGGGTTGTACGGCGGCGAGGTGCCCGCGGCCGGCATCGTCACCGGAATCGGCCGGGTGGTCGGGCGAGAGTGCATGGTCGTCGCCAACGACGCGACCGTGAAGGGCGGCACCTATTTTCCGCTCACCGTCAAGAAGCACCTGCGCGCCCAGGAGATCGCCCGGGAGAACCATCTGCCCTGCGTCTACCTGGTGGATTCCGGCGGCGCCAATCTGCCGAGCCAGGACGAAGTCTTCCCCGACCGCGACCACTTCGGGCGGATCTTCTACAACCAGGCCACCCTCTCGGCCGCCGGCATTCCGCAGGTCGCCCTGGTCATGGGGTCCTGTACGGCCGGCGGCGCCTACGTGCCCGCCATGTCGGACGAGAGCGTGATCGTGCAGAACCAGGGCACGATTTTCCTGGGCGGTCCGCCGCTGGTGAAAGCGGCAACGGGCGAGAGGGTGAGCGCCGAGGAGCTGGGCGGCGCGGAGGTGCACGCGCGCACCTCGGGCGTCACCGACTACATGGCGGTGAACGACGCGCACGCCCTCGCGATCGCGCGGCGCATCGTCGGCAACCTGAACCGCGTGAAGCGACACGACCTGGATTTGGCCGAGCCGCGCGATCCGCTCTACGACCCGGCGGAGCTCTACGGCGTCGTGCCGGCCGACCTGAAGACGCCCTACGACGCGCGCGAGGTCATCGCGCGTCTGGTCGACGCGAGCGAGTTCGACGAGTTCAAGGCGCTCTACGGCACGACCCTGGTCTGCGGCTTCGCGCGGCTCCACGGCTATCCGGTCGGTCTGGTCGCCAACAACGGCATTCTGTTTTCGGAGTCCGCGCTCAAGGGCGCGCACTTCATCGAGCTCTGCTGCCAGCGCCGCATCCCGCTCGTCTTCCTCCAGAACATCACCGGTTTCATGGTCGGCCGCAAGTACGAAGCCGGGGGCATCGCCAAGGACGGCGCCAAGATGGTGACCGCCGTGGCCACTGCCCGGGTGCCCAAGTTCACCGTGATCCTGGGCGGCAGCTTCGGCGCCGGCAATTACGGTATGTGCGGCCGGGCCTACGGTCCGCGCCTGCTCTGGATCTGGCCGGGCGCGCGCATCTCGGTCATGGGCGGCGAGCAGGCGGCCACGGTGCTGGCCACGGTCCGGCGCGACGCCATGGCCGCCCGCGGCGAGACTTGGCGGGCCGAGGAGGAGGCCGCCTTCCGGGCGCCGATCCTCAAGCAGTATGATCACCAGGGCCACCCCTACTACGCCACGGCGCGGCTCTGGGACGACGGCATCGTCGACCCGCTAGACACGCGCATGGTCCTGGGCCTGGGCATCTCGGCGGCGCTCAACGCGCCGATCGAGGCGACCCGTTTCGGCGTCTTCAGGATGTGACGGCCATGGAAGAACCCTTCTTTCTCGAGGAAATCGGCGAGAGCGGGGTGGCTCGCATCACGCTTACCCGCACGCGGGTCCACAATGCCTTCAACGATCTCCTGATCGCCGAACTGACGCGCAGCCTGGAGGGCCTGGAAAGCGATCCGCGCGTGCGCGCCGTCGTGCTGGCGGCTCAGGGCAACAGCTTCTCGGCCGGCGCCGACCTGACCTGGATGGAGCGCATGGCCGGCTACGGCAAGGACGAGAACCTGGAGGATGCCCGGGCTCTGGCCGAGCTCATGCGCCGGCTCAACACGCTGGCCAAGCCAACCCTGGCTCTGGTCCAGGGGCCCGCCTTCGGCGGCGGGGTCGGGCTGGTTGCTTGCTGCGACATTGCGATCGCCGCCGAGACCGCTTCCTTCTGCCTGTCCGAAGTCCGGCTCGGCCTGATCCCGGCGGTGATCTCGCCCTATGTCGTCACCGCCATGGGCGCCCGCGCGGCCCGCCGCTACTTCCTGACCGCCGAGCGCTTCTCCGCCGTCGAGGCCTTGCGGCTCGGCCTGGTTCACGAAGTGGTGCCCGACGAGCAGTTGGAGTCTCGTGGCGAACGCCTCGTCAAGGCCTTGCTGACCGGCGGCCCGAAAGCCCAGTCAGCGGCCAAGGAGCTGATCTTCGCGGTCTCGAACCGGCCGCCCGACGACGCCCTGGTGGAGGACACGGCCCGGCGCATAGCTGAGGTCCGTGCCGGCGAGGAGGCCCGCGAGGGAATCGCCGCCTTTCTGCAAAAGCGCAAGCCGCAGTGGGGTGGGGACTGACATGGGGGCGGCGGAAAGCGGGGGAGTTCGATGTTCGATACCCTCCTGATCGCAAACCGAGGCGAGATCGCCTGCCGCGTGATCCGCACGGCCAGGCTGATGGGGCTGCGCAGCGTTGCGGTCTACTCGGAGGTGGACGCCGAGGCGCTGCACGTCGCGTTGGCCGACGAGGCGCGGCTGATCGGGCCGGCGCCCGCGGCCGAGAGCTACCTGAGTATTCCGGCGATCCTGGAGGCCGCCCGGGCGAGCGGCGCCCAGGCGGTCCATCCGGGCTATGGGTTCCTCGCCGAGAACGCCGAGTTCGCCGAGGCTTGCGGCGAGGCCGGTCTTGTCTTCGTCGGACCACCGCCCGGGGCGATCCGTGCCATGGGATCGAAGAGCGAGGCCAAGAGCCTGATGGAACAGGCCGGCGTGCCCCTGGTGCCCGGCTACCACGGCGCCAGCCAGGATCTGGCGGTTCTCGAACGCGCGGCGCGGGTGGTCGGCTATCCGGTGCTGATCAAGGCTTCGGCCGGCGGCGGCGGCAAGGGCATGCGCGTGGTCGAGCAGCCGATGGACTTCGACACGGCGGTCGCCGCCGCGCGACGCGAGGCGGCCGCGGCTTTCGGCGACGACCGGGTGCTGCTGGAGAAGTACCTGGGCCGGCCCCGCCACATAGAGCTGCAGGTCTTCGCCGACGGCCATGGCAACGCTCTGCATCTTTTCGAACGCGACTGCTCGATCCAGCGGCGCCATCAGAAGGTCCTGGAGGAGGCGCCGGCCCCGGGCCTGACCCCCGAGAAGCGGGCCGAGATGGGCGTGGCCGCCGTGGCCGCGGCCCAGGCGATCGGCTATGTCGGGGCCGGCACGGTCGAGTTCCTGCTCGAGCGCGAGGCCTTCTACTTCATGGAAATGAACACCCGCCTGCAGGTCGAGCATCCGGTGACCGAGATGGTCACCGGCCTGGACCTGGTAGAGTGGCAGCTGCGCGTCGCCGCCGGCGAGCCGCTGCCCTGTCGCCAGGAGGAGCTCGAGCTGCGCGGTCACGCCATCGAGGCGCGGATCTATGCCGAGGACCCGGCGCGCGGCTTCCTGCCGGCGACCGGTCGTCTGGCGCATCTGCGTTTTCCCGAGACCGGGCCCGACGTGCGCGTCGACAGCGGGGTGCGCGCCGGGGACAGGGTGTCGCCGCACTACGACCCCATGATCGCCAAGCTGGTCGTCCGGGGCGAGGACCGGCAGGTCGCGGTGCGGCGCCTGCGCGCTGCCTTGGCCGGAGTCCAGGCGCTCGGCGTGACCACGAACGTCGCGTTTCTGGCGGCCGTGGCGGCCCATCCGGCCTACGCCGCCGGCGAGGTGGATACCGGCTTCATCGGGCGGCACGCCGCGGAGCTTCTGCCGGACGCAGAGCCCGCCTCGGACGAGGTTTTGGGGCTGGCCAGCCTCGCGGTGCTGCAGCAGCGCCGCGCCGAGGCCGACGCCCAGGCGCGCCGCTCCGGCGATCCCCACTCCCCCTGGCATCAGACCGCCGGCTGGCGCCTCAACGTGGAGACCCATAGCCGACTGATGTTTCACGATGGCGATCGGGAAGTCACGGTGACGGTACGCTACCGGCCGGGGGGCTATCGGCTGACTCTGCCGGGCGGGGAGGTCGAGGCGCGCGGCAGGCTCGAGGCCGGCGGAGACCTCTTGGCCGAGCTCGACGGCCATCGGGTCCGCGCCACGGTCGTGCGCGACGGCCACGAGCTCAACGTGCTGACCGGGCCGCGCGCCCACCGGCTGATGCTGCACGATCCGCTGACCGTCGGCGCCGCGGCGGAGGCCGGTGGCGGGCGGCTGACCGCGCCCATGCCGGGGCGCGTGGCCGAAGTTTACGTCAAGCCCGGCGCCCGGGTCGCGCGCGGGGCTCCGTTGCTGGTGTTGGAAGCGATGAAGATGGAGCACACCATCGCCGCCCCGGCCGACGGCCGTGTGACCGAGATCCATTTCGGGACCGGTGACCTAGTCGAGGAGGGTGCCGAGCTGCTCGCCCTGGAGCTCGAGGAGGCCTGACGCCGTGACCCTGCCGCGGCGCATCAAGATGGTCGAGGTCGGCCCGCGCGACGGGCTGCAAAACGAGCCCGAGGCCGTGCCGCCCGAGATCCGGATCGCGCTGATCGACCGGCTGAGCGCGACGGGTCTGATGGCTATCGAGGCGGGTAGCTTCGTTTCGCCCAAGTGGGTGCCGCAGATGGCTGATACGGCCGCGGTTCTGGCCGGCATCGCCCGCCGCCCGGGGGTCAGCTACCCGGT
>Ga0224508_10002546_pt1 | contig 15408 bp, 10 predicted proteins | sample SF_Jan12_sed_USG_4_FD_170157 | JGI IMG/M metagenome (GOLD analysis project Ga0224508, IMG submission 170157) | Sediment microbial communities from San Francisco Bay, California, United States - SF_Jan12_sed_USGS_21 | ecosystem: Environmental > Aquatic > Marine > Sediment | place: USA... | reverse complement strand
CCGAATCTCCCAGTGCGCGAGTTCAATGAACGGGTCAAACGTTACTATGATGAACAAGGACTTTGGGACAGCCGCGGGTGGATAGGCGGCTACGAAATGGGGATTGCGTTCTTCTCCGACTGGGTCGGCAATTTTGTTTACGACCCACTATCGGAGAAGAATGCGGATCGTGTCTTCGAGCCGGGCACCGCTGTGAACCACGAGTCCCAAGTGTTTCTTCCTCGCCATGTTGGACAGTACTTTATGATTGAGTCGCTGTTGTTCGCCGATGACCACGCCAAACTCGCGACCCCCGACATCGCTTACTCTTTGATAGTGATCGAGTAGGAGCACACCATGTCAACACCCCCAGCGAATAGTGCTTGTTCGAGCACCAGTCTTTGCTATACGAAAACCGTTGAGATTAAACCGGTTTTTAAAGCGTGGGAAAATGAGCAATAATGACTACTGCGCTGGCTAGGTACCAATAAAGTAGCTATTGAGAATCACATCGCGAAAATGTAAAGGCACTCTGCAACTCGATCACCGAAGGAGGTCGGAGAAAACCATGAGACTTATACCTACTTTTGTTATCACAACATCCACATTTGTATTGTCCTGTGCAATGATGACTGCGGTTCAGGCGGCAGGAGAGCTCAATGTTTATAACTGGGGTGATTATATCAATCCGGAAGTGCTCACTCGTTTTGAGCAAGAACACGATGTAAAAGTCACGTTGGACACCTATGGTACAAACGAAGAGATGTTGGCCAAGATTCAGGCAGGTGCGACCGGCTACGACATCGTGTTCCCGTCAGTCCATATGCACGATATTATGCATAAACTTGATCTATTGTGGGAAAGCAATATTAACAAGAGCTCCGGGTTTGAGAATATCGAGCCGGACTTCATACGCGCTAATACTGATCCGGAGAGCTCCTGGTGCCTACCTTATGCATGGGGAACGGTTGGCATTGTTTATAACAAAACGAAGGTTCCGGAAATAACCAGTTGGGAAGACTTCTTTGCTATTCCGGACAAATACGGTGAAAAAATTACGATGCTTGATGATTTGCGAGAAACTATCGGTGTCGGCTTGATTATGAACGGTCATTCGGTCAATAGTCGTGATCCCGAAGAATTAAAGGCGGCGCAGCAGTTCATTCTTGATAGAAAGGACAAGATTTCTGCTTTTACCTATGACGTTATCCCACTAGTCCAATCAGGTGATGTTGCCGCATCGCATTGGTACGTGGGTGCTATGTATACGGTATTGCAGAACCCGGATGAGATGGGTTACGTGATTCCTAAGGAGGGCGCAACCATGTACCAGGAGGATATCTGTGTACTGAAAACAGCGCCGAACAAGGAGAATGCAAAGCTGTTCATGGAGTTCTATTTGCAGCCGGAGATGCCGGCACTAAATGTTGAGCAACAGATGAACGGAACACCGAACAAAGCGGCGCGCGCTTTGTTACCCGATAATCTCAGAAACAACCCGGGCATGAATCCGCCTCCCGATGTAATGGCTAAGCTGCAAATTTTTGAGGATTTGGGTGCAGACCTAAAAAAATACGACAGAGTCTGGACGAAGATTCGAACTCAGTAGAAACACAAAGAACATGGAAGTCGCGCCCCCAACGCGGCTTCCGTGTTTTCTGATTCTCGCAATTTGCGGTTTAGGTAAGGTTTGAACGAGTCAAGTCTGGTCGTCATCGCGGATGCGACTAAGCGGTTTGCGGCGCCTGAAGGCGGTGTCATAACTGCGCTTGACGCGATATCGTTCAATGTAAACGATAAAGAGTTCGTCACTCTGCTGGGACCGTCAGGATGTGGCAAGACGACTTTGCTTCGTGCCATCAGTGGTTTCGAGGATCTTGATTCCGGCACCATCGTCATCGATAACCAATTGATGACCCACGTTCCGCCACATCGTCGCCCGGTGAACACTGTGTTTCAAAACTACGCGCTGTTTCCTCATCTGTCAGTAGGTGACAACATTGGATACGGATTGGATGTCACTGGGTGTGCAAAGCCTGAGCGAAATCAACGAGTGGACGAGGTGTTGGAATTGGTTGGTTTGGTCGGTTTTGAACGCCGGCGGCCCAAGCAGCTTTCCGGTGGCCAACAACAGCGCGTAGCACTCGCCCGGGCGATTATAAACCGTCCGAAATTGTTGCTGCTAGACGAGCCGTTGTCGGCTTTGGATCGCAAGCTTCGTCAAGCGATGCAACTCGAACTAAAGAACATCCAACATGAACTCGGAATTGCGTTTGTGTTTGTGACCCATGACCAGGAAGAAGCCCTTACGATGTCCGATCGAATCGTGGTTTTGGACCGCGGCGGCATCCAGCAGATTGGAACACCGACGACTATATACGATTCACCAGTGTCCATATTTGTGGCCCAATTCGTTGGTGAAGGAAACTTGTTTTCCGGTACTTTCACACGGGATGGCGATGTTGGAACGTTGCGAACTGACAGCGGTATCAACATTGTGATACACGATCTCTTACCCGGTATAAACAATGGTGACAAGGCCGCGGTGCTAATTCGGCCCGAGGATTTCGAGTTGCTGGATTCCCCAAATGAAACAAAGTCTGGCGCTGCGGTGTTGGAAGTAAGAATTGCGCAAACGGTCTTTGTGGGCACGGACTTTCAGATAGTTGGGTCGACAACGACAGGGGAAACCTTAAAAGCGACAATTAGGGATCCATCGCGAACTTTGGCTTCGCGCCTGGGAGAAGGCGACGTTGTTCGCTTCACTTATCGGCCCCACGCACCGCGGCTGTTACCAATGTCCGAGAACGCCAATGATCCCTCGCCTGACGACGCTTGATCGAAAAAGATGGCGCCTTGTCGGCCTGTTGTCACCTATTACGCTGTTTCTCGGTGTCTTCTTTCTTGCGCCGCTTTCCATTATGTTGGTCTATGCCTTTCTCGAACCGGGCTTGTATGGCGGCGTGGAATGGAACTATTACCATCACAATTTTGGCCGAATCCTGGGTTGGGCTGATGGTGAGTTCGAGGAATTTGATCTTGTTTATCTGCAAATTTTCGCTCGATCATTTCGGCTTGCACTGACGACGGTTCTCGGTGCGTTGCTGATTTGCTTTCCTGCAGCATTTTGGGTGAGTCGTTTAGATGATCGCTGGAAGACACTATGTCTGTTTCTGATAACGTTGCCGTTCTTTGCCAGTCTAGTGGTACGTTTGTTTGCGTGGGTAATAATTCTCAAACCCTCCGGATTTATCAATCAAACCTTGATATCGATGGGACTGATTGAAAGACCCTTTGACATGCTTTATACGGAGGGGGCCGTTATTCTCGGAATGATATATATCTTTATTCCATTTATGTTCCTTCCGCTTTATGCCAGCCTGGAGAAACTTGATCGATCACTTATCGAAGCGTCGAGTGATTTAGGAGCTAGTCGACTAAAAACATTCTTGAGAGTGACATTGCCGTTATCTTTGCCGGGCATCATTGGTGGCTCGATAATTGTTTTTATTCCGAGTCTTGGGAATTTTATTGTGCCGGATCTACTCGGTGGCGCAAAGGTCTTAATGATCGGGAATCTGGTAGAGCAACAATTTCTACAGGCTCGAAATTGGCCGTTCGGTTCTGCATTGGCCATGATGATCATGGTGGCCGTTCTTATTTTTCTTCTAATCTACGTTTCGGTAGTAACACGAAGCGAGACAATGTCAGAAGGAAGAGAATTCTAGTCTATGTTGGGATGGATGGGCGGATTGGTAAGAGGGTTGAGTCAGAGAACACTCCTATGTTATGGATTGGTTTTCTTTGCTTTCGTCTACGCACCGATGGTTATTGTGTTTGTCTATTCGTTTAACTCGAATCCGGTAAACATGATGGCCTGGCAAGAATTCACTTTTGACTGGTATCGGTCAATATTCGGTCTATCGAATAAGTTGACGGAGCAAGCGCTATACGTGGAGTCAACTGACCAATTAAAAGCAGCGGTGAAAAACAGTCTGATTGTCGCGTGTACGACGACAACCATCTCAACTGTCATTGGAACGATGACGGCGTTAGCGATGGCACGCTTCCGTTTTCGATTCAAAACGTTCTATCGTGTACTGGTGTTTATGCCAATGATTATCCCCGACATCGTGTTGGGCTTGGCTTTATTGATTTACTTTGTCACATTAGGGGGCGAACTGGGATTAATCACCATTATTATTGGCCATTGCACATTTCTCGGCAGCTACGTGTTTATTGTCGTCAGTGCGCGACTTGCCGGAATGGATCAGACTTTTGAGGAAGCGTCGGCTGATCTCGGCGCAAACCGATTCGTTACTTTTCGTCGTGTAACCTTGCCGCTGATTACGCCTGGAGTAGTCGGTGGCGCGTTACTCGCTTTTATTATTTCGATGGATGATCTGGTGATCACCTACTTCATCGCTGGTGTCGATTCCACCACCTTGCCGGTATTTATATACGGCATGCTCAGGCGGGGTATCAAACCCGAGATAAACGCTATCGCTTCTCTAATGATCCTTTTCTCCCTAGTCGTTGCATCTTCAGGTCTTTACTTTCGATCACGGGCGGCGCGATAAGAAGACCAAGTTGGAGATTGTTACCTCATGAAAAAACCAAGAGCCCGTGATCTGGGCCTCCACATCTCCGGTGTCCCTGGGCCAAACAACTGAAGTGGTTCTCCCGGTGGCAATAACTCGGGAGATATATTTCTTGCCTTCTCGGTTGCAAACGAAAATCCGTTGATGCAGTTTTCCCCTAAGCGTCTTCAGTTTGAATATTTGAACGATGAAGTGTTTGACCTTATATACCTCAGTGCAGTGGAGGCAGCGGAGGACGCTGTGCTGAATGCGTTGGTTGGGGCAGACGACATGACAACCTTGCGTCCACCGGGAAAGTTTGCCAAGCGATCAATCATCAACAACTCGTAGAGATAATGCAGCGTTACGGTCGCTGTTCATAAGGGAGACTATCTAATACGCCTCGACCGCATTTTGATCGATCATCAATTCTCTGCGCTCTTTCAGCGAATTGAGTAAGAGAAATACTAGTCGCGCGACGCCAGCTCTTTCAGGCGCTGGTAGAACGGCCAGTGATGATCGAGATGGTCTCGTAGGTAAGGCGCGTCTGCGGCAGCCTTGTCGAACGCGGATCGAATGGTCGCTTCGTCTTCCTCCGGAGTCGGTTCAATCCGCCGGCTGTTTGCCGCGGTTTGGTGCCAGCCGGCAACCTGTTGCCATTCATCGGGCGCATTTTCCGCATCCCACTCAAACGCATGTTCGATGAACGACAATCCGAGCGCCTCCCACATCAATCCCATGACCCCCTTCGGATTACGCTGGATTGCCTCGGCTTCGATGACCATGGGCGGCTCGTCGCTGTTCGCATTTAGCCATTGGACATGACGCCATTGAGCCTCTAGTCCAATCTCATCCAGCCGCAGATCCCGGTCGAGCTTGTAGTAGGAGACCATAGATTTGCGTGGATCGCGAATCAAGAAGACATGAGTGAGACGCCGCGCCAGCGCCTCGTGTTGGAATATCGTCGGGACTACGTAGTAGCTCATGTCTTTGAAGAAGACGGGACTGAATTGCGCTTTTCCAAACACATGAGCAATGACGTCGTCGAACGCCGCCGGTCGGCTTGGGTCCGCGTCAAAGTGCGGCATCGTTTTCACCGCGAGGTGTACGTAGTAGTAATACATGAATGGCTCGTGCAGGCACGTGAAGTCGCCGCGTTCGCGCATGATGCGCTCGACGACCGTCGACGTTGAACGTGGATGGCACCACAAAGCAACGATGGGATGCTGCGATCCAGACGTCATGCAGTGTCACGCAATCGCTTGTTGCCGGGATCGTAGGGCGGGACTTCGAGGATTCTCGCCGGACACGATTCGCCGATTATTTCCACTGTCAGCTCATCGTTCCCATCACGTGCCCCGTCGGCGTCCAGATAGGCAAGCGCAAGTTTCTTGTCCGTGCGGTGACCGTATGCACCGGAAGTGATAGTGCCGACAACGTTTTGTTGACGCATGACGGGGTGCGCGTAGAAAGGATCAGGGCCATCACCCGTGATCTCAAGCAAAACCATACGCTTGCGATCCGGTCTGTTGTTGTGATCTTCGAGTGCGGACTTGCCAACGAAATTCCGGTCATCCAGTTTGACCAACCCGTCGACGCCGGCTTCGAACGGCGTTCGTTCGCTGGTGAAATCGACTCCCCAGGACCGATACCCTTTCTCGAGCCGCATCGAGTTCATGGCGAACGCCCCGAACAATGTAACATCGAAACGCGCTCCCGCTTTTATGAGCGTGTCGAATAACCGCTCCTGCCGGTCCATGGGATGATGCAGCTCGTAGCCCAGTTCGCCGACATAGGAGATTCGCAGCGCTCTGAGCGTGGTGTCTGCGATTGTGATAGCGCGCGCGGTGAACCACGGGAACGCGCTGTTGGCGAAGTCGTCTTCGCTCACGCGCCTGAGTAGTTCGCGTGACTCGGGGCCCATGACGGACAGCACGCCGATCTTTTCGGTGACACACGTAACGCCCACATCGGCGAATTGCATCGTGTGAGCACGGAATAAGTCGTGATCGTGACGCTCGGCCGCGGCGGCGCTGGTGATGTAGTAACTGTCCTCGCAGGTTCTAGTGACGGTGAATTCGGACAAGACGCCGCCCGACGGCGACAGCGCGTGGATGAGTCTGACGCCACCAATCGTTTTCGGCGGCGTATTGGCGCCCAGCGTTTGCATGAACGCCGTCGCATCCTGCCCTGAAACTTCGAACTTGGCGAATACGCTCATGTCCGCGATTCCGACACTGTCCCGCACGGCGCGGCACTCACGACCGACGGCCGTGAACCAGTTGGTGCGGCGGAAGCTCAGTCTCGAATCGGTGGATTGATCGGTGGGCCCAAACCAGTTGGGGCGTTCCCAGCCATATACCGAGCCGAACACGGCGTCGCGCTGCGCCAGTTTCGAATGTACAGGTGTGAGACGCCGGTCTCTGCCGGCAGGACGCTCCTCATACGGATAGTGAATGGCGAACTGACTGGCGAAGCATTCGACCGCCTTGGCCACGCGATAATCCCGGTCCGCGTAACCGCCGAAACGCCGCGAATCCACGGCTAGCGGATCCATGGGCGGCTCGCCGCCCACCATCCATTCGGCGAGAAACTTGCCGGCCCCACCGCCTTCCATGACACCCATGCTGGAACCCGTGAGCAGCCACGCCCTGTCGAGATTGAACGCCGGACCGATCAGCGGGCCTGCGTCCGGGGTGAACGTGATGGGGCCGTTGACTATAGTCTTTAGGCCTGCGTCGGCAAGCACGGGTATGCGTGCCATCGCCGCGGCGACGATGTGTTCTACGCGATCGAGATCGGGCGGCAGAAGCTCCATGCCAAACTCCGGCGGAACCCGATCGATCGACCAGGGATGCCCTTCGCGTTCGTACGGCCCGATGATCACACCGTCACGCTCCTGGCGGACGTACCAGCTTTCTTCTGGATCTCGAATAATAGGTAGTTCTGTATCCCGTTCGGCCACATCAGCAATCCGGTCCGTCACTAGATACTGATGCAACATCGGCACCACGGGTAGCTCCAGACCCAGCATGCAGCCAATTTCGTGAGCCCAGGTGCCCGCGGCGTTAACGACGTGTTCTGCTCTAATGTCGCCATCGCTCGTATTGATCGTCCATTCGCCGGAGGCGGAGCGATCGATGCCGGTCACGCCATTGCCGCGATAGATCTCCGCGCCACCCGCCCTCGCCCCCGCGGCCAGCGCCTGGGTAGCCTGACTTGGGTCCACGTGACCGTCGTCAGGTTCGTGAATGGCGCCGATGATGTCGTGCGTCTCAGTGAGCGGATAGATTTCCTTCAACTCGGTCGGCGAAAGAATATTGAAATCAAATCCAGCGAAGCGGCCAATGCCCCGCACGTGACGGAATTCGTCCATGCGATCCTCCGATCGCGTCACGCGCAGCGCGCCACATGGATGGAAGCTGACCGGATTCCCTGTTTCCCGTTCGAGTATGGATGAATACAGACGCACGGAGTATGCGCGCATATGCATAATCGTGAGATTGTGCGCGAAGTGGGTGCACAACCCGGCGGCATGCCAGGTCGAACCAGCGGTTAGTTCGTTTTTTTCGACAAGGACGACGTCACTCCACCCCAGCTTGGTCAGGTGGTAAAGCAGGGAACAACCCATGATACCACCGCCGATCACCACCACGCGTGCATGAGTTCGCATGTTGTTGGTTGTCGGTTATCAGATATCAGCGAAGATCAAACAACGATTGGCCATCAACCCCTCATTCGCAGAGCGTTGGGATCATAGGGAGGTTGTCTTAGTGCGGTCAATGGAAAGCGTTCGCCTGCCACAGATACTTCGTAGGTGGAACCGAACAAGTCTTGACGGGTTTCGCCGGAGTTTGTTTTCACGTAGCCGAAACATAGCGACAGGTTGGTGCGAAAGCCGCGAGCACCGGAGGTCGTCAGCCCGGCGAACTCGTTCACGCGATAGATCGGTTCGTCCTGCAGCAGCAAGGGATGTGCGCCGTCGACCGAGAACAGCAGCAGATGCCGGTCCACACCTTTGTCACGCTGCCTCAACAGGGCATCGCGGCCGTGAAAATCCGCGTGTTTATGATAGTCCACCGTGAACGAAAGACCCGCCTCGATCGGCGAGTCCTCTGAACTGATGTCGTGTCCCCAGTGTTTGAATCCTTTTTCGATTCGGCAGGCGTCGAGGCAATAGTGACCAGCGTGACTGAGACCGTACGCTTCTCCAACGGCGACTATCGATTCGTAGCAGTGTCGCGCAACCGCGGCGGGGATGTACAGCTCGTAGCCCAGTTCACCGACGAAACTGACACGCTGAACCGTCACCTGCGCGGAATTGATCTTGATCTCCCGCGCGCTGGAGAATGGAAAGCGCTCCGAGGACATATCCAGTTCGGACCACGACTGTAGCAACGCGCGTGACTGTGGACCCATGACACCGAGTACCGCATAGTCTTCGGTGATATCGCAGATCTGAATGTCATCATCGGCGGTCAGTCTTCGGATCCAGGCCTGATCCTTCCATCGCGTTGCAGCGCCGCTGATCATCCAGAATTCATTTTCGGCAACACGTCGGACGGTCATGTCGGCCTCTATACCGCCCCGTTTGTTGAGCATCAGTGTGTACACAAGACGCCCGGGATCCAACGCAACGTTGCTCGTGCAGAGCCGCTGCAAACTCGATTCTGCGTTGGCGCCGGTGAGCCTGATCTTGGTGAACGGTGACAGCTCCAGCAACGCGACTCCGTTTTGTACCGCTTTGACCTCGCGTTCCGCGCATCCCCACCAGGGCTGCGCATCATAGCTGTAGCGAATTTCCTTGTCGTTGTAGTCGGCCGCGAACCACAGCGGCCGTTCCCAGCCTGTCGGTGCGCCGAACACGGCCCCCGCCTGCGCGAACGCGTCGTGCAACGGTGAACGCCGCAGATCGCGTGCCGTTTCCATCTGCTTGTACGGCCAGTGCATAGCGAGCTGATTCGCGACGGCTTCGGGGGTTCGCGCTGCAAGGAAGCTGCTGGTATTCCACATGGGATCTGCGCGGGCGATGTCGACCGTCCACAGATCCATTGGTGGCTCGCCATCTGCGATCCACTCCGCCATCACCCGGCCGACACCCGCCGACGACATGATGCCGATCGAGTTAAACCCTGCGGCGACGAAAAAATTCCGAAGCTCAGGGGATTCACCCATGAGCTGACTTGTGTCGGGCGTAAAGCTCTCCGGGCCATTCATGAAGTGTCGAATCCCCGTCTTTTCGAGGATCGGCAGTCTGTTCAACCCGGCCTTCATGAACGGCTCGAACTGCTCCCAATCTTCAGGAAACATGAGATAGCTCCCTTCGGAACCGTCCTCAGGCGCCCACCACAACTTGGCATTGGGCTCAAAGCCGCCGAGCACGAGCTTGCCGGCATCCTCCTTGATATAAATGCGTCCTTCGAGATCGCGCAATATCGGACATGGTTGCGGCAATTCCGCAATCGGTTCGGTCACGATGTACATGTGTTCAACCGCTTGCAGCGGCACCGCAACACCAGCGAGCATGCCAATCTGCCGCGCCCAGGCACCCGCGCAATTCACGATATAGTCGCAGCGGATCGTGACATGGTCATCGGTGACGACGGAATGAACGGCGCCGTTGGCCGTGTTGATGTCGCTCACCCGAGTGTTCTCCCGAATCCGGACGCCCGCGGCCTTCGCACCTTTCGCGTAGGCCAGACAGGTATCGACGGGGTTGGTCTGTCCGTCTTCGTCGACCCACAGCGCTCCAACGACATCGTCGACCTGCATTAGCGGCATGGAGTCTTTCGCCTCGGCCGCCGAGAGCACGCGCACATTCAGACCATTAACGTCGCCCATTGCCGCGATACGCCGAAGTTCGATCATTCGATCCGGCGTTTGCGCCAGCCACATCCCGCCCGTTTGTTTGTAGCCAGTCGCCTGTCCGGTTTCGCTTTCGAGCGAGGCGAACAGTTGGGTTGCGTACATCGCCAGCTTCGTGAGATTCAGATTGGCGCGCAACGGGCCGACAATCCCCGCCGCGTGCCACGAGGTCCCGCTGGTGAGCTGATGACGCTCAAGCACCAGTACATCGTCCCAACCGAACTTGCCCAGGTGGTAGGCAACACTCAGTCCGATGATGCCGCCACCGATGATAATGACCTTTGCGGATTCGGCATTTTGCATGCGATAAATTTGGCTGCGATCCTCCCTCTCTCCGCTCGAGGAGATGGGGTAACAACTAATAGTTCATGTCCGGCATGCTCGCCTTGCGTTTGGCAACGTAGTTTTCCAATGCTTCGAGCTTTGCTGGATCCATTGCTGGCGATTCGTAGTCTTCCAGCAACTTTTTCCAGATCGCATTCGCGCGTTGCGCTGCGTCAAGGGCACCGTCACCGTACCACTGTTCAAACGAATTGTTATCCGCGATGTTTGAGCGGTAGAACGCGGTCTTAAAGTTCGCCAGCGTGTGTTCGCTGGACAAAAAGTGCGCCCCTGGTCCAACCTCGCGGATGGCGTCCAGCGCCTGGGCGCGCTCCGACAGATCGATGCCCTCTGCGAACTTGATCAGCTTGCCGCACAGATCCGCGTCGATGATTGTTTTTTCGAATCCACTCACCAGACCGCCTTCGAGCCAGCCGCTCGCGTGGTTAATGAAATTAGCCCCGGCCAACACCGCCATGAGCAATCCGAAGGTGGACTCCTGTGCCGCCTGAGAGTCGGGCAATTTGGACGATGTTAACGCGCCGACGGTGTGGAAGGGCACGCCAAGCCGCCGCGCCAGTTGACCGGCGACCAGTACGAGGTTTGCGCCTTCCGGGTTACCGAAGGTTGGCGCCCCGGATTGCATTGATATCGCCGTGGCGAAACTGCCCATGAGGCAGGGTGCGCCGGGGCGCACGAGCTGCGTGAGTGTCATGGTCGCCATGGCTTCCGCCAGCACCTGTCCCAGTGTTCCGGCCTCGGTGCATGGACTCATGGCGCCGGCCAGCGTCCACGGTGTGCAAGCGACCGCCTGATTGTGGCGCGCGTACACTTTGAGCGCGCCCGACATTGCTGAATCCAAGACTAGCGGGGCGTTGGTGTTGCTGACCGCGTAAAGCACGCAGTTGCGATCGACGAATTCATCGCCGAACAGGATTTTCGCCATGTCGACGGAATCCTGTGCGCGTTCCGAACCAATCAGCGCACCAAAAAAAGCCCGATCACTGTATCGTATGTGTCCGAGCAGCATGTCCAGATGCCGCTTGTTGACGGGCACATCCACCGGCTCGCACACAATGCCGCCGGAGTGATGCAGGTGCGGAATCGACTGATGAATCTTTACCAGCTTATGGAAATCAGCCAGCGTCGCATAACGCCGTCCTTCGTCGAGGTTGTGAATGAAGGGCGGCCCCCATACCGGCCCAAACACCGTGTTGTTGCCGCCGATTTGCACGTTGTTGTTCGGGTTGCGCGAATGTTGCGTATACTCCGACGGCGCCGTGTCCTGGATGATCTTGCGACACATGCCGGGTTCGAAGCGCACGCGCTCTCCCTGGACGTCCGCACCGGCATCTCGAAATAGATACAGAACCTCCGGGTCGCCGCGAAACTCCATACCGATTTCCTTGAGGATCCTGTCGGCATTCGCTTCGATCAGGCACAGACCCTCTTCGCCGAGGATGTCGTAGGTGGCGATCTTGCGCTGGATGTAGGGTGCGCCGCGTTGATCGTTTTGTTGCAGGCGTTGGGTGTGGCGCGCGCTTCTGCCACCGCCGGAACGGCGCGACCTATCACTTTGCTTGGAATGAATAGCTGACATCTATGCTTAGTGATGGCCAGTATGTGTGCGCATTTTTGATAATTTTTTTGGACGAGTGGTATTATTATGATTAACGTCCAATATTTTAGCAAACGAAAATCCTATATCGCGCTTTGACCAAATATCAATTGTCAGCACAGAAGAGGATTTCTGCTGCGCCGCCCAGGCGGACCCAGGCTGAAAACCGGATTTATCGAAAGGAGAGTTTGCTCAAGGCGGCAATTGAGGCTGTCTCGGAATTCGATATTGCTGGAGCGACTGTTGAACGCATCTGTGCCCAGGCGGGTGCGTCGCGCGGACTGATAGCGCATTACTTTTCCAGCAAAGAAGAGTTGCTACTGGCGGCGCTCAATGCCTTATTCGATGAGTCGCTGGCCATCAAGCAGGCGATCGCAGATGATAACGATTTTTCTGCGATCCAAAAGATAAGATCGATAGCGCATTCGAATTTCAAGCCACCGGTTTATTCGTGGCAATCAACGGCGGCCCTGCAAGCTTTCACTAACGCCAGTCGATACAACTCCGTGTTTGCAGTGCCGATTCGACGGGCTAGTATCAGGTTCCGACAGATGCTTAAGCCGTTATTTGAAATGGCAGCGAAAGAGCGTCAAGTCACATTGGATAGCGCTCACGCTGCGTTTGGTTTGTACATTTTTACTGACGGACTGTGGAATAGCCTCGCCACCGGCAAGGACGAGGCGACCTTGGGCGATGCGATGGAACTATGTGATCTTTTTATCCGCGGTTGTCTTTCTAAGGAATCGCACTTTGATAATTGATTTTCGCCACGTCTGAGTGGGCATCGATTTTCTTTCAGCAAGATTTTATAGAGGCTTTCAAAATGAATAGACACACTAAGCCACAACCAGACGCCTCAACAACCAATGCGATTCCACTGGATGTCGACTGGTCGACGGACGCCATCGTTGCCCGGCGCGACAAGTTCTACTCCGCATCGCAACGTGCATTCGTACCCTATCAGAAACCCCTGATCTTTAAACGCGGACGCGGACAGTACCTGTGGGACGAACACGGTAATCGTTATCTGGATTTGCTCGGGATGAACGTGTGTATCAGTGTCGGACACAGTCATCCAAAAATCGTGCAGGCGGTCAAGGATCAGGTGGAGCAGCTGACGCACTGCACGACTATGTTCTATCATCCAGTGCCCGCCCACTATGCCGAAGAATTGGTGGCCACGATGCCTAAAGGCGATGACTGGGTGGTCCATTTCATGAATTCCGGCGCTGAGGCCGCCGATCTAGCCTTGCTGATGGCGCGCAGTTACACCGGCAACGTCGATTTCCTCGCGTTGCGCAGCGGCTATCATGGTGCGACGTTTGGTGCGCAATCACTCACCGGCATCAGCGGTTTCCGCCATCATGTCCCGTTGCTCAGCGGGATACATCATGTCGCCAACGCGGACGGGTATCGCGGCATGTGTGGGCACGACACTCAGGGCTACCTCGACGACATCGATCGCACAATTCATCATTCAACCTCGGGCCGGGTTGCGGGCATAATAATCGAACCCATACAGGGCTATGGCGGCATTATTCCTATGCTGCCGGGTTATATCGCCGGGGCCTTTGAGCGCGTTCGTGCCGCAGGCGGGGTTTGCGTGGTCGACGAGGTTCAGAGCGGTTTCGCGCGCACGGGTGAACACTTCTGGGCATTCGAGGGACACGGGGTCGTGCCCGATATCGTCATCATGGCCAAGGGCATCGGCAACGGCATTCCGCTGGCGGCGGTCGTCGCGCGCCGCGAAATCGCTGAGGCGTTGGCCGACAAGTTCTATTTCAATACCTACGGCGCCAATCCCACATCCTGCGCCGCTGGCCGGGCGGTGTTGCGAGTGATCGAGGAAGAAGGTCTGCAGGAAAACGCCCGCGTCGTAGGTGGGCAGATGCTGCATGCGCTAAAGAACCTCGCCCAACGTTACGACGTAATCGGAGACGTGCGCGGTCGAGGGCTAATGCTGGCGATTGAACTCGTCAAACACCGCGGCTCAAAGGAGCCCGCGACCGAAGAAACCGCGCGTGTGTTCGAGCTGTCGCGCGAAGAGGGGCTAATTCTGAGCAAGTCCGGGCCGTACCGCAGCGTGCTGCGCATGGTGCCGCCGTTATGCATTAGCTCGGACGATGTGGAATTCTTTGCTGATGCCATGGACCGGTGTTTCGCTCGTCTCTGAGAGTCTGAAGCCACACGGACACCGCAGTTTTTCCATTCGCGGCTGAAGCCGCTCCAACCGATCAGTGAACACACCGCGGTTATCTACGGTCTCGCCCTTACCGCAGGCCTGCGCCTGTCAGCGAGCCGGTAGCTGATCAAAAGTCGGTCGGGGCACCGCCTTCTTCCTTTCGCCGCGCGACAAACGCCTCAAGCTCTTCGCGGATGGCTTCATCCATCGGTGGGGCCTCGAACTCGGCGAGGATCTGCTGCCAGATTTTGTTGGCACGTTCAGGCGTGGTCACACTGCCACGTTCCTCCCAGGTCTCGAAGTTGTTCCAATCACTCAAGAACGGCGCGTAGAACGCGGTTTCGTAGCGCTCCAGGGTGTGGCTGGTACCAAAGAAGTGCCCGGTGGACCCTACCTCCTTGATCGCGTCGAAGGCCAGATCCTCAGTTCTCGTCGTTATTGGCAGGATTCTCGATCATCTCGAACATCGTGCTCAATCGCCCCGATCAGTCCCGCATCCAGTCCGGGCCCCGCCGCTGGCCACCGAACCGGATCGATCTTAATTCAATACGAATGCAGGGAGGCGATGCTTTTTAAAGGCACATCGGATGCCCACGTCCAACGGACATCGCTAGTGACGTTTGCCAATAACCCGAACCAAAATCGTCTTCGGTGCAACGTACACTCACCGAAAATCAGTATCCCACTGATGCTGGGGCCGGGCATCCCAAGCTACCAGTGTTCTGATTCACGATAGCCTCCTTTGCCGGGCGGCACCGCGCGATTGTGGTAGGATGCGGTCCGGTCGGACTTTTCGTCTGACACCTTTCGAGTGAAAGATGCACGGGCTTGCAAAGTTTCTGCGAGGCTCCACCCCCACCCCC
>Ga0224508_10002545_pt1 | contig 15412 bp, 12 predicted proteins | sample SF_Jan12_sed_USG_4_FD_170157 | JGI IMG/M metagenome (GOLD analysis project Ga0224508, IMG submission 170157) | Sediment microbial communities from San Francisco Bay, California, United States - SF_Jan12_sed_USGS_21 | ecosystem: Environmental > Aquatic > Marine > Sediment | place: USA... | reverse complement strand
GTCGTCACGGGAATGCCGAAATGTATTGCAAAGGTTCGAAGCGCCTCGCATGCCTGGCCGTTGATGACGCCGCCGCCCGCGTAGATCAATGGCCGCTCGCTTTCAGCCAGCAGCGCGAAAAACTCGGCGCACTTCGCGTCGTCGAGTTCGCTGGCCTCGATTGCCTCACGCCGTGACTGATAACCGGGTAAGGGCAGGAGCCCCTCGCCGTGAAACTCGCCTTCCCAGTTCTGAACGTCCTTCGGCACATCGATAACGACAGGACCGGGACGACCCGAGCGTGCAATCTCGAATGCGCTTCTAATCGTGGCTTCGAGCTCTTTCGGTTCAGTGACGAGGAAAGTGTGCTTGGCGACCGCACCCATGACGGCGCTGACCGGAGCCTCCTGGAAGGCATCGGTGCCAATGGCGCCGGTCGGCACTTGACCGCAGATGACGATGATTGGAATCGAGTCGGCCATACAGTCGCGAACCGGCGTGACGCAATTGGTCGCGCCGGGCCCCGAAGTCACGACAGCGACCCCCGGTTGTCCGCTGGCACGCGCATAGCCGGCCGCCATGAAGCCCGCGCCTTGTTCATTGGCCGGGACGATCAGTGGCATCGGATCCTTGCCGTCTTCGCTATTCTCGGCATTGAAGCGGAAGATCGCGTCGTAGGTCGGCAGGATCGCACCACCCGAATAGCCGAAGATCGTATCGACGCCCTCGTCGGCGAGCACCTGGACCAGGATATCGGCGCCGGACATGCGCTGCCCCGCGAGCAGGTGGGCGCGCGAACGCGACGGTTTCGATGGGGTTGGCGAAGCCATATCAGTCTATAAACAAGGAGGGGGGCGATGTTGACCGCAGTGTTGACGAAATACTATTGCATTGCAATAGCCGTTGTTCTACGCCAACATTGATCGGCTAAGCGAGTCGAACCCGAAATTCACGATGCGACATATCATTTCCATCTTGCTGCAAAACGAGGCGGGCGCACTGTCGCGCGTATCCAACCTGTTTTCTTCGCGCGGCTACAACATCGAGAGTCTCAATGTCGCTCCGACGACGGATCCGATTATTTCGCGGTTGACGCTCGTGACTCAGGGTTCTGAAGAGGTCATCGACCAGATTTGCAAGCAGCTCGGCAAAGTCGTCGACGTCGTCGCGATCACCGACCTGACCAGCTTCGATCATATCGAACGTGAATTTGCCTTGCTGAAGATCAACCTGAACGGTGAATCCAGGGCATCCCTTGAGTCGCTGATCGGTGATTTCAATGCTCGGATTCTGGACGACAATCACGGCCACTACACGATTGAGTGCATTGGTGGCAGTCAGGAAATCGATCGGTTCATCGGCCAGATCGAAGGAGCCGGCGAATTGACGACCGTCGTGCGTAGCGGCGCGATGGCTGTTGCCCGTGGAGCACCTGTATTCGGCCGCGGCTGAGTCCAGCTAAATTATCAGCGTGCGATCGTGGCCAGTGCCAACTCAAATCTCGACTATCTCGATTCAGCGAAACGAATCGTTATCAAGATCGGTTCGTCACTATTTGTTGATGCACAGACAGGCGCTCTCAATCGCGCCTGGCTAGAAGCCCTGGCGGACGATCTTGCCAAGCTGCACGGCGCTGGCAAGGAAGTCGTCGTCGTCTCTTCGGGCGCTGTGTCACTCGGTCGGCGAGAGCTCGGCCTCGATCTGGTCAAGGCAAGGCTTGAAGATAAGCAGGCAGCGGCCGCCACCGGACAGATTCTGCTGGCGCATGCCTACAAGGACGTGTTGGGCAGCCGCGAGATCAAAGTGGCTCAGATTCTTTTAACGCTCGACGACAGTGAAAGCCGTCGGCGCTACCTCAACGCAGTTCGCACATTGAAGACCCTGTTGCGCGCTCGGGTGGTTCCGGTGATCAATGAGAACGACACGGTTGCAACGGAGGAATTGCGTTACGGTGACAACGACCGGCTCGCGGGGCGGGTTGCGCAGATGATCAGCGCCGATTGCCTGATTATTCTGTCCGATGTCGACGGCCTTTTCGATCAGGATCCACAGCTCAACCCAAAGGCAAACCACATCCCGGAAGTTGCCACTGTCGTTCCGGAGCTGTTCGATATGGCGGGCGGTCCCGGCACGCAACACGGGTCGGGCGGCATGCGTACCAAACTCGAGGCCGCCCGTATCGCAGTCAGCGCGGGTTGTCGTGTGGTTATCACCAATGGCCATGCCACTCGGCCGATCAAGGCGCTCTGCGACGGCGGGCGTGCGACCTGGTTCTTGGCGACTGCCACGCCACAGGCGGCGCGCAAACAATGGATCGCCGGAAGCCTGAGTCCGAAGGGTCGGATCGTCGTCGATCAGGGCGCGGGACGCGCGCTGGTCGACGGGCGAAGCCTGCTGCCAGCCGGCATCGTGTCCGTCGAGGGTAAATTCGAGCGCGGCGATTCGGTCAGCATCGTCAATGTCGACGGCGCCGAGGTGGCGCGTGGTTTGGTCGCATATTCTCGCAGTGATGCCGAGTTGATTATCGGCCGGCACTCGGGCGAAATCGCAGACGTATTGGGATATCGTGGCCGGAATGAGATGATCCACAGAGACGACCTGGTATTGACCTCATCGGATGAGATCTCATGAGTACAGCCGAACAAACGATTAACACGAGTCTCCGGGAAGAAATGCTCGCCCTGGGCCGCGCTGCAAAGCATGCGGCAGACGTGTTGGCTCGATCTTCCGGCGCGGCGCGAAAAGCGGCGCTGACGGCTGCGGCGGTGGAGATTCGCGCTGGCAGGGCCGCAATTCTCGAAGCGAACGCTGCAGATATGGTCGGCGCGACGGCGCGTGGACTGTCGTCGGCGATGCTTGACCGACTCGCGCTCGACGACGACCGGATTGAAGCCATGGCAAACGGCGTCGAAGCGATCTGTGAGCTGGACGACCCGATTGGCGAGGTCATCGCCGAATGGGACCGACCTAACGGACTCAAGATTCAGCGGGTGCGAGTGCCGCTCGGCGTCATCGGCATCATTTATGAGAGCCGGCCCAATGTCACTGCCGACGCTGGGGCTCTATGCCTGAAGAGTGGCAATGCCGTCATTCTGCGCGGCGGTACCGAGAGCGCAGCCTCGAGCCGAGCGATTCACGCCTGCCTCGTGCGGGGATTGGTTGCAGCCGGCCTGCCGGAAGCCGCAATCCAGATCGTGCCAACGCAGGACCGAGCCGCGGTTGGAATTCTACTCAGTGATATGGCGGACTACATCGACGTTGTCGTCCCGCGCGGCGGCAAGAGTCTGATTGCACGCGTCCAGCAGGACGCACGCGTGCCGGTGATGGGGCACCTTGAAGGAATCTGTCATACCTACGTGCACACAAGCGCTGACCTCGATATGGCCCGCAGCATCGTCGTTAACGCGAAGATGCGTCGAACCGGGATCTGTGGTGCGACCGAGACGGTGCTGATCGATCGAGCCTGTGCCGACACGCATCTTGCGCCAATCGCCAACGATCTGATTGCTGCCGGCTGCGAAGTGCGCATCGACGACTTGGCCGGGACGGATGGGCTGGTCGATGGCGCCAAGTCCGCAACGATCGAAGACTTCGGTCACGAGTTTCTCGACGCCATCGTTGCGATCAAAGTCGTCGATGGCATTGATCAGGCGCTCGAACACATTCGCCAGTTCGGTTCTGGCCATACCGACGCGATCGTTGCCGACGATGCAGATGCCGCCGAACGATTTCTCAATGAGCTCGACAGCGCCATCTTGATGCACAACGCCTCGACGCAATTTGCCGACGGCGGCGAGTTTGGCATGGGGGCTGAAATCGGAATCGCAACTGGCCGCGTTCATGCAAGGGGTCCGGTGGGGGCGACCGAGCTGACCAGCTACAAATACGTCGTTCGCGGCGGCGGCCAGACACGCGCTTGACGCGAAAGCGCGACACCTTGAATGCCCCTGGCCTCGGCGATTAGCGCGCCGCCTGTTCGCCATGCTTGCCAGCGAAAGCCGATTTGATCTGATCGTCATCGGCGGCGGCATTAACGGCGCTGCAATTGCGCGCGAGGCGCAATTATCCGGCGTTCAGGTCTTGTTGCTCGAGCGCGATGATTTCTGTGCGGGAACAAGTGCTGCCTCCACTCGGCTTATCCACGGCGGGTTGCGTTATCTGGAGCACGCGGAGTTTTCGCTCGTCTACGAATCCTTGTCCGAGCGAGAGCGCTTACTGAAAACGGCGCCACATCTGGTCGAGCCGCTCGAAATCTTCTTGCCGCTGACCCATGACTCGCGGCGAGGGCCGTTGATGATCCGGGCCGGCATGTGTCTTTACGATGTGTTGTCGTGGCGCAAGTCGTTGCCGTCGCACCGAATGCTGAAGCGCGAGCAAATGCTGGAAGCGCTTCCAGGCCTGGACGGCGCCGAACTGGTCGGCGGCGCCGCCTATTTCGATGCCCAGGTGCGCTATCCCGAAAGGCTCGTGCTTGAAAATGCGCTCGACGCCGAAGCCAATGGCGCGCGCCTTGCGCTGAATACCGTCGTTCAGGAGCTTGTCATTGAGCAGGGTCGAATCGCAGGTGTGGTCTGGGAAAGCGAAGGGCGTAAAGGCACCGCGCGAGCCGCGGTCGTCGTGAATGCGGCGGGTCCCTGGGTTGATGCCGTACTCGGACCAATCGCGAAACACCGACTGATCGGCGGAACCAAGGGCAGCCATCTGATTGCCGAGCCATTCGTTGGCGCACCGGCCCATGCGATTTACGCCGAAGCCGCCAGTGACGGTAGACCATTCTTCGTGATTCCGTGGAATGGGCTGTACCTGATTGGCACGACCGATGTGCGTTATGACGGTGATCCTTCAAACGCATCCATAAGCCACGAAGAGTTTCGCTATCTGCTGACCGAAACCAAGCGATTGTTTCCAGGCGCTTCAGACCTTGAGCGGCGCGTTTGCTATACCTGTTCGGGAATCAGGCCGCTGCCACCGACCGAAGGCGTCAGCGAAGGCGCCATTACTCGACGGCATCTAATTAAACGCCACCGCGACGTCGAGGGTCTTTTCTCCATTATCGGCGGCAAATTAACAACTCATCGTGCCTTGGCGGTTGATTGCATCAAGCAGCTTCGCCGTCGGCTCGGCATTTCCGGCAAGAGTGTCACGCAAGACCGATGGCTGCCTGGGGCGCTTGCCGACGACGATCGTGATGCGTTGCTCGAAGGACTAAGTACGACTTTCGGTGCGGCGACTGCGACGCGGCTTTGGCAGACTTACGGTGGCCGGAGTCGTCAGTTGCACGATCGCACGCGCGAGGATCCCGAGCTTGGGGAAAGGCTCGGCCCTGATTCCGATTTGATCGTCGGAGAGCTCATTTACGCGATAGATAATGAGCACGCCAGTTCGCTGGTCGATCTTTTGCAAAGACGAACGATGGCCGGGCTTCAACCGGATTTCGGGTCACGCTCGGCGCCGCTTGCCGCCAATTGGCTGGTACGCCTGGGCGTTTGGGATAAGGTGCGGGCGGAAGAAGAGGTGGCGGCGTACCGACTTTTCGCGCGCCGTCATGCCGTACCGTCAGAATAAATATATTCCGAATCAGGACTTGGATTCGACCTCCGTCCCCAGGGCGACGTCTAGGCGTGCCGGAACGAGCCTGAATTGTGATGGGTCGAGCCTCGGCGCTTCGATTGAGAGTTCTGAGAAATCCATTGCAGGCGTTAGCTTTTCGACTGCAATTTCTTGCTGCATTTCCAGCGTCACCGGTCGCGCGGCCGTCACAACGACCACATCCATGCTCGTTGCCTCGTCCGCGTTTGCGAAGTTAAACGACAGCGATGTTGCCAGCGCGATCGAGATCAGTGTAATTGCCTTCATCGTTTTGCTCCGTTTCAATTCCCCGATTACGTATCAGGAACGAAGCACGGACAAAGATATGACGCCGGCGAGTTCCCAGTAATCTGCAATCGCGTATTGAACGTGAAAACAGAGGCTGTTGTCGGTGATCTGGATCTCAGGAACGATCGATGGGCTCAAAACTCATGGTGGGTTTGTCGCCACGCCGCGAATACAAATGCTCGCTGGCCATATCGGCGAGAGCGCGGTCGCGCTCTGTTTGCGAGGAAAACCAGTGAGTACGCTCAAAGTCGCGCCCAATCAGCCGGTTTAACGGGTCTGCCGAAGAAAGTTTCACGCGTATGCCGAACAGGCGTTTCGCTTCCGGGGCGCTATTTAGATTATGACCGTGGCAGATTTCCATCGGCGAGCATGATAACCGACGTCAGCTTCGTCGGAAGCTGTGTTATGTCGTCCGTTGTCGCTCGGCTGCGCCGTCGCGCTCGGGCCAACGAAGAATGCGGCGAGTCAAAAAAAGATAAACGGGCTTGACCAGTCTGCGCCACCAGCGCGCCGGCCACATGGGCTGAGCCAGAATCTTGCGCTCTCTCTCGGTCAAGGCCTCCGGCAGATAGTGGCGTTTATGTTTCAGCAGATGACGCAGGTCTTCGCGAGCCAACAGCCGAAAAAGCCTGCCGCGCCTCGAAAAGCAAATCGCAAGTTGAAAGTCGACGATCCCGGGAACCTCTTGGTTCAGGCAGATCCAATTCGCTTCCTTCGCCAAATCGTTGTGGGCAACGCGAAGTCGATGCAGGCGACGCACCAGGCGCAGCGCTTCCCGGAAGTAATCGCGCGAGCGCGGGGAGCTCAAATACATGACGTCGCCAGGCAAATAGCTGCGTATCAGGCGATCGTCTTCGAGTGCGATCAGCCGCGGCACGCCGCTGGTGCCCAGAAGGCGCTGTAAGGCCTTCGCTTCGCGTCGAGCCAAGTAGCGTGCCAGCCTGGGCCAGCGTGCCGGTCTCAGATCCCGGACCAACTGGACCGATCCAGCCACCCGTTCACTGTAGACGTCACCCAGCGAGCCCCGTTTGAGCTCGATTCGAGTAGCCATCAGGCGATCGGGAGATTTAGACTGCTGCGTCGGTCCCATGCTTAAGGTTGCCACGCTGCCTGCCAAAATCACACAGGACTTTTTCGTCGTTGGCGGGCCGGTACAGCCGGATAGGCCCTGCTATATCCGCCGAAATGCCGACGAAGAATTGCTCGCTGCCATCGCGGCCGAGCGCTTCGCCTATGTGCTTGCGCCCCGTGCGACCGGTAAAACCAGTCTCATGGGTCGGGCGATTCGGCGCCTCAGAGCCGATGGACAAATGGCCGCCGTCGTCGACCTGACGCAGATCGGCACGCGCACCGAAAGTGTTGATTCCGCGCGCTGGCACTACAGCATCGCCTATCGAATCAGCCGTGAGCTCAGACTTAAAGTCGACCTGCAAGCCTGGTGGCACGAAAGAAACCTATTACTGAACGAACAGCGGCTGGTCGAATTTTTCTGGGACATCGTACTTGTGAATACGACTGTGCCAGTCACCATCTTTTTTGACGAAGCCGAAAGGGCGATTGATCTGCCATTTTCGGGCGAACTGTTTCAGGCGTTACAGAGTTCGTACACGCGCCGAGTATCGGAACCGGACTATTCGCGCCTGAATTTTGTTGTCCTCGGTGCCGCGTCACCAGCGCAGCTTTGTGCCGTTCCTGCGGTTTCACCATTCGCTTCCGGCGCGGCAATCAAACTCGGCGATTTCACGCTCGACGAGTGTTTGGGTTTAGCGCAGGGTTTGGACGAGCCGGAATCGGTTGCCGTACCGTTGCTCGAGCGAGTCCAGACCTGGACGCATGGACAGCCTTATCTGACCCAGAAGCTGCTTCGCGGGATTGCGCGTCGTGGTGGCGACCTCGCTGATGTCGAAATTGTTGCGCACGATCTGTTTCTCGCCCCTGGCATCTCGCGTGAAGAGCCATTATTGAGCCACATGCGCGCAATGCTGGCTGACGGGTCGATGCGCGGACGACAAGCGATTGCAATGTTGAAGCGTCTCGCCAAGAGCGGCGAGGTCATCGATGACCCGGCATCCCCTGCGCAGTTATTGCTGCATCTCGGTGGGTTCGTGTCGAGCGACGAGAATGGCATGCTGCGGTTTCGCAACCGAATTGTTGAGCGCGTATTCAATTTCGATTGGGCTCAATCAGCCAGCAGGAGGCGCTGGCAGCGGCCGGCCAGAATGGCGGCCATCGCTGCGGCCGTCCTCCTGGTGCTCGGCTGGTACACGCAAGTTTTGCCACGACCGTACATCGATACGCTGACATTCGTCAGCAGCGACTACGCACTGGCGATACAGGCGCATCGGCGCCTGAGTCGCTTGCCGGGGTTTGGTGGGCGGGCAGACCGCTTGCTTTCCGATGTGATGGTTCGCCGCAGCGAAGCGGCGGAAACGGTTGCAGACGTATCGGCAGCCGATACGATCTTGCGCGACTTGCCCGATCGCGCCGAACTGGCCGATCAGCTGATGGCGAGCTTCTGGCTCAGGCGGTCTGAATCAGCAGCGCATCGCGGTGAGCGCGATGTCGCGCTGATTCACGCCATCGCGGCAATCGACGCCGGATCCGATGCCGCCGGTGCCTATGCAGTTCATCTGATTAACGATGACTACGCTCAACTAGACCAGAGTTATCACTTCGATCGGCCTTTGGCTGACTTCGAGGTCGATTGGGAGCGTGGCCAGATCGTCGCTCTGGACGAGACCCAGCGGTTGTTTCGACTGCCTCTCGGTCGAAGCGCGGCAAACCTGCGACCCGTTTCCTTGCCGTTGACGGCGTTGCAGCAGGTCGGAGTGACTCGCGGCTTGTTCGTCGACGAACCCGGTCTTGCCGGCATGTTTCAGTTGACAGTGACAGTTGAACACGGAAGGACCAGCGATCTATTGGTCCGGCTCAGAGCACCCAGCGGTGCAACGGCTGAGGTTGGACTTGGACGCCGCGATGGAGGTCTCGAACAGTTTATCTTTACCGCGTCAGTACAGAACGGGCTGTTGCGCCTCGCAGACGAGTCGATTCTGGGGCAGTGGGAAGTCACCGTGTTCGATCGCTTGAGCGGTGAATCCGGGCGCCTGATCAGTTGGGGCTTGAGCTTTCCCGGCGTACCGCAGATCTGGGACGACGAACCGATCGAAGGCATTTCATTGCCGGACCCTCTGCGTACCGAGCAGGTTGACGTTGCGCTCGCGGGCGACGGTCGCAAGGCCATCTCGATGCCGTCACGCACCGACGCGCGCGGAGCGGCTTCAGTTTGGGATCTTGGTACCGAGGAGTTGATCGCCGACCTGCCGTTGGCCGACCGGGCAAGTCTCGTCCAGTTCATAGCGGGTGATCACCTGCTCGTCGTCGGGCCGGTGCGCGCTGCGCTCTGGCAAATCGCCTCGGCCGAGCCCGTCGTCGAAATCGTAACCTCCAGCGGGTTTGCGGCGCCGCCGGCTATCAGTCCCGATGGTCAGTTTTTCGCAGTGGCCGAGTACATCCAGGATTCGGTGCGCGTGACTGTGTTGTCCGTCGAAAATGGTGACGTCGTCGGGAGTTTTGTCGTCGACGCGTGGGCTGGCTGGGCGCTTGCCGGTCAGGCCGACTACATCGCAACGATCGATGGTTCGCGCAGCGGGCGGGTCATTAGAGCTTCGACCGGCGAGTTACTCGCTGAGTTTTTTCACGAGCGCGAACTCGACCGGGTGATCGCAGCAAAGAATGCTGTCGTCGCTATCGATCGTCGGGGCGAGATTTTCGTCTGGCAGCTGCAGGACGGGCGCCGCGCGTTAACGCCCAGTGATAGCGTTTATCTCGGCGCGTCGATCGACTCGAACAGTGTCGGCATGTCGGACGAAATGGGTTTGGTTAGCTATATCGATGTCAACGGCCTCGTTAACATCAGTCGCTTGAGCGATGGATATCGTCATGCCGTATTCGATCAGGGTCGGGGCGGTGCGATTGGATCCCGGCTGAGCCCGAGTGCCGACCGGTTGGTTTCGGCGGCCGGCTCAAACGTTCGATCTTGGCGTTCAGCGGTCGATGATCCCGTCGGGCAGGATTTTGGTGACGTTTCCGCGGTGGCGATGGATTCCACCGGTGAATTTGCCCTGCTCGGCTACCGCAGTGGAAAGGTCCAGCTGCTGAGGGGGCTACCGGCGTCGATCGACAGTGGGGGCGCACCGCCGGTCGACTATTTCGGGCACCGTGGCGTGGTAACGAGTCTCATCGTCAACGGTAATGGCAATCGTGCTGCCAGCGGTGCAAGCGATGGCCTGGTCAGGGTATGGGATACACAAACGAGATCGCCGAGTCGATATTTGCTTCGTCATCCCGCCGGCCCGATCAATGCGCTGGCATTTAGTCCGGACGACCGCTGGCTGGTCAGTGCCGGACCAGGATCGGCGCGTGTATTCGAATTAGATACCGGGACACTGGTGAATGAAATTGAGATGGAGGGTGAAGCGACGGCTGTCGCCTTCTCGCCCGACGGACGAATCGTTGCCGTGGGTGACAGTTCGGGAAATATCGTTCTGGCGGCTCCCGATGCGACCCAAGGTGTGCAGACGGTGCGCGTGCGCTCGCCGATAACCGCTTTGCAGTTTGGAGATGCGCCGTCGATTCTCGCCAGTGGTACGGCGGACGGTAATCTCGTTTTTTGGGATACGCTCGAAGCGAGCGCGACTGAGGCGGCCTATACTTTTTCCGGCCCGATTAGCTGGATCGAATTCTTGGCCGGCGATTCTCAGGTTTATTTGCAAAGCGGAGCGTGGATCCATCAGCTCGACAGGACGACCGCCGAAGCGCTCGTCACCGCTTCGAGTTTGTTGCCGAGCCGCCTGCGAAGTCAACCGGCATTAATTGTGAGCGAATCTTCCCGCCGGTCGATTCGGGCGCTTGCGAACACCGGCGGTGGGCGTTTGCTGCTCGCCGATGTCGAGCTGGGAGCCCAGGGTCTCGGTTCAATCGATGCGCCGGTGACCAGGCGGGACTGGGGGGAAGTGCTTGGTCTGGCGACTGATCCGGTCACGGGTCTGGTCAGGACCGTGCAGCCCTGAGAGTGCTTTTTGTCGTTTCTGTGAACTAGTGTCACGGCCTTCGGCCTGGTCCGCGCTAGGCTCACCGGTCTATGCAGCGTTGCAACGCCATACGTTTACCGCAGTTGCCCAGGGCAAGCCTGTCCTTGGCCGTTGTCGGCGTGTGCCTGCTGCTCACAGCATGCGAGAAGCCAGTGCCCAGAAGTTTCGCGGATTTCATGGAGGACCGGATTGCCATGGACGGCACTATCGCGTTCTGCAATGAAAACCCGGAAGAAACGCTCAACAATATCGAATGCGCCAATGCGCGCCGCGCGGCGTCTTCGATTGCGCTTCGACAGGAGCGCGAGCGTCGCGAAGCCTACGAACTCGAATCGGAACGAAAGCTTGAGGCGCTGCGTAACGAGATGGCCGAACGCGAGCGAATCGTTCGCGAGATCGCGTTGGCCGCGGCGAGAGCTGAGATTGAAGCCTATGAGAAGATGTGGAGTGAAGGGGCCGCGGCGCCTGGCGAGGGGACTCCGGCCGATCGCCTGAGCCTAATTACCCTGCCATCGAGCCTCGGTCGCGACTCGGCCGAGTAGACCGAACTCACTCACCTAACGGAAACGTCCGCGTTTCTGGTTCTGATTCAGCGGGGTCGACGATCGGTCGGGCCGTCGCCATTTCGGCCTGATCCAATGCCAATAAGAAACGCCGAGCGTCGGACGGTGTCGCTCCGTTCTGTGCTCCGAGCGGCGCAACTCCAGCATAACCCTGATAGAACTTCGCACCGAAATCATGATCGATGTTTAATCTCGCGCCCTGAAACGCTGCGCCGGCATATAAGCCGCGGCTTCGAAGATAGCCATAAACCTCGGCCCGGAAAGTCATCGTGCTACTGGCTTGGCGTCGCAAAGGACCGGCAACTGCGCTCGCCTCTCCCCCCAGCGTGAACTTGCCGGTGGAAATATTCTTGACCGCATTTTCGTTGGCGAAGACCAGCACGATATCGGTTGATTCGGCGCCGATTTGCCAGCCGATACTGCCACCCGTCAGGGTGATGAATGCCGGGTTGCTCCAGCTGCCATCTTGCATGCGTAGACTTAAGATCCCTCGGCCGCGGCGGGCACCGAGAATAAAACCACCGCGAAATACGTTCGGGATGACAGCGATGCCGAGGGCGCGCTCGAGCAGCTCGGTTGGAATGGAGTCTTCGCCAGCGTCAGTAAATGCGCGGATCAGGTCGCCAGCCTCTTGAAGCCGGATTTCGGCTGACGGCTGCGCATGCACCGCAAACGCAGCCAGCGCCGCGAATGCGAGGACGGCTCGCAACTTCTGAGCTCGGGCGCGGCCTGAACGGATCATTGTGGTGACGGGTAAATTAGATGCGAGCATCTTAGCCCATCAATCCGGTGGGGGGTACGGGACAGCCAAGCGTAGCCGCAACCGCTCTGAACAACTCCGCTTCGGCGAGCGTCGTTTGAGTGTCGTGGCGCATCGTGACCGCCAGAGCCAACAGCGCCTGGCGCCGTTCGCGCACCGGGGCCGTGGCGAGCCGATTCAATGCAAGATCGAGCGCGTCGTAGTCGGTCGATTCAACCGCGCGGGAAAAAACCGCATTCGAATCCGCTGATTCATCTGCATCGAGCGATTTGAGACCGGCCGTGAATGCGGATTTGGCGGTGTCCGTCTCGTCGTTGCCTTCAACGGCGAGGACGGCAATCAGGATTTGCATGGCTTCATCGCGCTCGCGCGTGGACGTCCGGACGCGTTTGGGGGGGTAAAAATATGCGCGCAGCATTGCCTGAAGGAGATATTCAGCAAGGCTCAGTTGGCCATCGGCATCTGCGAGCTTTTTGAGTAATTCGAACAGAAACTCGATCTGGTCGGGTGGGCGCGCCTTGAGTGCCGGGACGGCCAGTTCGAAAAGTGGCAACCGTAATCCAGGCGCAAGCGATTCGATCTCCCGGCGCAACGCAAAACAGCGTGCTGCGCGCTCCGCGCCGATCTGGCTTTCGACCAGGCGCTGTTCGGCCTCGGAGCCGCCGCCTCGTTCCAAGCCGAGCGCGAGCACTAACAGCCAGGCCGATTGCGAGCTGTGTGCCGCGTCGGCAACATCGGCCGGGATGGCTGCGCGCAGCGCGCTGCCGGCCGCCGGCTCGATCGTTCCGGCCGAGTCGATGGAGATCTCTGCCGAGGTGCCACTCAATCGACTGATAGGCGATTCGCCAGTGCCGGTTGCCGCCGGCGCGAGCGAACGGGGACCGATGTAGTCACCTTCTTTGAAGCTGGGGTCGAGGGCTTTGATTCTGTCGGGCAGCGGCGGGTGGGTGGCAAATAAACTCGTAAAACTCTTGCCGGCCTGGCCAAAAAGCATATGTGAGACTTCCTCTGTCTCAACCGTTTCGATAAACGGCGTGAAGCCGCCGATTTTTTTCAGTGCGCCGGCCAGGGCGAGTGGTTCGCGTGTGAATTGCACGGCCGAGGCATCCGCGAGCACTTCACGCTGGCGCGAGACCGCCGCCTTGATCAGGCGGCTGAGTAAGACGCCGATACCGCCAACAACGATCAGCGCGAGCCCGATCATGATGGGCGCGGCACTGTTCTTGTCACGTCTACCGATGCGCATGCGCATGCCGTAACCGGAAGCGCGCAGCAGCCAGCGACCCGCGAGCGAAAGCACCAGGATCCCAAAACTGAATCCCATCAGCCGCAAATTGAGCCGCATGTCGCCATTTAATATGTGACTGAACTCATGTGCGATGACGCCCTGCAACTCGTCCCGGTCGAGTTGCTCGAGGCAGCCGCGAGTGACTGCGACCGCTGCATCGGCTGGCGTCAGTCCGGCGGCGAAAGCGTTGATGCCCTTCTCAGCCTCCAACACATAAATTTCCGGAACCGGAAGCCCCGATGCGATTGCCATTTCCTCGACGACGTTGAGTAGGCGCCGATGCGCCGGGTCCTGGTCATCGCCTTGAACCTGCGTGCCGCCGAGCGTTCTTGCAACGTGGCCGCCACCCTGCGCCAGCGTGGCCGCGCGGATCATGCTTGCAACCGCCATGATGCCGATGACGGTCGCGACCACGATCGCGAAGATTTCGGGACCGCCGGTGAGCACACCGCCACCACCCGAAACGCCGAGCGCGATCAGCACGGCAATGCCTGTTGCCACGCCGACGGCCAAAAAGGCCAGGCCAAAAAACAGCACGAGATAACGAGTCGCACGCAGCGACTTTTCTTGGCGGTCGAAAAAGTCCACGGCGAATAAGGGCCGAAGCGCTTAACCGATCAGCTGAACGAAACCTTGGGCGCCTCGCGCTTTTCCGGTTCCTTGATCTCGAGAAACTCGGCTGTTTTGAAGCTGAACATGCCAGCTACAAAGTTGTTCGGAACGCTCTCGCAGGCGGTGTTGTAGCTCATGACCGAGTCGTTGAATGCCTGGCGCGCAAAGGCGACTTTGTTCTCGGTAGACGACAGTTCTTCCTGGAACTGGATCATGTTCTCGTTGGCCTTCAGGTCGGGATAGGATTCGGCCAGCGCGAACAGGCGGCCCAGCGTCCCGCCCAAGGTCGTTTCCGCGGCCGCGAGCGCTTTGATGGCCGCGCCGTCGGTCGGGTCTGCGGCAGCCCCTTTTTGCGCGCTGACGGCCGCGTTGCGAGCCTGGATGACGGCTTCGAGCGTATTTTTCTCGTGACTCATGTAGCCTTTTACCGCTTCGATGAGATTCGGGATCAGGTCGTAGCGACGAGTCAGCTGGACATCGATCTGCGAGAATGAGTTTCGTACTCGATTGCGCAGATTGATCAGCCTGTTGTAGATCGAGACGACCCAGAAGACGATCACGGCGAGTATGACGAGGACAACGATGAGTTCCACTACGAGTGCACTCCTTATAGTCGAGACAGGCTGCAGAATACGCCCGAATGTGTCACTCGGGCAATTCTGGTCCTGGAGAGGGGCTCGTTCCAGCGCTTCTATCTGGCTCGCGCTTGCAGGGATGGCTGCACTTCTGGCAGCGCAGCCGGCGGCGGCGGAGTGGCACGGGCGTGCGGTCGATTTGATGGGCACTCAGGTATCGGTCGAGCTTTGGCATGAAGACGAACCGACGGGCCGCGCACTGGTCGAGCGTGTGCTCGACGAATACCGGCGCATCGATCGTCAGATGAGTACTTATCGCGACGACAGCGAGATTTCGCGGATCAACCGCGAAGCTGCAACCCGCCCGATCGTTGTCAGCGGCGAACTCCTCGAATTAATCGCGGCGTCGATCGAGCTGTCACGTGCCAGCGATGGCGCGTTCGATATCAGTTATGAAAGTGTCGGCTATCTGTACGACTTTCGCGCCAGACTAAGACCCAGTGCTGCTGAGATTTCAGCCCTGATCGGTGCAGTGGATTACCGTCGGATCGAGATTGATGCCGTTGCGAGTACCGTTCGCTTCGGAATGCCGGGCATGCGGATTAATCTCGGTGGAATCGCCAAGGGCTTCGCAGTAGAGCAGGGTGCCCGCATCCTGCGCGAGGCCG
>Ga0224508_10002544_pt1 | contig 15418 bp, 13 predicted proteins | sample SF_Jan12_sed_USG_4_FD_170157 | JGI IMG/M metagenome (GOLD analysis project Ga0224508, IMG submission 170157) | Sediment microbial communities from San Francisco Bay, California, United States - SF_Jan12_sed_USGS_21 | ecosystem: Environmental > Aquatic > Marine > Sediment | place: USA... | reverse complement strand
TATCACCGTTTTTCATTGCACTCAACGCATCCGGTTGAGTACAACCTTGCGCTGCATCGATTATCGCAACATCCGCATCCATTCCCGGCTCCATTAAACCCGCACTAAGACCGTAAACACGTGTACAGTTTCCTGTTGATGCGGCCAAGATTCGCTCGGGTTCGACATCCGTCAACGTCGCCATCTCGGTCAACGACTTAATAACACCTAAAGGCATCACGCCGGTTCCGGTTGGTGTGTCACTGGAAATCATGACACGATCATATTGAGCGTATTTTTCCGCAAGATTCACCACCAACGCCGAACTGCGAATATTTCCGGCTTGAGCAATCTGCAATGCCATGTCAGTCTCACAGACAATACGTTCCAAACCATTGTCGGATAACGCGACTGGGCCACCGTTGACATGACCGGCAATATCCGGCGCCATGGTTACAAGATCATCCGCCGTAATCGGTTGTGAACCTGGAATCGACGCACCACCGGTATGACACATGACTTTGAACCCATGTTTTTGCGCATACTTGACGATAGGCGTGACATCGGCTGGTTTTTCAAATGCACCGAATCCCACTTTCGAATGCCAAACACCTTCCGCCGCCAGTTCTTTAAAATGATGTTCCTCCAGACCCGGTTCCATAATCACCGAACCTGCATACACACGCATGCCACCGGGTCGGTAATCCGCAAAACAACGTTGCGCCGCAAGTGCTAGAGCACAGATACCGGCCGGGTCGGCAGGCCTGCCTGGCACATGAATTTCGCTCGCCGATATACAACTGGTTATAGCACCGTGTAGATAGCTTTCCAGAAAACCGACAGTCTTTTGCCGCGGCGTGTAATCACCGAAAGTAATGTGCACATGAGAGTCGATTAAACCGGGTAACACGGTCATACCATCAACATCAATCACAAGTTTGGCTGCATCGATTTCCGAATCGCTCGCCTGACCGACTGATGAAAGCTTACCCTCGTCAATCACGACGGCATCACCCCTAACAAATGGCTCACGCCAATTGCCGCTGATCAATGCGCCTATATTGACCAACACAATTTTCACGTCTCTCGGCCCTCCAGGTGCTACATCCAAATAGTAACGTGCATTATTGAACTAACTCTATGTTCGACAGTGATTCGGGTCAAGTAACTGTCCGAGTACGAGCAAAAGTCATAGATCTAACCATTTTATGATGCATACAGCCGTATTTGAATTCTAAGACTGCTTTTGAAAAGCCTCACTCGCGCGACCAACCGCGTCGAAATCCAGTTCGAACCCCAGACCGGGTCCAGATAGGACGTTCAATTTGCCAGCCTGCAGTTTCAAATCAGGCGAAGCAACAATATCCCATTCAAGCAAATGATTCATGTACTGATTACCATCATCCAAATTTTCAATAGTTGCTGCCGCCTGATTTACGGCACAAGTAGTAATACCAGATTCATACAAACCATGGATACATATATTAATTCCCGCTGCATGTGCAATGTTCGCGGTCTGGCAAAATCTTTTGATACCACCTGTTTCATGCAATCCCAAGACAATAAGATCGGCAGCTTGTTCACGACAAACATTGAACGCATCGTATGGTGTAAATACCAATTGATCAGCAGCAATACCAACCGGACTTGACGCATGCACTTGTGCAAGTGCGGAGAGACTTTCACAGTCCGTTGGTTGTTCGACAAACTCAATGTCGAACTGCATGAGTTTTCGAATCATGCGCACGCTTGTAAGTGGATTCCATTTTTCGTTTGGATCGATACGCAAACGTCGATCAGGTCCGATAGCTGCACGGGTTTGTTCTACGATAGCAAGATCCAGTGTATCACCACGGCCAACCTTGACATAAATAACTTCGCAACCTTCATCAGACAATTGTTTTGCGTGGGCAGCAATTTCGGGCGCGGTATCGCCTTGTGGAAATCCGAAGTATTGAATCTCGTCACGCAACTTACCACCGAGTAATTCATGTACTGCGCGGTTACTGGCTTTGCCCATTACATCCCACAACGCCATTTCCAAACCTGCAAAAACCTGCCCAGCGTGACGCGGCGAGCTGCATGTACCAAAAGCCTGAAACAAGACATGATAAGCATCTTGCATCAGACGTGTGTTCTCAAATGGACTTCGACCAGCACAAACCTGTGCGACCAGGTTTAAATGAGCCTGAATAGCGGCGGCGGATGGCGTACCAATACACTCACCATAGCCCGTGATGCCTTCATCGGTATGCACTTCGACCAGGATAACCACCGCACCATCGACAACCCCCTGCGCCCAATGATACGACGTTTTATAGGGAATCTTTAATGGCGTCGTCTTTACTTCAGTTATATTCATACAAGCTCAATTTCCGCGCACTTGCGTCGGAATAACAAGAAACACCATGATCAAACCATCTAACACATACAACCACAGCCATCTACCGTGTGACCTGCCCCCAATAACGAGACCAGATATTGAGAAAGTGGATGTGTAATTCGATAAGTCCCCGAATTCTAGTCCAGCGCTATTTTTCTCGAGGACTGATAAATTGAGTTGCCAACAAAAGCACGGTCGAAACCAGGACCATTATCGTTGAAATAGCGGCAATAGTCGGATCAATAAAATCACGCAAAGCGCTGAACATATGCTTGGTCAACGTTGCGTTTGCACCCCCGGAAACGAATATTGCGATTATCACTTCGTCAAACGAGGTCAAAAACGACAACAACGCCGCCGTTACAACGGAAAACTTTATTTGTGGCAGCGTAATGATAAAAAAGGCCCTTAGCCGCGTTGCACCCAGGCTCCGGGCTACCCGCTCCTGGTTCAGGTCATATGACCGCAAAGCTGCGGTAATCACTATCATTACGAGTGGCGTAGCCATTGCAGTATGGGCCAAGACCAGCCCTGTGATTGTATTGTTAAGCCCAACTCGTCCATATGCATAGAACGCGCCGATTGCGACCAAAATTACAGGCACGATCATCGGTGTAATTAAGAACATAAAAATCGCCTTGGCCGCACGATGACCGGACACGAACAAAGCATAAGCGGCCATCATTCCCAGTGGCGTGGCGACTAACATGGTGAGAATTCCGACCTGCAGGGAAGTTACCGTCGCTCGCATCCACTTCGATGATTCAAAATACACTTCATACCAACGTGTCGACCAGTTGCTTGGCGGAAATTCCAAATATTGTGAATCTGAGAATGACATTGGGACGACGATAAATGTGGGGATCACCAACAACAGCATGATGATCAACACCACGACATACAACCAAAACCGATCACCATGGGTTACCTGTGTGTCCGACGCAGGTTTGCTCCACCAACTCATTTCAATTTTTCCCAAACAACGCAGCATCAAACTTAAACAGTCGCGCAGCCACGTATAGAACAATAAGCGTCGCAACCAGTAGGACGACACCAAGGGCGCTTGCTGCTCCCCAGTTGAACTGATTTTCAAGTATTGCGGTTATCTGTGTCGCCACCATCACAACTCGACCGCCACCGAGCACCGCAGGCGTAACGTAAAACCCAAGACATAGAACAAAGACTATCAACGACCCGGCCACCATTCCTGACAGCGATAACGGGAAGTACACCTGCCAGAATGCCTTGATCGGCGACGCGCCAAGATTTGCGGCAGCGTACATCAGATCGCGATCAATTTTTTTCATAGACCCGTACAGGGGCAAAACCAGGAAAGGCAGCATAATGTGGGCCATACCAATCAGTGTCCCCGTCATGTTATGAACAAGTTTTACCGGGGAATCCCACAGTCCTATGTGTATCGCAAATTCATTGACCAACCCATTTTTTTGCAGAAGGACGAGCCATGCGTATGTACGAACCAGCAGCGACGTCCAGAACGGCAACAACACGGCCAACATGAATATGCCGGTCCACCGCTTAGGTAACAGTGCCAAAAAATAAGCCAGGGGGTATCCGATCAGGATACAAATGAGCGTGGTGAGAATACTCACCTGGAAAGTGGTCATGAACACCCGTGCATACGACTTGTATTCGATCATCTTCCGATAGTGCTCGAGCGATGGTTGACCGTCGCTGCCGACGAATGACAGGTAGAACAACCAGCCTACAGGAACGAGGATTACGAGCACGATTATCAAAATCGCTGGTGTCGCAAGGCTTAACAAGGTCCATTGATCCCGCACTTCCCGAACCTTGAGTTCCGCCACGTGCAGGGACTGAGGCGTGGCATCAGACATGTTCACAACATGATTCATCTTGCTTAACAGTCCCAGGGAATGATAACGACATCCTCCCTATGCAATCCCACGGATACCCTGTCTCCGGGCCGCATTGCGTTTTTTTGAGATGTCGAACCGGTTCCAAAGCGGACCGAAAGATTGTATTGATCGTCGATTGCAATCAGCGCAAACGCAGTCTCACCCTGGAACACGGATTCCTGCACCATACCCTCGAATACGATTGTCTGCTCCAGATCTTCCTTATCTTCTTCAGTGATAAACAATCGTTCAGGGCGAATGACCAGCAACCAGTTGTCAGCGGTGTCGTTTGCAGGATTTGCCGTGATCAAATGGTTTCTGAAACACAGTTGCCCAGACTCACCTCTCGTCAATGGCAACATTGTCGATTCACCGATGAAGTCGGCAACGAAGGAATTGGCGGGATGGTTATAGATCGCTTCAGGCGTATCGACCTGGGCCAGTTTGCCACGATTAATAACCGCGATGCGGTCAGACATGGTTAAGGCTTCGCGCTGGTCGTGTGTAACATAAACCGTTGTCACGCCCAATTGCCTGTGTAAATGTTTAAGCTCGATCTGCATTTGTTCACGCAGTTTTTTATCGAGGGCGGAAAGTGGCTCATCCATCAACAAAATACGCGGACGAAACACGAAGGCTCGCGCTAGGGCTACCCGCTGTTTCTGTCCACCGGATAACTGATCTATGCCTCGCTCACCCAGATCGGACAGCTGAACCGTTGCCAGTGCTTCTGCAACGCGTTCGGCGCACTCTTCAGTTCCGATACCACGGAGCTTCAAGGGAAAAGCGATATTCTCAGCCACCGACATGTGCGGAAACAGAGCGTAGCTCTGAAACACCATGCCGACTTCACGACGGTGTGGCGGCGTTAAAATCATTTCCGCCTCACCGAAACGAATACTGCCTGAATCGGGTCTGTTAAAGCCGGCGATGGCCATCAGAAGAGTGGTTTTCCCGGATCCCGATGGCCCTAAAAGGGTTAGAAATTCACCGCTTTTGATCTCAAGATCTACTGAATCGAGCGCATAGAGATCCCCATACGTTTTAGTAAGCCCACCGATATGAATAGGCAGTGCCGTCGAACTATCCAACGGCTCGATTTCGGGTTGGCTGGCCAAGTTTTAGAGCCTCTCAAATTGAGGCTGCCGGGCGGCATAGGCCGACCGGCAGTTCACACTTGTCTCTAATTATTCGCTCAGGAGTTCCATATAAAGCTCAAGCGCTTCAGTCCTATTCTCTGCATACCAATCCAGATTGATCGGAAGCATCATCGGGACATTGGTGGGATGTGAAGGCAGAGATTCGATCAATTCCTTTGGCGCGGTTGTAATCTCGTAAGCCTTTTTGTTGGTCGGCCCATAAGTAATATGAAATGGCAGGTTGGCCTGGTACTCGGGTTTTGAAATCTCGGCAAGAAACTTCATCGCGACATCCCTGTTGGGTGCACCTTTCGGCATGGCGAAGCAATCATAATCGAGTAATGCCTGATCGAATGAATAGCCGACTTTGGCGCCATCTTTCTTGGCATTGTCGAACCGGCCGTTCCAGCCAGTGGACATGTCAACCTCGGCATCTTTCATCAACTGAGCTTGTTGCGCACCGGAATCCCAGAATACGGCAATATGCGGTTTCAACTCTCGGATCTTATTTATCGCGCGCTTCATTCCTTCTTTTGTTGAAAGAACTTCATAGACCTTCTCAGGCGGTACTCCATCTGCCATAAGCGCAGGTTCTAGAGCACCATCTACGTTATTCGCGCGATAGGCACGGGTACCTGGAAATTTTTCAACATCCCAGAAATCAGCCCATGATTTTGGGGCATCCGCACCGCCAGGCTCACCATACTTGTCGGTGTTCCATGCCATCACCGTGGCAAAAACATCGGAACCAACGCAGTAGTCGGTATATAAGTTGGGATAGAAATCAGCAACGTCAACGACATTGTAATCTATTTTTTCCAAACAGCCCTCGGCCGCGGCGGATGCTGCACCACCAGAGCCGGTAACAACCAAATCCCAGGTAACTGCGCCGGACTGAACCTGAAGACAGGTTTTCGACATACTGGCCCCGGATTCTCTGTTGATGGCGATACCCGTATTCTTCGATGCGTCGTTGAAAAGGGCATTGTCCTGAGCTTCACCATAACTGCCACCCCAGGAAACGACCGTGATGGGTTCGGCAGATACAACACCAGTCACAAGAATTGCCGTTGCAGTACCAATGACGGCTTTCACGATTGCCCGCTTCGAAAATCTGTCGCTAAATCTCATATCTTACTCCTCATGTACTCATAATGATTTGGTTTTGGCCTTACAGGAAACAGGTGTTGTTTAATTAAATACCGTAGGCCGCTAATTCAGGTCGTTTTCAAGTCTGCTTCTAAAATTGGCATCTGGAAAAGTTCCATCCTCGAAATCTTACCATACCATTTTCAACCTTTAATACAAAAAAGGACATGGCTACGAGGCTTCAGAGGCTAAATATTCAACCGACCAAATGTTCAAACCGTCTAACCGTCTGTAGTAGGCGAGTGACATCGCTAGAAACCAAGGGTGATCGGTGTTTAAAAGGCGAGTCTGAAACTTAATAATGTCGAATCCGGTTTTACCCTCTAGCATCACCCCCGAACCGGTATCAATGAAGTCCCAAGGAACGGCACCAGCCGCGACCTTAGTACGCAATTGTCTAATCCCTTTATTAAGACTCTTCTTTGATACTAATACTCAGCGCTTCCGCAACAGGGCTGAACAATACAGTATGCGTTTTTAAATCGGTCGACGCTAATTGACGATTGTGCTTACGTCGCACTCCGTGAATCTGCCAATAATAGCGGGTTCGTGCAAGCCATCGTTTCTATATGCGATTATCCTGCCATTGGTAATAACGTATGGTAGGCGCTAAAAACCAGGGATTTCCTTTGTAAAATGGCCGTGTCTGGAATGTGGTGTTCTCCAATGGACTATGACCTTCTTCAAGCCCTAACACCTGCTGACCGATACGGGTACCAAAATAGCTTGCCAGTGACACACCCGAACCGCAATAACCCATCGAATAGTAAATTCCATTGTGTTTGCCGAGGTGTGGCATTTCATCAAACGTATAGCCGACGAAACCCATCCATGCGTGACTGATACGATAGTCGTCTAATTCGGGAAATCGCTTTACCATTTCCTGATATACAGCTGGGGCGCTACTTCGCGCGTCCGTTTCTTTTATCGAAACGCGAGCACCAAATACAATACGTTTTCGTTCCGGGCATGTTCTGTAATACACCACGAGTTTTTGTGTGTCAGAAATAACACGCTCATTCGGAATGAGTTTCTGGATAAGTTTATCCGGCAACGGTTCCGTAGCGATGACATAGCTACCAATCGGAATAATACGTCGCTGATGCCACGGCGATAAACTTCCGGAATAACCACTCGTCGCAATCACGACGTCTTTAGCGGTAATCCTTCCTTTTTGCGTTTGCAATTCGAAGCCGTTTTGTACTGGCGTGATCGCATCGACTTTGCAATGTGCAACGATTTCAGCCTGCGTTTGTTTTGCTCGTTCGAACAACCCCTGATGATACCGTCCGGGGTCGAGCGATGCATGATGCGGATGGACGACGCCACCATGGTAAAACTCGCTTCCAATCTCGGCGTGCTGTTCCGAACGAGACATAATAAACGAATCTGTTTCAAGACCCTTGACCGGCTTGTCATATTTTTTCGTTAACCCAACAAAATGTTTCGGCGTATGCGCCGCAAGAAAACGTCCATAGCGTTTGAAGTCACAATCAATACGTTCCTGATCTGTAAAATCACCAATCCATTGCAACGCATTGTGGCCCTCCTTTGAAATCGCAAAAGCCAATTCATGCCCGTATTTCTTTTTTAAGTCATGGTATTCGTGTTTAAGACTTGTGCTTATTTGGCCGCCGTTTCTACTGCTGCACCCCCAACCTGCAGATTCGGCGTCAACAACTACAGTATGTCGCCCCCCTCTCGCCGTTTGAATCGCCGCACACAAGCCGGTATATCCCGAACCAACAATGACGACATCGGATTTTTCAGGTAATACTTCGCTGCCGGTCTTGGGGCGTGGTGTTCTCTCCCACCAAAACGGTTGGTCTTTAAAATCCTCCGTAAATATGTCTTCGCGCATGATTGTTTTTGTCCCGGCGATAAATTTTTCTTGTCTTGGATAACGGGATTCACTGATACTTCGCCCGCAAGATAACCCAATATTTAACGAGAATACATAATGAAAGCTGCGATCTGTAAAGAATTTGGCCAACCGCTCGTGGTCGAAGAACTGGAACTGGCCCCACCGGCGGCGGGCGAGGTCAAAGTCGACATTCACGCCTGCGCAATTTGCCACAGCGACATTCTTTATATGGATGGCGCATGGGGCGGTGACCTGCCTTGCGTCTTCGGTCATGAAGCAGCAGGTGTAGTCGAGCAAACCGGCGATGGCGTCGATCATCTCAATCCGGGTGATCATGTGGTCGTAACGCTAATCCGTTCGTGTGGGTCGTGCTACTTTTGTAGCCAGGGCGAACCGCATATTTGTGAAACCCAGTTTGCTCTGGATAAAAAAGGCCCAATTACATCGAGCGATGGTACGGCGATAAAGCAGGGTCTACGCACCGGTGCGTTTGCCGAACAAGTCGTAGTGCATTCATCACAAGCGGTGAACATCCCTAAAGAAATTCCCTTAGACAGCGCATCCCTGCTCGCCTGTGGTGTCATCACAGGACTCGGCGCCGTAGTCAATACGGCTGCTGTTAAACCGGCGTCTAATGTCGTTGTAATCGGCACCGGTGGTGTTGGATTAAACAGCGTGCAAGGTGCCGTGCTCTGCGGAGCACAATGCGTTATCGCCGTCGATATTACAGAATCCAAACTTGACGCTGCGAAGGCTTTTGGCGCGATGCATACGATCAATTCGGCAAATAAAAATTTGAAAGAACGTGTGTTTGGGCTGACGCAAAGTCGTGGAGCGGATTATGTTTTTGTGACTGTGGGCAGCGCCAAGGCCATAGAACAAGGCGCAGAACTGCTACGCAAAGGCGGCACCATGGTGATTGTTGGCATGACCGCCGAAGGCGTAAAGACTGAACTCGAAACCCTGGAAATTGCCAATAATGCTCAACGCATACTCGGCAGCAAGATGGGTGCAACGCGCCTGCAACTGGATATGCCAAAGTTAGTAAACTGGTATCAACAAGGTCGTTTAAAACTCGATGAACTGGTCAGTGGTCGCTATCCATTAGATCAAATCAACGAAGCGATCGCATCAACCAAACAAGGTGATGCGTTACGCAACGTCGTTGTGTTTGATTAAACGGTCATATCGTGAAAATAAAAAGCATAGAAACTTTCTCGACTAAGGAAGTCGGACTGGTTCGCGTAACCACCGATGACAGCGCACAGGGCTGGGGACAAGTGTCCACGTACCACGCGGATATATCATCCACAGTATTGCATCGCCAAGTAGCACCGCACGCGCTGGGCAAGGACATTTCTGACCTAAATCAACTCGGGGACTTACTCGATTTCATCTACGAGAAAGAACACAAATTCCCCGGCTCATACATGTGCCGCGCACTAGGTGGATTGGACACTGCAATCTGGGATTTACACGGTAAGGTTCAACAAAAAAGTGTGTGCGAATTATTAGGCGGTACACCCCGCCCTTTTCGGGTTTACGCGTCCAGCATGAAACGCGACATCACGCCGCAACAAGAAGCAGAGCGTTTTTTAAGATTACGCGAGAAACACGGTTACGATGCATTTAAGTTTCGTGTCGGCGCGGAGTGCGGTCGCAACCAGGACGAATGGCCGGGCCGCACCGAAGAAATCATTCCTACTATTCGAGAAGCGCTAGGAGACGAAGTCGACTTATTAGTAGATGCAAACAGTTGTTTTCTCCCGGACCGGGCAATCGAAGTCGGAAAACTTTTGGAAGACAATAACATTTGTCACTTCGAAGAACCTTGTCCATACTGGGAATTGGACATGACCCGGCAAGTGACCCAAGCATTGTCGTTAGATATTACCGGTGGTGAACAAGATAACAATTTATCGCTATGGAAACAAATGATCGACTCACAAGTCACCGATGTATTCCAACCCGATATCTGCTACCTCGGCGGCATTGAGCGCACACTGCGCGTAGTTAAGATGGCACAAGACGCTGGACGACTAATAACACCTCACGCGGCAAACATGTCATTAGTCACCATATTCACGCTGCACCTGATGGGCGCCATTAAGAACGCTGGCCCCTACGTCGAATTCGCCATCGAAGAAGAAGACTACTACCCCTGGCAATACGGCATTTACAGCGACTTCCCCGTCGCCAAAGACGGCAAAGTCCAAATCCCAGAAGATCCAGGTTGGGGGGTTGAGATTTCAGATGAGTGGCTCGGTAATGCAAATCATCAGGTGAGTCAGAAATAAAATTATTTATCCAATAACGATGCATGTTGCTGTAATTTCACAACAGTGAATTGAGCTTTAGGGTCGAGAAATCTGCTCTAACCGCATGTTTATATTGTATTTATTTGCGTTAAATATAGAATGAAAATACTTAATTTTATATCCATCCATTTGCGGGATATACAGCAACACGCTGTGTTAAAACACAGCAATGTGCTGTCTACTCACTGTTAGGCGATACTAGGTATCTAGACTACTTATGAGAAACAAGCCCGCGCAAGATCAATCAGGGAGAAGGCAGATGCAGCTCAATTAATGCGCGGACTGGTAGAATCTAATAAAGAAAGATATCCAGCAAGCGCAGGGCGCAATAGTGAAACGTATTGCGCCGAATGAAAATCTTACAACGACTTCGGCAAACTAAATTCGCGACCGATACCACAAATTATTTGTCACGATAATCGATGAGCGCTGTTCGCGACTAAAGTCGCTCCTACAATTCAAAGCGAGTTAACTCTAAATTAGTAGCAATTGATAATTTCTATTCCATGCAATACACCCGAACTGGCATCATCTTTTGCACCGAGAACTACGACGAATGTGTGCACTTCTACTCCGATGTTTTGGATTTACCAGTTTTGCATACTCTGGATAATGAGCACTCGAAACTGACATGCTTCGATATGGGTGGTAGCAACTATCTTATGATTGAGACAGGTGGTAAGGCGATTCCAGAAGGCAAAACTCTCGATGAAAATCAAGTGTGGTTACGATTTAACGTCGAAGATGTTGAAAAATCTGCTGACGAGCTAAAACAGAAAGGAATCGATGTAAATGTCAGAAAGGAAGTTTGGGGTACGGTGGCGGATTTTAAAGACCCTGACGGCAACATCTGCTCGCTGCGGGATGAAGCTACCTTTTAGAATCAAATGAATACATGAGTGGAGACTCTAATTTCTATGAGTTAGCGGCAAACGATCTGTTTCCATTCGCTTCCAGCCAGTGACCATCGCTTTGAGCAATCCTTCTTTGTGCCATAGGTCCGCCGCCAGAATCGCTGCGACATGAAGAATGACAAACATCTGTATGATGTTAGCAGTGGTTTCGTGGAGTGTTTCTACCCAATCAACTCCCCAAAACATATCCAATCCGATCATCCAGCCGGATAGACTCAACACAATAAGCAAACTCAGTAATGTGAGTATCATTAAACTACCGACGGGATTATGACCCAAGCATTGGGTCGGTCGGCTATTCAACAAATCCGTTACGTAGGATTTCACTCGTTTGGGCGTTGGAAAGAAGTTCCTAAAACGGGCATAGGGGGAGCCAATGACTCCCCATACCAATCGCATGGCTACTAAAGCCGCCAAGGTGTAGCCCAACCAATCATGTAAAGAGCCGCTTTCTATCAGCCAGTAGTTAGCGAAAAACAAACCAACCACCGACCAGTGAAACAGTCTTATGAATGGATCCCACACCTTGATCTGCATTAGCTTTTGATTTCCTGCTTAACGATATCGCCGTTAACCGGGTTGAAATAGATTTCAACCTTTTCGTTCTTGGCATTGCGGCCGTAGATTTCATAACAGGTGTCATCGATCTTAAAACGGTCGATCACAAAACCGTCTTCAAGGATTTTCTTTTGCATATCCGCTACCGGCATCCAGTTTTCCTGAGATTGATCGGTGCATTCGGGACCTGCCATGGCGATACCAGCAAATATTGAGCTGGCGATAGCGCCAGGTAATACAATTTGCTTGTACATGAGTTGATTCCTCTGTGTTGATGAATGAGGGACTCAGCATAAGGCGTGAATTTGAGTTGCACATCCGACGCTTGTCCAAAGCGTCAGGAGAAACTCATTACTTAATTAGTACAAATATCCCATTTAAGCACATAGGACGAATGCCCTGTACCTGGAACGAAATCCCGTTAAGCTGTTTGACGTCGCAGTTCAGAGACAGGGGAATTGATGTTGGAACTGAGTAGATCTTCTAAAAAAGAGGCGGAAAATTCCGCACGATTACCCGTACTCGATTTGGAATATATCGACGTCGCCTGTTGACGCACAGTTTTCTCCTTAACTCCCCGCAGACCAGCTATTTCGGCGAATGAATAGCCTTTGATAATCAACCATGCTACTTCCGTTTCACTACTCGTAAGCTGCCATTTTGCTAATTGTTCGCGAATACTCTCACCCAGATGGCCCTGCATTCGACTAAGAGTTTGTTCACGATCATCAAGTGTCTGTGTTAAGCGATTCCTGCGGATAATTTCCCACGCAAAGGCGGCGGTAACCAGAATAAATACACTGGCTTCCAACGCAAAATGCGTCCAATTCTCTCCTTCCGCTATATCTGAAATCAAGTCATAAACAAAGAAAACCGACGCAAGTGCGAGTACGTACTTAGTAAGCGTTGAGGAGAAAGATAAATCTGTTTCGTTTTCAATCATAGCGGAGCAAAGAATCCTTTGTTCGAACCAAATAAATGGCAACAGTATTGATACAAAAGTACTTGTCGTTGATTTTAGTCAATAAACTGTATGCGAAAATACAACCGTACAGTCCATATTTCGATTGTACAGAAACTCATACGCACATTGTGCAGCAGTGCAATTTTCGACTGGGTAGAAGAACGACAGTTCCGTCACTTTGCAATAGAGCGAACTATTGTAGACACCCTATAAAAAACTTTGATTAATTCAGATTTATCTTATCTAAACGAGACCTAGAACAGGGCGTCGCGCTTTGGCAACAGGTGAACTGATATTCGTGCTTAACAAATCTTCAAGAAAAGATGCAAAAAATTCTGCGCGATTATTTGTTCCAGATTTCGCATATATCGAGGTTGCTTGTTGTCGAACTGTTTTTTCCTTAACCCCCCGAAACCCCGCAATCTCAGCAAACGAATACCCCTTAATAATCAGCCATGCTATTTCGACCTCGCTACTCGTCAATTCCCATTTATCCAACTGTTGACGAATGTTTTTGCCCACTTGATCCTGCTTGCGACTGAGTAATTGCTCACAGACGCCCAACGTCCCTGTCAGGCGTACTCTGCGAGCGATTTCCCAGGTCAGTGCCATTAAAACAAAAATAAACACGCTTGCTTCCAACGCAAGTTCTGACCACTTTTCCCCTGCCACCAAATCAGTTGTTAAATCATAAATAAAAAATATCGCCGCGAGACCGAGCACAACCTTGGTTACTATCGCATCGAATTGCGCGGTGCCATCACATTTACTCATGTGTGAGGTGCGACCTAACGATTATAAAAATTAGAAGACTCTGAGAGCACAAGTCGCAACGCCTCAGCGCGCTCTTTATAATCAATGCTTGAATCAATTAACTCATCGTTGCCACTTGTGCGTGCTTTGGTTTGAAACATTCCGGCCGTTTTCATTGGCAGCGTCAATTTATATTCCGGATCGACAAACGCAATTTTGTTCCAGTCGGCGACAATCGTGTGCGCACGTGTTTCACCGGCAAGTAAATTCTTGCCAACAGAATAATCATCTGGAGGATTGGTAATGCCCAAGTACGGCATCAACATCGCAGGTATATCCAGGTGACTACTCATACCGCTATAGATTTGTGGTGATTGTCCGGGAACATGCAGGACAAACGGCACACGAATTTGTTCGTTTGTGAATTGGGAATTGTGCCCCCAGCGTCCCGCCTCCATAAACTCTTCCCCATGATCTCCGGTTATCAATACGATTGTGTTTCTAAATAGATCATTCTGGGTCAGATAATCGATGATTCGGGCTAATTGCGAGTCGAGATGATGGGAAGCATTTATATACCGATTCTTAATCAATCCAATGTCATTTCCCAAGTCCATCGTGGCGTAGTTCAACTCTTGCAAATAAGGTTGTCGAATAACGCTTTCTTCTGGAAAATGATAACGAGCGTGTGGTGATTCAAAAAACATAAAAGTCATAAACGGTCGAGACTTGTCACGCTGACTCACAAACTCCAACAACTGTGTGACATTGTGTCGATCTCGCTCCCATTCTTTTCCGTCGCGAAATTCATGCAAGTTATTTTCAGGCACGCCAGAGAACAGGGTTTTGTCAAATTCCGGATAGGTGAATCTCGCACTAGTAAACATCTGCAACTGGTAATCTAAATTATGCAACCTGTCAACAACGATTGGGCTTCGCCGCTGATTAAGAAAACTAAACCAATAATTACCAGGCAAACCATAAAACATGCCGAACAATCCCATTCGCGTGCCGTTACCGGAACTGTAATGATTTTCAAATCTAATATTCTTCTGAGAAAACTCCCAGGTTGCAGGCATGATTTCGCTATCCAACATATCCCAGCGTAGCGATTCAGCGACCAGCCAAACGATATTGGGCGTCTGGTTGTTCGATTGAATTTGCAGTGGTCGCAATGGATAGTTCAAAACCCCACCACCGTCCTTTATAGTGACACCGGCTGTCCTTTTCATGTCGAAACCAAACGTCTCCGCTAAACTTCTAATACTTGTAGGCTTATAAAACGGAATGGTGTTAGCAACCACCATCACGGGTGAGAAAGCATTGAATTTAGCAACACCGTAGGCGAATCGTTCCGTCATCAAAACCAACACGACTAGAAGAATGAAACGTGGTGTTAGATGAAGTTTCAACCCATTCATCCGATGCGAAAAAGATTTAATTACGTACCAGAGCAGCGCGTGGATAAGCAATATCGCCACAGATACCGCTAAGAACGTCAAAACAGTCGTTTCACT
>Ga0224508_10002543_pt1 | contig 15427 bp, 12 predicted proteins | sample SF_Jan12_sed_USG_4_FD_170157 | JGI IMG/M metagenome (GOLD analysis project Ga0224508, IMG submission 170157) | Sediment microbial communities from San Francisco Bay, California, United States - SF_Jan12_sed_USGS_21 | ecosystem: Environmental > Aquatic > Marine > Sediment | place: USA... | reverse complement strand
TGCGCGGTGACGGCGCTTGCCATTGATCAGCACCAGCGTGTGGTCCGGTGCCAGGCCGCGCAGGTTCGCGGGCCGGACGATCGTCGCGGCATCGCTGATCGGCTGCGTGTTGACGTTGTAGGACGGCACGATGTTGCGTACCAAGTTGGAAAGGTCCGTATCACCCTGGTTCGAAAAGTAGTCCGCTGACAGGACGTCCACCGGTGCCGGCGAGTCTTCCACCGACCGCGCGCGGGCGCGTGTGCCCGTGGTGACGATCTCCTCGATCTCCTCTTCCTGTGCAAAAGACTGTTGCGGAACTGCAACAGTAAGCGGAACGACCAGGCTGAGCAACAGAACCGTCTGCTTGCCTAATTTAATGTTCATTCTTTTTTCTCCTGTTTTTGCCTTAATACACGGCATTTGCCGCCGGTGCCCTCACTTCGACCTGGCGGGTCGTATTGTACTCCGACCCGCGGGCAAATGCTAAGTTCGTTGTAAATTTGCCACACATACATGGGGGACTAGAACTATTCTATGTCAGCACGACCAGTCAAGCTTTTCAGCGTGTGTCGAGCGAAATGCGCACAGGTAGTGGCTTTCACCGCACCAGCCCGGCCAATTCGGTGGCGAAGCTGCGGCTAGATGCGGATCTCTCCGGCCTCCTCGCCGTCCACCAGGATCAGCCCCTGTTTTGTAAAACGGCGCGCCGCGGCGGCGTCGGGCGCGCTGAAGTAACGGCCACCACCGGTCTGGGCCTGGGAAGGAAGAGTCTCGTCGGCCGCGATCGTGCGCACCGCTGCGGCAATCATATTGCTGCCTTCGGCGTACAGACCGAGGACATTGGCCAGATAGGACCGGTCGGGGCGTGTCGGCCGCCGGAAAATCTCAATGACGGGCCCGGTATCGACGCCGCTGTCCGTGATCCGGTGTAATGTCGCGCCAACCTCTTCTTCGCCCGCCAGCATGGCCCAGAAAGTCGCCATGACACCTTTATAGTCCGGCAGTATTCCCGAGTGCAGATTGAGCACGCCGTGTCCCGGGATCGCGATCGCCTCCTCCCTGAGTATGCGCCGATAGCGAATCGAGATAATCAACTCGGGCTTCAGGTCGCGCAGGATTCGCAGGCCCTCGGCCGAGTTCGGCCTCGGCAGCGTTGCGTGCGGCCGTTGACTGAGTTGTGCAGCAACCGGACCGGTGATCGAACCGGCAAGGAACTGGTCGCAGAGTTCGGCATCGGCTTCGGAAAGCCGCTGCAGCGAGTCCTCCGGTGCGGCCTGCGTCCCGAGGTCACCGGAGAGCAGGATCGAATAGTCGTGTTCGGGCAGCAGCGACATGACGCGATCGAGCGCGTACAGGCTGGCGATGTCGTGGTGTCCGAGCAGCGTAATGTTCAATTAATACACCGAATCATTACTTGAGTGTGCTAACAACCATTCGCGCCGCTGCGCGAGCAGTCTAGCCAACGTCGAACTGAACGACCTGCCGCACGGCTTCACCTTTGTCGAGCGCATCGAACGCGGCATTGATGTCGTCGAGCGCGATCGTAGCAGTCAGCAGTTTGTCGACGGGCAGCAAGCCGGCCTCGAACATGGAGATGAACCGCGGCAGGTCCCTGGCCGGCACGGCAGAACCCATGTAGCAGCCCTTTACGGTTTTTTCATCAGCGACGAGGCTTACGGCAGAAATCGAGAACTGTTTGCTCGGGTGCGGCAGACCCACCGTCACGGTCATCCCGCCGCGCGCTGACGCCTCGTAGGCCTGCACGAGCACTTTTTCGCTGCCCACCACCTCTATCGAATAGTCAGCACCGCCGTCGGTGATGTCGCGGATCGCTTCGACCGGATCATCGGTTCGCGCATTGACGACATGCGTAGCACCGAGCTCTCTTGCAATTTCCAGTTTGCTGTCGAGCAAATCTACCGCAATGATCGGATGCGCGCCGGCTGCCCGCGCGCCCATGATCGCGCTGAGACCGACGCCACCCATACCGAACACGGCACAGCTCGCGCCGGGCACGAGCCCTGCGGTATTGAATACGGCTCCAACGCCGGTCTTAACCGCACAACCGAAGATCGCGGCGATATCCAGCGGCAGATCCGGATCTATCCTGATGACAGACTGGCGCGCTGCCACCGTATACTGCGAAAACGCCGATACCCCAAGATGATGGTGCAGCGTCGTGCCGCTCGAATTCCTGAAATGTTGGCTGCCGGAGAGCAGCGTGCCGTTGGCATTGGCGCTGGCGGCTGCGTTACACATCACGGGACGACCCGTTGCGCAGGGAATGCAGCGGCCGCAGGAAGGCATGAACGAGAACACGACATGATCGCCCGCGGCCAGGTCGTCGACGTTGGCACCGACGTCGCGGATGATGCCGCTGGCCTCGTGGCCCATGACCATCGGCATGACTCGCGGTCGCGAACCGTTGATCACGGACAGGTCCGAATGACACAAACCGGCATTTGCAACTTCCACCAGGACCTCCCCCGGCCCCGGCCCGGACAGCTCGAGCTCTTCGATGCGGAGCGGTTGTGATTCTCTGTATGGGGCAGCCTGACCCATCTCGTAGAGCACGGCAGCGCGTGTTTTCATCGATACATTCCCTTAGCGACGTGTTTAAGTCGGATTCCCCGGATCGAGAACAGCGTTACAATACCGCTTTCCGAGCATTCATGTGATATCCGTAACCTGTTATCTGCGGCGTTGACAGCCGAGTCGAGGTAGTCTGAAAACCATGGCGGAATCCGCACGCACATCTCCCAAACAGCGCTCCGAGTTCGCGTACTTCATGACACTGCAAACCCGCTGGAGCGACAACGATATCTATCGGCACGTGAACAATGCCATTTACTTTCACTTCGTCGATACGGCCGTAAATGGCTACCTGCTCGAGCAAGGTGTTTTAGACCTCGAGGACAGCGATGTCGTCGGCCTGGTGGTCGAGACGCGCTGCACCTATTTCGCACCACTGGTGTTCCCGCAGTCTATCGATGCAGGACTACGTGTGGCTCGCATCGGCCGCTCCAGTATCACTTACGAAATCGGACTGTTTGCCGAGGGGGCGGACACGACCTCGGCCTTCGCGGTTTTTGTTCACGTCTATGTCGACAGGGAGACGCAGCGCCCGGTCGATATTCCAGGCCCGTTGCGAGACGCTACCGAGCGACTACACATGGCACCGTAAGCCGCCGCGTACCCATTGTGGCCGCGAAAATGCCCTGAGAAATTATCGGCACCGAGTCGATGCTGCGGCCGACCAGTCCGTTGTCTCCGCTATTCGAGTTGTCCGAATCTCGCTTTTTGGTTTCTGCATCGCTAGCCATCAGACACGGCGATCGCGCTCATATCGAAGGCACCTCTAACCGTCGACGATGGCGTAACAATGTGAGGTGACTTTGCGGTTCCGGACGGGAAGCGCATTCTCGATGACCAAACGTTCTGGCGCTCTAATGTCCTCGAGGTTAATTGCACCGAATGTCGGTTTCGCGTGCCGTGTACTTTGCCGCGTCGAGCGGATTTTTGTCGATGCGAAGACACGGATACGCGACACCGGGAGAGTAGGCTTGCGACAGATCGACCTGATTGGCCAGCGGCTTGGTCGCTGTGACTGCCAACTTCCCCGCAGGTTTGGCGCTATGGTAGATAAGCGCGCCTTCTTCAAGAGAATCGGACATAGCCACCTCTCAACGAGATTGTTGTTTTCCGGACATCCGTAGCGTTCAGATTACGCAGTTTCTGGGAATTTGTGTGTCGGTATTCCCGCCAGCGGTGCAAAGCTCGATCAAGCTGGCTTATGATTGTTGATTGTTCGTAACAGAGCTTGCGATTTTGCTAGCTTGGTTTTCCGAGATGAAACACTGCAGCGGGGCCATTAATCCGAAGTTGCTGGCCGGCGTGTCCGTGTTCGCCGTCTCGTTAGTATTTTTCATCTGGCTGCAGTATGACGGTTCAGGAACAAGCGACGACCGCGAGTTGTCGATAACGGCGGACGAGACAGTCACGCCGACAGAACCGGATGAACGGGCGCAAACTGCGACGGCTAGAACTAATACGCGGACCGTGCCCGCCGACGACACTCCTCTGCAGCCGACAAACGTTCAAAATCCGTCGACCTCGCAGAGCAGCAGGACCCCAACATCCGAATCGGCGGCTACGCCAAACACGGCGCAAACTGAAACCGCGCAGGCCGCTTACGAGGAACCGCTGGGCGATCTGGCCATTTCCGGGCGCGTGCTCACACGCAAGGGTGCTCCGGTCGCGGGGATCCAGGTCACGGCAACGGCGACCCACCTGTTCGAGGAAGGACGGCGCAAAGCCATACCCCGGGGTGCAAGTAAGCGCCAAGCAACCACTGCTTATGACGGCGCCTACGTGTTCGAGGACCTCGCCAACGGCGAGTACCAGATCAGCACGGTCGCAACAGAGCGCTATGCCCGGGCGTATCTGCAGGTGCGGGCCGGGGTGAATTTCGCCGATCTCGTGGTCACGGGCCACCAGGACGTTCGAGTACAGGGGATTGTAACGACGAGCTCGGGCGAACCCCTCGCCAGGGTCAAGCTACGCGCCAACGTGGTCAACGCCAGGGAAATAACAAGCAACAAGGACGGCCGTTACGTCCTCGACATCAAGGTGCCGGACAACGCAACGACTCTCCTGGTGCGCGCGAGCCGTGAGGGCTACCAGGACCGGGAGTTGCAGGTCGCTGCCGGTCAATCGGATGACGCAAATGTGCGCGAGTTGAATATTGTCATGGAACCGGAGTCGGGTAACGAGCTGGCCGAGGTTGCCGGTACCGTGAAGGGCCCTGACGGTGATCCGGTGGCCAATCAGCGCATTCAATTCTCTTCCGCCAAACAGCGACAGAACTATGGGGCAACAACGAAAAGCGACGGCACGTTTGCCATCCGCAGCGTCGAGCCCGGCGACGATTACCGCGTCTCCATCAACGCCGCCGATGCATACCAGGACTACTTTCAGACCGATATCCGGGTTCCAGAGAAAGGCCTGACGCTTAATATCCAGTTACTGGATCGGGACACCGGCGTGCTGCGCGGCCAGATGGTCAATGTCTTCGGCAACGCCGTTGCCGACTTCAGCCTGGTGCTGCAAACAAAAGCGACCTCGTATTACAGCCAGCAGGTCATCGGTGACGGGTCGGGCAACTTCGTGGTGGAGAAGGCGCCCGCCGGAGAACTGCGGCTCAAGACCAAATCGAGCCCGTACTACACCGTAGACGGTATCCGGCTTGAGCCGGGTGCCGAGCAGCAGGTCACGGTGGTGTTGGACTGGGGGTATGATGAAATCCAGGGGCGGGTCGTCAACGAAGATGGCCAACCGGTCGCAGTGCCCAACATCAGTCTGACCTGGGTGTACGAGCAGAACGGCCTCCGCACCACAGCGCGCCGCACGGCGGCTGCTGACGAGCAAGGGTCCTTTCGTTTCACGCAGCTCGGCCCGGGGGATCACCGGCTGACCATCAATGCGGCAGGCTACCAGCCGGTGAACATCAATCATGATGTGGCGATGCAGGGCTCCGACCTCGTGGTGGAGCTCGAAGCGAAATAATCGAACAGGGAAAGGCGGTTTTCCGGCCACTTCCCGGGTTGCGAACGGTGACCGAGTTCTTACATCTATTTCAATACGTCAGATGCCAGTCGAAACGCCCTTTCAATTTGCACACAGGTTGGCGAGATTCTACTCTCGGCTAACGGAATACAGGATGGCATTCTTGCCAATAGGGTCAAATGAAGGTTTGGCAAAGTATGCTAATATTTGCCATAGTTTAAATCACCGGAGGCCGACGATGGCGACGCTCAATATATCGATGCCGAAGACGATGCGCGAATGGATTGATTCGCAAATCGAAGCCGGCGAGTACGCGAACGCCAGCGACTACATTCGAGATTTGATTCGACATGACCAGCGTCAACGAGACACGCTGCGACTCGCCCTGATCGAAGGCGAAAAGAGCGGGATCAGCAAACGGTCAGTAACCGACATATCGCGCAATGCCAAACGCCGCTTGAAGCGTGCCTGATTACCAACTTACAAATGCTGCTGATGAAGATCTTTCAGAACTCTATACTTATTCCTTCCTGGAGTTTGGCGAACGGCATGCCGACGCCTACTTCGAGTCTCTCGAAGACTGCTTGCAGCGATTAGCGGAGAACCCCCAGTTGGGCATGGATGTAACCGGGGTACGTCGAGAATATTATCGATTCGTACATCAGCGACACTCTATTTATTACAAGAAGTCCAGATCAGGAATTCTCATCGTCCGCGTTCTTGGTCCAGGCATGTCCGCCGAAAGAAATCTTCCATAACTGCAGTACACGTCCCGGGCTGCCAGTCAGTTCGACCTCCCGGGAGGCGTAAGTAAATTTACGGCTTTCGGCCACCACGTTTGGCGCTCATAGTACCTATAGCAAGTTGATATTTGCCCAGCGGGTGATCGTCGTGCAACGCCGCATCTTTCTGAAAGCACTCCGCGACACCATGATGTGCGTGCCGGTCGCGAGCGTGACGGGCGCGCCAGCGTTCGGGCAAACGAGCCGTAACAGGACAGTGACCAACCGACAGCACCTCAAATTGTTTCTCGCGGGCGACGTAATGACCGGTCGCGGCATCGACCAGGTATTACCGCACCCCGGCAACCCGGCGCTTCACGAGAGTTACGTGAGCGATGCGCGAGACTACGTGCGCCTTGCCGAGACCAAGTCCGGACCAATAGAGACGCCGGTCGCCTACCCTTACATTTGGGGCGACGCGCTTGATATCTGGGCAGCTCACGAACCTGATCTTCGCATCGTCAATCTCGAGACCAGTATCACGACGAGCGACGACTATTGGCCGTCGAAGGGCATTCACTACCGCATGCATCCCTACAACGTGGGCTGCCTGACGGCGGCGAAACTCGATTGTTGCGTCCTCGCTAATAATCATGTGCTGGACTGGGGCTACGCCGGACTGGGGGAAACGCTGACGACGCTTCGTGTTGCCGGCATCGACACGGCCGGGGCCGGTCGCGATATCGAGGAAGCGCAGGCACCGGCGCGGCTGTCCGTACCGGGCAAGGGTGACGTGCTGGTATTCGCCGTCGCGGATGCGTCGAGCGGTGTACCGGAAAGCTGGTCGGCGGGCCAGGACCGAGGCGGTGTTCATCTGCTGGATGATCTATCGCTTGGGACGGCTGGCCGGCTTGCTGATTACATCGCGGCCGAGAGATTACCGGGTGACGTCGTAGTGGCATCGATCCACTGGGGCGGAAATTGGGGATATCGTGTCCCAGTGGAACAGCGGCTGTTCGCGCACCGGCTCATCGACAGCGGTACCGTCGATATCGTGCACGGACATTCCTCGCATCATCCCAAGGCGTTGGAGTTCTACAAGGGCAAAGCCATCCTCTATGGCAGCGGGGATTTTGTTAACGACTACGAGGGCATCGGCGGCCGCGAGCGTTTTCGCCCATGGTATGCGCCGATGTATTTCCTAACATTTGACCTGCACTCCCGGCAGGTCGAGCGAGTGGAAATCGAACTCTTGCGTGTGCGGCGCCTGCAACTGATACGGTCAACAGCCGAGGATCGGCAATGGCTGGGTGCCAGGCTAAATGAATTCGGCAAGGAATTCGCGGCGACTTTCGAGATCAGTAACGGCAGTCTCGTCGCCCGCACGAGCATAGCCGGGCAATAGAACGGTTAATCGTTGCCCGCGTAGTATGTGCCGAACAGGCGGTCACAGATCGGGTACGTGATGTTGAAGTTGCAGCGCGTCATCAACCTCTTGTTGTGATGAAGGATGTGGTGCTTCCGCAGTTCGCTGATTAACGGTAAGCGGCCGAGCCGCGATCGGGGATCCGTGTGGTAGGCGAAATGCAATAATTCGTAGTTCAGGAAATACAGGATCGCGGTCAGTACGAACAAAAAGCAGACGTTCGGCGACACGAGATAATAGAGAAGTGCACCAACCGGCACGGCGAAGCAGCCGATGAAGAAGATCAGCAGGATCGGTGGAAAGAGGACCGCCTTGTAATCCTGGGTCGAATCGAAATTAGGCGCCTCGTCGGTGAAGAACGAGTGATGTTCGATCGAATGACGCTCAAATACCCCGGTTAGGAACCGCGTCTTGTTATGCATCGGTCCGCGGTGCCCCAGGTATTCGCTGAGGTTGGCGTACAGGAAGGTCAGTGGGATCGTCAGCCATTCCAGCAGGCTCACGTTGTCCAGCAGCAAGGCGCTCGAAATCGCAACCAGCATGCTCAGGCTGATGGTCGTCGCGAGATGCAGCGGGCCGGAATAGCGCCGCGAGATGCGGCGCTCCCGAAATGCCGCCCGCGCCTGCAGTACAGACTCCGGGATCATGCCGTCTATTGTAGCCGGCAGGCGCTTTACGCGCCGGATCGCGGCTCGTTAGTGAGTTGCGACCGGGACAGGCTCGGAAAATTTGTTCAATTTCTCCAGTTGTTCTATCTTCGCGACCATGTCTTCGCAGGACCTGTGCTGCATACGGTCGCGGCGCTCGAAATGAGACACGACGTCACCCTGCTTCTCCAGCGTCACAGTCAATTGATCCCGTGGAGCCAGGCTGATCTGCACCGCCTGCGGCGGCGAACTGTCCAGCTCGACCCGATACTCGCCCTCGGGCAGCAACAGAGTTTCGCCCGAACCGAGGGATCCGTTTGCGACCTCCGTGCTGCCTTTGAATACGCTGAACGAGGTCGCTACCGTTTGCGTCAATGCCTCCTTGAGTTCTTCGGCACTACCAGCCGTTACGTAGCGGCCGCCCGATGCATTGGCGACGGCTCGCAGACTCGCCGTGTCCTCATCGGCGGCGCTGCCGAGCCCGAACCCGATCAGGTGGACCAGGATGCCCTGCTCACGCAGCTCGCGCGCGGCCTGGATCGGGTCTCCGCCGCAACTTTCGATACCATCGGTAACCAGAACCAGTGCACGATCCTCCTGGGCCGTACCGAAATCCCTGGCCGCCTGATTCATCGCGTAAGCGATCGGCGTCTGCCCCAGAGGGCGCAAGCCGGCGATCGCCTGGCGGATCGGCTCGCGGTTGTCCTCCCCGAACGGTACGAGTAACGTCGAATCGGCGCAGTTATTGTTGTCGCTCGGGCTGGCGCTTCCGTAAGCGCGGAGTGCCAGGTCCAGGTCTTGAGGGAACCAGTAGGACACGTCCTGCAGGATCTCCTTGGCGACCGACATCTTGGGTTCACCGTCCATGCGTCCCCACATGCTCCTGGACGCATCAACGACGATTTCCACCGCCCGGTCGTTGAGAGACAGCACAGGTCGCCCCTCCTTCGTGGCCGCCACCGCCAACGCGGCACAGCTTGCATCGCGCACGTTGACAGTTATGACGGACTCCTGCGTCTGACCTTCCAGGCTCGTCGCCAATGCAACGATACGATTTTCACCCACCTCGAGCGGCACGTTACCTGCGAACGTTCCGCCTGCGAGCTTCGCAGTAACGGGCTCCGAACCATTTACACTGAGCGTGACGCTGTCAATGCCTGTCGTACGCAGATTCAGGAATGCCTCGGGAAGCATCGTTGGGTCTGCGACTTGCACGAAACTGCCGCCTGTTGCCCACGCAATCGTATCGAGAATCGAGCCGCCCTTCTTGCTCGACCCCAGTAGCAGCGTTTGAATCGTCGCGTCCTGCGAGTGTGATTGCACCGCGGCGTCATACGCTTTTCTCTCGTTGGACATGCCGTCCGTAAAGAGCATGATCACTCGGGATGAACCGGGTCGCCCGTTCAACTCGAGTTCCTCGAGCGCGGCGTGAATGCCGGCGGCGAGATTCGTACTCCCGGATCGGGGCAAATCCCGCAACGCCTGGACAGCCATGTCGCGGTTCGACGTCAGCGGCTGTGCGAGCTCACCCTTGTTATCAAAGCTGACGACACCGATCTTGATGTCGCTTTTCGGCGAGAGGTTCCGGACCAGGCCGATAGCTCCAGTCGAACGAAAATCCTCCGGATCCGTGCTGCGTAGACTCTGCGACGTATCCATTACGAACATCATGTCGAGGTAACGTACGCCGCCGATAGCCGACGCAATGCCCTCCACTTCGACGGTTGTTTCGCCCTCGCTCGCGCTGAAGTCCGCAGGCGGCGACTGGATCTCGATCTGCACATCGCCCTGGGACGCGGGCGACGTCGTCGAGAGCTGTTCCACGTCACCCGTATCGGAAACTGCGGTACCCCACAAAAGGCCTGAAAATAAGAGAACAAGAGCGTTTCGCATGGAATCACCTGTTGATCAATGTGCGCGTGCTCGCAAAACCGGCGAAGCTAACCCAAGCTGGAAGACAACGGGGCTCCGCGGCGCCGAACCGAGTCACGCGCTACTGCCGTAAGTTTCCGCAGCATAGAACACGAGAGCAGACATAATCTGGGACGTGGTAGACACTTTCGGTGCCGTACTCGCACGATTGACGACGTCATCGCGAGCAATATCGCCGTGTGACATTGGCATTGCCCTTATCCGCCCGCAGCGCCATGTTGTGGCCATACCTGGCATGCCGTTGGCGACGGGTGGCGTTTAACTCAAGCGCGTTTCTGCGCCGGTCTTGAAGGCAAAGCAGGGCTTTGGACAAATTGTGGCTTGACCGCAGACCTGCCGTGCGTTTTATCCCCGCAAATATCCGCGCTATGTTTCGCAACCGCCTGATTCCAATCAGCCAGCCACTGCCCGAATACGGCAGTATTCCGGCACAAGTGTCGAAAACGTTCCTACATTCCTGCACACTTGGCCTCTGCACATGCCGCCATTGTAGTCTGCACGATATGCGGGCTGCTGATGCGGAAATGCTCGCGCGGGTTTTCGCACCACTCACTCAGCCCGTAACCATCGGTACCAAGGCGTACGAGTTTGCCGGAAAACCTGTCGCAAACGAACGGCGAAACAAGCTCGTCGCCGGATTCGTCGGTGCTTATGCATCGAAAAGGACTGAAAGATGGAAATACGGAATCTGGCTGTATATGGATCAATGTTTCTGATCAGTGCGTCGCCTTCGCTCGCAGACGATGAAACATCCGATACAGAAAAGAAGAAACCATCAAATGTGTGTATCAATACGCGATCGGAATCCTATTTTTCGCCGATCACTGATGAGTACGTCTTCGTTGAGAATGGCCGTCGCAACTACCTGTTGACGATACGCAAAGGTTGTTTCGGACTGCGTCGAGGCTATGCGATTGCGTTCAAGGGCTCGAGCCGTCGTATCTGCTCCAACAGCCGAGCTGAGATCGAATACACGGACCTGCAGATTGCCATGCCTTCCTGCCGAATCGAGGCGATCGACAGCGTAAAAGACCGGAACGAGGCGTCAGGCATCATTAACGAACGAGAGCGGGCAAAGAAGGAAGCCGAGAAAAAGAAGCAAGACGACTAACCGTTCAGTTAACCGGGTCAAGTTATCCCGCTCGCATCAACTTGTGGCCCGGGATCCGTGCCGCGGGATGCGTGCGACAGTGCTATGGGATAATCACAGAAGGCCACTTGCCTGATTATCCCTCTTCACATCTGTAGCCAAGGACCGTCCATGAATCGCGCAGTTTTGTCGGTATTTCTTCTCGGCGCCATGCTCGTCCTGATGAGCGCCCGGGCGCAGGGAGTCGATCCATCGCCTGACGCGGCCGAGCCCGGGTCGATCGAGGCCATCGCCAGTTTTACTTCCGAGCCGAGATTTCTCAGCCCATGGGTCGCCTACGTGCCGGCATCGGAGAGCGTCCCGTCACCTACCAGCGTCCTCGGACACGTCATTGGCGCCGCCGGTGAATTAACGCATTCGGCGGCGATCGTGGATTACGTGCGCCGGGTTGGAGAGAGTTCTCCACGCGTCCATGTAGAAACTATCGGCATGTCGGAGGAAGGCCGGGATATCGTCCTCGCGGTAATCAGTGACGAACAGGGCATCCGCGAACTGGATCGTCTGAAGGCGGCAAATGCGGCGCTGGCCGATCCTCGCACGACGAGTCCTGCGATGGCCGAGGAAATCATTGCTTCTGCACGCCCTGCCTATTACTTCAACTGCAACCTGCATGCGGACGAAACCGGCAGCGGCGAAATGTGCATGGAACTGATCTATCGCCTGGCCGTTTCCGAACAGCCAATGATCAAAGCCATTCGCGACAACGTGCTCGTATTGATCAATCCGGTTTCCGAACCCGACGGACGTGACAAGGTTACCGACTGGTTCTACCAGTATCTTAAAGGCAAGACCGATTTCGACGCGCTACCGCGCCAAAGCCCGCCTTATTGGGGCCGCTACGTCTTCGTCGACATCAATCGGGATGCCCATCAAAAGAACTTCGCTGCGACCCGTGCGGTGAGCAGGATGTATTTCGACTACCACCCGGTCGTCGTACACGATCTGCACGAAGCCATCTCCCTGATGCTGAGCTGGAATGGCACCGGCCCTTACAACCCCAACCTCGACCCCATCGTCCTCGCGCGCTGGCTCGAAATGAGTTTCCACGAAATGACCACGATGAACTCATTCGGCATGCCCGGCGTCTGGACCTGGAATTTCGGCGACGGCTTCGGGCATCACTACCTGGATTCCATCTCGATCAATCACAACGGCATCGGACGTGGTTACGAGACGTTCGGCAACGCCACGGCCGAAACGGTGACGCGGCATGCCGACGAAGACAGCCTGACGCGCGAATGGTACCGCCCGTGGCCGCCGGAGCCGGTCTTTCGCTGGTCGCTGCGTGACAACGTGAATTACCAGCAAACAGGCGCGCTGGCGATACTCGACTGGTCGGCCAAACACGCCAAAGAGATGCTGCGCGACTTCTACCAGACCGGCTACAACTCCTGGCGCAAGGGCGTCGAGGAAAAGCCTTATGCCTACGTAATCCCGGCGAACCAGCCGGATCGCCGGCGCGTGGCGCAAATGATCAACCGACTGCGCGATCAGCGCATCGAGGTCGGGACCTTGCCGGCGCCCGCGTCGCTAAAGGAAGGCGATTTCGCGCGCGGCGACTACATCGTCAAGCTGGATCAGCCATACCGCAATTTTGCACTGGACGTGCTCGAACCGCAGCGCTTTCCCGCCGAGACCGAGAAGCTGCCCTACGACGACATGTCCTGGGCCTACCCGGTGGGCTTTGGCGTGCGGGCCGTGCGTATCGAAGATGAACGGATCAAGTCGGTGTCCCCCAACCTGCTGGAAGAGGATGCCACCGCCACAGGCTCGGTGCGCGGCAAAGGGCCGATCTACCTGCTTCGCGAGCAGGGTCAGGAGTCTTTGCTCGCCGCACGTTTCAGGCTCGGCGAATCCAGAGTGGCGATTGCCGAGCAATCCTTTACTTCGGGCAACCTCACTTATCCGCCCGGCTCCTGGATCATTTCGGCCGGCAACGACCAGTCTGCGGATGATCTTGCTGATGCCGTCGCTGCACTGGGCGACGGACTCGCCCTGGATTTTGCATCGGCGCGTCGACAACCCGATGTCGCGAGTCACGTCTCCCCCGTGCCGCGCATCGGCCTCTGGGTGCCCTGGGCGGATACCGACATGATGGGCTGGATTCGTTTGATCTTTGATCGCGACGCCATTCCCTACACCTATTTACGGGACGAGGACCTGCGCGCAGGCGGTCTCAAAGACAATGTGGATGTGATTGTGTACGGGCCGTTCTCGAGGCTCGAACTCGCCGGCCAGATACACGGCATCGCCGCCACCGACGGTCCGATTCCGTTTCGCAGCACGCCCGAATTTCCGAGCCTCGGCAAGCCGGTCGAATCTAACGACATCACCGGCGGCCCGGGTTATGCGGGCCTTGCCGAGCTGCAGAAATTCGTCGAGTCCGGCGGCGTTTTGCTGACCCTCGGCACGGGCACTACGCTCGCACTGGAAGGCGGACTGGTTCCAAGTGTTCCAAAGGTCTCCAACTCGCCGGTGTATACGCCCGGCGCAGTGCTGCGCACAACTTTCACACAACCCGACCACCCCCTCGCTTATGGCTACGGCAGAGAAACGTCGGTGTTTCGCACCAACCTGCCGGTGTACGAAACACCCCGCCGCTGGTTGACGATGGCGTATTGCACGTCGTGCCTGAACGGGCCTCGCGATGAACGACACATCGTCATGACCTGGGGCGGTGAAGATCCGATGGTGGTTAGCGGCGGAATGCACGGTGAGGACGAACTTGCGGGCCACCCCGCAATCCTGGATACGCCCAAAGGCGACGGGCATATCATCACCTATAATTTCAACGGCATTCATCGCGACATGAACCGCGCGGAGCATCGACTTGTCTGGAATGCGATTCTCAACTGGAATGCGCTACCCGATGACTAAAAAGGGGTCGGATTTATTTTACTGGAAACTGCACTGATCAGGAATCACAGCCGCGCTATACTGCGCTGGCACAATTAAAAAAAGAAACCATGCGCCCGGGAATCCTGATGGCTGGACGTGGGCTTCGACGCCGATACGAAACTCCTTGAACTGATCAATTCCGGCGAATTATCGGAGTCGCACGTCGGAGAGTACCTGCACACTTTGAAAGAGCGTTTTGAAGGGCCGATTGTCGCCGATCTGCTCTGCTACCTGCGCCTCCATGTAGAGCTGGCGCTGCGTGCCAAAGGACTGCTTATGATGCGGGACAGCGGCTTCGATATTTCTCCGGATGCGGAAACCCGCGCGAAACTGGAAGAAATGAAGTTTCTTGAAGGCAGCATCGGCACTACCGGAAAGCTGGCGTTGAAACCCTTCCTGCACATGAGCCGCAAGGACCTCTGGCAGTTCTATATCCTCGGCAAATAGTCCCCGTACTCCGGCAATCCCGCGCGATCACCGGCCACTACAAGACCCTGTCGAGGTCGGCACAAATATCGTCCGGATCTTCCAGACCGACAGAAAAACGAAACAGGCCGTCGCCAGCGACTTCCCGATACTTCTCAAGCTCCCGGCGCTCGAGGCCGAATGATGTCGCGGCGAGATCCGCCGTCTGCAGCAGGTACATCAGGCTGCGATGGTGGCCCAGTGATACGGCGTAATGAATAACGTCAAAATCGGACATCATGCGGGCCGCAACGTCTTTGCTGTTGGCGACGCGGAACGACAGCATGCCTGAAAAATTGTCCATTTGTTTCGCCGCCAGCTCATGCTGCGGGTGCGACCGAAGCCCCGGATAAAGCACCTTCTCGACCCGCGGATCGTTTTCCAGGTATTCGGCAACAGTCATTGCATTTGCGGCGTGTTCGCGCATACGCACAGGCAATGTCGCCATGCCGCGCATTATCAGCCAGGCGTTGAACGGGCTAATGACACCGCCATAATGCGACAGCGCTTCTGTGCGTAGAGGGTCGAGCAGTTCTCTCGCGCCGCAGACCGCCCCGCCCATTGCGTCACCGTGACCGCCGATGTATTTGGTCAGCGAATGCACAACGAGGTCGGCGCCAAGTTCCAACGGGCGTGTCGC
>Ga0224508_10002542_pt1 | contig 15427 bp, 7 predicted proteins | sample SF_Jan12_sed_USG_4_FD_170157 | JGI IMG/M metagenome (GOLD analysis project Ga0224508, IMG submission 170157) | Sediment microbial communities from San Francisco Bay, California, United States - SF_Jan12_sed_USGS_21 | ecosystem: Environmental > Aquatic > Marine > Sediment | place: USA: California... | reverse complement strand
TCCAATTTCCTTCACTGGAAACCATATCTCACGCCAAGTGTCGTAGGCATGAGAAGGAAAAGGAGCTTGTGTAATGGGGTTAAGATGTTCTCCTGGTGAATATTGGTCGAATAACCGGCCCGCCTGGAATTCAATATACTGGCCATCGGTATCGGTTAATAGATCTTCCCAGATGCCCCCTGATCGGGATAGCGCCCATAGCCACAATTTTTGTCCCGGCATTTCTTCGTAATGCGCCCAATGACCAAAACCATAGTGATCATCATGGAAATAACCACCAAAGAAATCGTTGTATTCCCCTACCACATGATAGGATTTGCTGGGGCCGAAATTATTTTCCGCGTACTTAGCTAAATTATGCCCTTCTTTATCCAATGGCCAGTTTTTAGCTTCGCCGCTATGTTTCAGATAAACGTCACCAGGGGTATAGAATTCCAAATCGTTCTTGGCAAAGGCCGCAGCGGTCATCCAGTTGTAATAGCTTTGAGTTTGGGAACTGGGATTATACCACAATACCTTGGTCTCAAAGTAGGCTTTATCCGGTGGCAGGGTAATATCAACCCGCCATTGGGTGTGCGAAGGAAGATCGATATTGCCCACTACACAACTGACACTGCCATCTTCGAGGGTGCGTGTAGTATAATCTACCGGGGTAGCGGTAGAGGGGTGGTGTCCGATAATCCCAAAATTAAACTCAATCCCCCCTGAGGTCCAAGGTCCGCGCATGGAGATATTCCGGAACTTCATTACTTCATTGCGGTATATGAACTCCTCACCATTGGTCTTGTCGATGGCGCCCCATACTTTTCCTCCTACTTCCGGTAAAACAAATACCTTTATATAATCATTTTCCAGAGTGACCACCTTCCAGGTCTGTGGACGTGATTCGTGACTATAACCCTCAAATTTGTGGTAAGGATAGATTTTGGTATTGCTGGTCAGAATGGGAATGGGATTAGGGTCACTAAATGGATAGGTATTAAAAGTACGGGATTCTTCCTTTATGGTGGCGGACTGACCCCAAACAGACATTGAGACCAGAAGGAAGGAAAAGGCTACCGATACCGTTCGAATTAACATAAGTCTCATAAAATTTCTATGATTAAAGTACCGTATTGATCATCTGTTATCTTACAGAATTTAGTCAAGTATTCACAGAACCGCAGGAGGCCATCCAAGTCCGGTAAGAACCTCATGGGAACTGTGAGTTATTTCGATTCCCTCCTGTAAACGAGCACCTCATGGTTATTCCGCACCCAGAACAACCAATATTTGTCATCGGCAGAATTCACCCGGGCAATATCCCGAACCTCTCCTCTTACCGCCAATCCAGTTTTATTAAAAGACAACGATACATAATCACCATTTCCCACTCCTTTAAGCACAGTTCCCAGACTAGCATCGTATGCTCCGAATTTAACACGGCTACCATCAAAGTTCCCGCCTAATATCAAATCTTTAATTTGATCATTATCTATATCTTCTATAAATATGCCATACACAGGGGAGAGTTGGGCGGCCACAGGAAACGGAACGAATCTGAAAGTGCCGTCTCCCAGATTTTCAAGGTAGCCCGATGAGAATTCCCTGGCATTCAAGATCTCCACCCCGGCAAGCTCCTCAGGACTGAATATGTCGGTTATGGTTTGATCGGCATAGTCCGCATAGTTAACATACTTTTTCTTGATCATTGGGAGTTGATTTTCCAGATCGTCTTTGGAAAAAGCCGGATAACTTTTACCCTGTTGGTAATAACAAAGAATGGGGTCTACCGTGCCATTGCCGTCAAAATCTTTGAGGTATAGCTCTACCGGTTCATCAGCAGAGGTCTTAATTTGTGAGTTCCATCCGAAATTACCCAACACGAAATCCGTGTCTCCATCATCGTCCAGATCAGCACCCTCAATGCTATTCCACCAACCGGTTAAATTTTCAGTACCAGCGGAACCGGTGACCTCCTTTAAACTGCCGTTTTCGTTTTGGAACATTCTCACCGGCATCCATTCACCTACCAACACCAAATCCGGAAGTTGATCCGCATTAAAATCTGTCCAGATGGCCTCCGACACCATACCGGGATTTGACAGTTCAGGATTGACCGATTCTGTTATATCCCGAAAATTACCCGAACCATCATTTTCCAATAAATAACTTCTGGGTGCTTTGGGGTACGATCCCGGTACTAAGCGACCGCCAATGAACAAATCCAGGTCACCATCACCATCATAGTCGGCAGAGGATACGGAAGATCCGGATGTAGCCATGGCAGGCAGGGCGTTCTGATCTCGAACAAATTGCCCTTTGCCAAGATTTCTATAAAGCCGGTCCTGCAAAAATTCCTCTTCTCCTTGAAAGTCCACCCCGCCGCTCACTACATAAAGATCGGCGTCGCCATCATTGTCAGCATCGAAGAACAACGCCCCAATATCTTCATATTCAGCCTCAGTTTCAAACCCGACTTTGAAACTTTCAGAGGGACTTTGCAAGAGTACCTGCCCGGGTTGTCCCTTGGCACCGCCAATGTATAAATCGTCCAAACCATCACCGCTAATATCGGCAACGGCAATTTTAGGTCCCTGGGTGGATAATTTATGGGGCAATAGTTGCTGTTGTTTAAAATCAACAAACCGGTTCTCCTGATGATTGAAGATCTTAAGGTCGGATTTGCGGAACCAGGTAGGCTCCGCCTGTATGCTGTCACTTGCGGTTGTTTCAGGGGCTAATTTTTGATCTATGGTAATGGTCCGGTTTACCGGCTGAGCTTTTAAGGACTGGCGTTGACCATTGGCCCATTGAACTTCTATACGGTCGACCTGATCATGCTCCCCTAATCCAAATACCAGTTCCTGATCCACCGCCGACTGGAAACCGCGGGTAGGCATTAATTCCTGGCTAAATTGTTGGTCCCCGCAATGGACTGTTACCTTGGACCCCACCCCAAAGGTATTCAGGCTATCGCCTTTTAGTTTTACCTTTAAAAAATTATTACCATTCAGCAACCTGGAGTTGTTGCGGTAAACAAAAGCCTTTCCATTGGTGTTGTTCACCACCAGATCAAGGTCTCCGTCATTGTCCAGATCTCCGTATGCTGCCCCATTTGATAGGGAAGGTTGATCCAAACCCCATTCCTGGGTCTTTTTATGGAAGGTTAGGTCCTTTTGATTTTGATAGATGTAATTCGGAACCAGGATGGAAGGCATTTGATTGATAGTTTCCATAGGTGCCATTGCTTCACCTCCGGCGTTTTCTCTGATCTTTTCACTTACCAGGAAATTCATAAAATCCATATTGGTGTAATCCCGCTGGTAGCCATTGGAGATAAACAAATCTTTATAGCCGTCGTTATCGAAATCCGCAAACAGAGATGCCCAACTCCAGTCGGTGTTAGAAACCCCGGCCATCTGTCCGATTTCGCTGAAACCAATTCCCTGTTGGTTCAATTGCAGCATATTGCGCATGGACTGATGGTGAAATCCCGAGGAAATCAATCGCTGATACTTGTCGTAGTTATCCGGTCCAAAAACCAGCTTTTGCCGGTAATTATCTTCCGGTAACATGTCTAAGGTCATGATATCCACATAGCCATCGTTGTTGATGTCAGCCATGTCCGATCCCATGGAGAACATAGAAACGTGGCCCACATAGTCCTTTAGTTGATCGGTAAAGGTACCGTCCTGATTATTTATATACAGGTAGTCCTCTTCGTTATAATCATTGGAAACATAGACATCTGGCCAGCCGTCGTTGTTTACGTCAGAAATTCCGATACCCAGGCCAAACCCCAGTACGTTGGTTTTGATGCCTGCAGCCCTGGTGATATCAGTAAAGAAAATACCGTCATTGCGGTATAGTTTGTCCCCCAGATTCCGATCACTCCTTTCTTTTAATGCTGGTGTAAGCGTACTGAAGCCGGCGTATTTTTGCAGGCTATGATTCAGCAGGTACATGTCTAAATCTCCGTCACGGTCGTAATCGAAAAAAGCGGCCTGAGTAGAATAGCCGGGATCGGCTAAGGCGGCAGAGACCGATTGTTCAGTGAACGTAAGATCTCCATTATTAATAAACAATAGGTTCCTGCGGTTCATGGCATTGGCAGCGGCAGAGCGGCACACATAAATATCCAAGTAACCATCATCGTTTACATCGGCCATAGTGGTTCCGGTATTCCAAAGCCCTGCTGCAGCTACGCCGGCTTCTTCTGCAATCTCCTCAAACTCCCAATTTCCTTTATTGAGATACAGATGACTGGCTACCATGTTACCGGTAAAATAGATGTCCGGAAGACTGTCGTTATTGATATCTCCAATGGCTACTCCACCGCCATTGTAGAAATACCCGTATTTTAAAACATTAAATACCTCTGTTTCTTTAACCAGATTATTGAATTTGATACCGGTTTCGCCGCTTGGCAACAGCGTAAACAGGGTGTCAGGGGTGGGATCCTTGCACGAGCATATGGTGAATGCGGATAGTGCAAGAATTAATAAATTCTTCAATAGCGGTTTTGGGCAGTTCAATGATGTAAATAATAAAAGAAAGTGCCAGGGTTTTACCATGGCACTTTTCTAATCCTAATAAACACTTATAATGGCTTTTCTAATTCGAATCCCACCACACGCGAACGCCTCCGTTATCTTGTCCACCATTTTCAGGGAACTGAATAGCAGCATCCACAGCGGGTCGATTGTTGTCAAATTCACCGGTGACATATTGCATCTTACGCATGATTTCGTTAGCAGCTACGTCAGGGTTTTCAGAATTCACACGGTCATAAACTGCGGGATATTCTGTTCGTCTGAGTTCAGCCCAAGCTTCCCAGCCGTCAGGATACAACGCCAGCCATTTCTGTGTGGCGATCTGTTCCCTGGCACGGCCCGCATCATATGCTACGGTAATATCAGTTACAGGCCCCAGGCCATCCTGTGGTGAAAGTGGTGCACCACTAGCCAAATAACTGCCGAAATCTGCCTGCACGCCCCATTCTGTTAAAGACTGCAGGATTCCTTCTTCATAAGCAGTTTGAGCATCTGTCCCCATATTCCAACCATTTAAAGCACCTTCAGCTCGCAGGAACCAGGCCTCTGCGGCACGAATCACTACAATAGGCGAACCGGGATCCGCCGCCGGAAGGAATGATGGACCCACATCTGAGTGAGGGTTGTTTTGGTCCGCGGTTATGAAGATCTTAGATTGACCATTTTGCATCCCTTCATATGGGCTGTCGTCAGCATCATCAGCACGGTCACCATTGGCAGCCGGGCTAAACAAATGCGGCGTTCTGGGATCGAAGATGGGGCTAGCGGGATTACTACCTCTTTTTAAATGACTCTCCATGGTAGCGCTCATGCGATACTCACCCCAGTTGGTAATGGTAACTATAGGGTTTTTGGATTGATCGTTAACACTAACATAAGCACTTTGGTCCTGAGTTTCCATTACTCCATCTGCTACTGCTTTCTCAGCTTCAGATTGGGCCAAACCGGGGTTAACATCTGAAATCCTCAAAGCAAGTCTTAATCGAAGGGTGCTAGCAAAAGTGAGCCACTTAGCCACATCACCACCATAAATAAGGTCGTTTGCCCCGAAGGCGTTTCCTCCTGGATTAGCCTTGAGTACTGAAACCGCCTCATCCAATGTGCTGAAAAAGTCCAGATACATGGATTCCTGGGAATCATATGGAACCTCTAACGAAGCATTACCAAATTGGCTATATGGAACTGGTCCGTAGTAATCGGTAATTCGGTGATACCCCTCAACCCTCCAAATCTTAGCTACTGCATTCCCCACGGGGTCCTCATTACCTTCAGAAACCGTAAAGTCCTCCACAAACTTGATATTTGGGGCTGCCTGTCCATAGAATGAACTCCAGCAAAGATCACTCCAACGACCTACCTGAAGATAGCGATCGGAGTCAAAATTTGACTGGGTAGTAGCGAAATACTGGGCATATAAGTCCGAGAACAAATTTTGAGAGATCTGAAACCTCCAATGCAGCCCGTTCATGGTATTCCATTGAGCGGAAGCAAAGGCCAATCCGATCAATGAACCGTCCACCTTATCGGCAGTCAATGCTAGAGGATCGGTATTGATTTCCTCGAAATCGTCAGTACAACTGTTAATGCCCACACCAACTGCCAGCGCTAAAAATGGGATTAGTAAATATTTTAATTTTTTCATTTTTGTATAATTTAAATTACACGGTTTGATATCTAATATAAACATTAATACCCTGAAATTGTTTAGAATCCGAATTTCAAGTTAACTCCAAACTCTTTTACAGGTGGCAGTCCGAAAACTTCCCATCCATCGGAATTGGTGTTAGGATTAACCAATACCTCGGGATCTGAGTTCTCAGCCTTGTTGGAAAAGAAAAACAGATTTCTTCCAATCAAGGAAATATCAATATGTGTAAAAGGTGTATTTGCTAGAGAAGTAGATGGTATTCTATAGCCAATTACTAACTCGCGTAACCTGGTATTGGAAGCATCCAAAACAAACGCTTCTCCTACCGGTGCGTTACGACCACCTAACTTGCTCCACATGGCTTCTGCAGTGGCGGACACGTTATTTGGAGTACCATCATCCAGAACAGCGACTTCATTACTAAAGAAGTTCTGTCCAAATATCAGTCCTCCTTCTCTTCCTTCAAGGGTTTCTGTGGTCACCCCGTCAGCAAACATAATGGCGTTGGTGTTGGATACGATGGTTCCTCCTTGCCGGATGTCAATCAAGAAACTCAACTTGAAGTTCTTGTATGTCAGCGTATTACCAATTCCACCTAACCAGTCAGGATTGTAATTGGCCACTTGTGCGTCCAGCCCAGGAGTTGTTCTGGGAGTTCCGTCAGCTTCTACAATGACCCTACCTTGATCATCACGAGCAAAGCCTCTGGAATAAACATCTCCCCAAGGTTGTCCTACTACCAGCCTAAACTGACGCAAGAAGCTGGCACCGCCAATATTCAGGACATCCAGGTCTTCGGCCAGTCTCACTACTTCGCTATTGTTGGCGGAATAGTTGAAATAAATGTCCCAGGTAAAGTCTCCTGTTTGTACGGGAGTACCACTAAGGGTCAGCTCAATTCCGTCATTTTGAATATCAGCACCATTGATGAATACATTTGATGCACCTGATCCCACAGGAATACTTTGTGCGAACAACTGATCAGTACTATTGGACTTGTACCAAGTAAAATCAACACCTAATCGACCTTCCAAAAACCTTAAATCAGCACCAATCTCCGTAGCAGTAGTTTCTTCAGGTTTCAAACCAGTGGCTGGGATAGTGGTAGATAATGCCAAGAATCCACCGGTTCCTCCTCCGCTTACGTTAGCAGCACGGGCAATTTGGTAAGGATCGGTGTCATTACCCACCTTGGCCCAAGAAGCTCGTACCTTAAGGAAACTCCACCAATCAGGAAGTGTAACTAAATCACTGACTACAGTGGTCAAACCAACGGAAGGGTAAAAGAAAGACCACTCATCCGGTGGTAAAGTGGAACTCCAGTCGTTCCGTGCTGTAACATCCAGGAAAATGGCGTTTTTCCAGCCGATAGTGGCAAATCCAAATACGGACTGCACTTCCTTTTGAGAAAAATCTTCCGTAGCAGTTACCGTAGAATAATTACTAATGGCAAATAGGTTCGGCACATTTAATGGACTGTCTCTACCTTCACCTACACTGGTTCTGCTAAACTCGTTTTTACGGATGTTAGCACCTGCGGTGACATCCAAGGACCAGTCACCTCCCGCAAAATCACGCTTGTAATTCAGGAAAGCGTCGGTATTCCATTCATGACCTCGTCGCTCTCTTTTTCCATATCTACCATTGTCAGCTACAATGTAGAATCCATTATTCCATCGGTCTACTCTAGAGTCATTAAAACGGTCAATTGAAGAGCGTACACTAATACTGAGATTCTCAGTTATATCAAAACCAACAGAGAGCATCCCGATAACACGGTCTTCCAATTGGTTTCGGTTTACGTTATTAAGCAGCCAGTAAGGATTACTGGGTGCATTGTTACCAGGAAGCCAATAGTGCATTTCTACTACACCCTCCGGGTTAGTAAATTCGAAAATCGACATATCCTCAGTTCTGATATTCGAGGGTACTTTATAAAGAGCCCTAATAGGGTTTTGATAGCCTTCACCCTCGAATAATTCACCGTCAAGATCTCGCCGAATGACTGTAAGTTTACCGTCAATGGTCAATTTATCAAAGAACCTGGAGGTCATCCGGGCGCTTAAATTGTGCGAGTTCAATTGATTGTTAGGCACCACCCCATTGGCGTCGGTAAAGGTATAGGAAACATATGCATTGGTATTATCCCCCTGGCTGGACACGCTCACGTTAGTGGCAAAATTATGACCTGTTCTAAAGAAATCAGTGGTTTTGTTATCCGGATTAGCAGAATAGCTGTAGGTAGATACCGGGAAATTGGGATCATTGGACCAGTGAGCTACCTGACTTCCATCCAAACGTGGACCCCATGACCGGTTGGCATTAGGGGCGTATACCCCGCCAGAGCCTTGTCCGTATTCATTTTGCCAATCAATCAAATGGTTGACCCTGGAAGCCATGAATGAGGTATTTAAATCCACACTAAATCCTTTGCCACCCATTTTTCCGCTTTTGGTGGTAACCACGATCACCCCATTGTTGGCACGGCTACCATAAAGGGCGGCCGCATTAGCCCCTTTCAATACCGTAATGGATTCGATGTCATCAGGACTGATATTATTGATATTTCCTCCCAATGTTACACCATCAACCACGTAAATAGGCTCACTACTACCGGCAATAGATCGATTACCCCTTAGAATCACCTTGGGGTCTGCACCCAAACCACTGGTTCGAGAGACCGAAATACCGGCAACCTTACCGGAAAGTCCTTCGGCGATAGCCAGAGGACGAGCCTGCGTTAGTTCATCCGTGGTCACATTCTGAGCGGCATAGGTTACGGCTTTCTTTTCACGCTCCACACCAAATGCAGTAACCACTACTTCTTCCAAAGTAGAGACATCCGCAGTCAACCTAACATTAATTACTGATTGATTTCCCACCGTTACGATCTGGTTTTCATACCCCACGAAGGAGAATACCAGATTTGCTTGGGGGGTAACTCTAATAGAGTAATTCCCATCAACGTCGGAAGTAGTTCCCTGAGTAGTCCCCTGAATGAGTACATTCACTCCGGGAAGCCCCACACCTTCATCGGCTGATGAAACATTACCTGTTACTGTACGCTCCTGGGCCCACAACACCGTAGTAAGAGCGAAAGCAAAAGACAGTAGTAATAGCTTTCTCATAGTTTACTGTTTAGTTTAAGATAGTTGATTGCGAAACAACCTCAGTTTGTTCGAAATCATGGTTTTTAACCCAATAAATTGGTTCAAACATCTAAGTAATGTCATAATTCGAGTATAGAAAAATTATTAGCTTAGAGGCCACGAAACATCGCTGTTCTGCCTAATATCAGGCTAGATATGCATTAATGCCGTTTAGAAATGAAATTGTGCAGTTTAGATAAAATTAAGCGTCTATAAATCAAGAATTTCGTAATTTCATAGAAGCATGAAATCCAAGGGTTTGACTAATTTTATTTTTTCGGTAAAATCACCGGCGTGGTGGAGGCTGGTAATGCGATATTTGAAACAACCGGTGGTCTATCACACCCTATTCTGGATGTGCTATTTCCTTTTCAATGTGCTGAGGTGGGGAAATTATCACAACGATTACCTCTATTCGTTAAAGGCCAATCTGATCGAGTTCCCTATGCACATGGCTTTGGCCTACTGGAATATTTACTACCTCATACCCAAACTGCTCCCCAAAAAATACCCGTCTTACCTATCGCTCATGGTGGTAGGAGTAGCCGCAGCAGTGGCTATGAGATTAATCTTGGAGAACACCTTCCAGGTGTTCCCAGCTGATCCTCCTTATATTGGCTTCCCTTATATTTTGGAACTCACTATTGGTGAAATATATGTCCAGGCCTTTATCGCCATGTTCAAATTTCTTCTGGACTGGGGTAAAAATCAGAAAAGAAACCGGGAGTTGGAGAAGCAGAGCTTTGAAACAGAACTGGCGTTTTTGCGTTCGCAGATCCAACCACATTTCTTTTTCAACACATTGAACAACCTGTATTCACTAACCTTGGACAAATCGGATTTGGCTCCGGAAACAGTTTTAAAGCTTTCTGAACTAATGAGTTATGTCATCTATGAAGGCAAACAGAAAAAAGTTCACATATCCAAAGAAGCCCAGTACATTCAAAACTATCTGGACCTGGAACGTCTGCGATTCGGGGACAAACTTTATACCGAATTCAGAGTTACCGGCGATATAAAGAACCAGAAGATCACGCCTCTGCTACTTTTGCCTTTTATTGAGAACAGCTTCAAGCATGGGGCCATGGACAGTATGAAACGCATCGAGATCAGTATACAGCTTTCCCTGGAAGAACACTTTCTCACCTTTACCGTGCAAAATTTGAAATCGGAACAGCTGGACGCCCGATCCAATGCCTACCAGCATATTGGTCATAACGGCGTAGGCGTCGAAAACATTAAGAGAAGATTAAAACTCATCTACGGGGAAGACTATCATTTAAAGATTCAGGATGAAGCTCATAAATACACCGTTACCTTAAAGATTCCGACCTATGAAAATGCAATGTCTAATAATTGACGATGAGCCTTTGGCGATTAACGTCATTAAGAAGTTTCTCCAAGAGTTTCACTATGCCGATGTAGTGGGGACCTGCGAAAATGCTATGGAGGCTTTCAGTTATGTTTCCGAGAATCCGGTAGATCTGTTGTTTTTAGATATCAATATGCCCACTATCAATGGGCTGGACTTTCTAAAGAGCTTAAAATCACCCCCTTTGGTGATCATTACCAGTGCCTATCGAGACTATGCAGTGGATGGGTTCGAGCTTAATGTGTTGGATTACCTGGTAAAGCCCATCTCTTTCCAGCGATTTCTAACCGCTATGGATAAGGCCGCCAGTGCTATCAGGGAAAAGCACAAATCGGAGATCCCCGTGGTCAAGACCTCCGACAAATCCAAATCGTTCATTTTCCTCAAGGTCGATAAGAAAATGGTCAAGGTTTACCTTGATGAAATTCTTTATATCGAGAGCCTCAAGGATTATGTTAGGATATGCACGGTTTACGAAGACCTGGTTACCCATCAAAACCTAAACAGCATGGCTAAAATACTCCCCGCCGATAATTTCATACGAATCCACAAGTCCTATACCATAGCGGTGGACAAGGTAAAATCCATAGAGGGTAACTGTGTGGAGATCGCCACAAAATTAATTCCCATCGGCAGGAATTACCGCAAGGAGGCCAAAGAACACATCCTTAACGCCAGTCTCTAAAGGAATTAGAAATGCCAGCGCTTAAAGGCCTCAATAGCTTCGTATTCCGCAAAGCCCAATTGATCGTAAGTTGTTGCCGTATTGCGATTTCTGTCCTCTGCACGCTGCCAAAATTCACGCTGATCCGAACCCGGGAAAAGGGCGGAGTCTTTTTGTGACTGATGTTTGAAAATAGCTCTCCGCTTGCGCATAAGCTCCCCAGGGCTTAATGGAACAGCCATATCGATTTCTTCAATACCCCATTCTTGCCAGGCACCTCGGTATAACCACACATAACAATCTTTGCTCCAGGCCTGGTCCGTGGAACGCTGCACTGCTTCGAATATGGCATCCAAGCATACTCGGTGGGTTCCGTGGGGATCGGACAGGTCGCCCGCCGCATAAATTTGATGAGGCTTTATTTCCTGCAATAGATCATAAATGATCTGAATGTCCTCCTCCTGAATAGGCTGCTTCTGGATCAAACCTGTCTCATAAAAAGGCATATCCAAAAAATGGACCTTGTCATCGTTTATCCCTACATATCTACAACCCGCTTTGGCCTCTCCCCTACGAATCAGTCCTTTTATCTTTTGAACAACAGGGGTATCAGTATCACCCGGCTGCTTGTTCTTTATGCTGGTCAGTACTTCTTCATAAAATCGCTTGCTATCACGGTTACCCGCGCTGTAAACGGCATTAAAGTCCTTAAAGAAGTCTGCAAAACGAATAACATCTTCATCAAACACCGCAATGTTCCCGGATGTTTGATAGGCCACATGGACATCATGGCCCTGGTCCACCAGGCGAATAAAAGTCCCACCCATTGAGATGACATCATCATCGGGATGAGGGCTGAATATAACCACTTTTTTGCGTGCTGGCTCCGCTCGTTCCGGCCGGTGTGTATCGTCCGCTCCGGGTTTGCCGCCGGGCCACCCGGTAATGGTATGCTGCAACTCGTTGAACATCTGAATATTGATATTATAAGCCGGGCCGTGCTCCGCCACCAGGTCACTCATACCATTATCGGTATAATCTCTATCCGTTAATTTCAAAATGGGCTTTTCTAATTTTTGACTGAGCCAAATCACAGCCTTTTTGGATAGCGCCTTATCCCATTTGCAAGTACCTACCAGCCAGGGCGTTTTCTCCCTGACCAATTCTGCCGAAGCAGCAGTGTCCAAGACAATAGTAGCATTGGGATGGTTCTGCAAATAGGTGGCAGGAACGGTATCTGTTACCTCTCCTTCAATAGTTTCCTGAATGATGGGAGCCTTGCCTTCGCCCCAGGCCATTAAAATGATCCGACGCGCCTTGGAAATAGTGCCTACCCCCATGGTTATGGCCCTCCTGGGTACATTGTCCTCTCCAAAGAAATCACTGGCAGCATCCATTTTCGTAATGTGGTCCAAAGTGATCAGTCTGGTGGGAGAATTGTAATGGGATCCGGGTTCATTGAACCCGATATGTCCGGTACGACCAATCCCCAGGACTTGCATGTCCAATCCCCCGGCTTTTTCGATCTTTTTTTCATAATCGGAGCAGAACACGCCTACCAAATCATTGGGTAAGGTTCCATCAGGGATGTTAATATTATTGCGATCGATATCTACATGATTGAAGAGATTATCGTCCATGAAACGAACATAACTCTGAAGTGCCCGAGGCTCCATGGGATAATACTCGTCCAAGTTGAAAGTAACCACGTTCTTGAAACTTAGGCCTTCATCTCTATGCATACGCACCAGTTGCTTATAAACGCCCAGCGGAGAAGAACCCGTGGCCAGCCCTAAGACACAGGGTTCACCCTTTTCTTCTTTGTCCCGGATCAGATGAGCAATTTCCAGTGCCACTGCCAAAGAAGCATCCCTGGAATTCTCAAATATCTCCGTGTGTATTTTTTCAAATCGGGTAGACTCACTAGCCCCCACATTTTGATGTGTCAAATTTCTCACGGCAGATTCTTGTTTTTTATCGAAAGTGATATTTGTCATGATCGTTCCTAATACGGTATTAAGTTGTAATTAGAAGAGGCCACTTTGCTGGACCTATTTGACGAGACCAAACCGATGGCCCCCAGAAGCGATAGTTTATCCAGTGGCAAACTACTGGACTTTATTTCTAAATCGCTTTCAAAATTACTGAGCATATATTGCTGTAATGCCTGCTTGGTAGGCGTGAACAACAAATCACCGGCCTTCGCCAACCCACCAACCAAAAAGATGGCCTCCGGGTCGGTGATACAAACTAGATCGGCAAGTTGACGTCCCAACATGCTACCGGTCCGGTCAAAGGCTTCCTTAGCTATACGGTCACCATCTAATGCTGCCTCGTGTATGTGTTCGGCGGTCATTTCCTCAAATGAAAATTCCCGGAGCAAGCTATAATATTCAAGATCGTGTGCTAGTGCTTCAAGTACGGTACGTTTAAGGCCCGTAGCGGAAACATAGGTCTCCAAACAACCTTTACGCCCACAACCGCAATTTCGGCCACCAGCGACGGCACAGGTGTGTCCCAATTCTCCGGCCATGCCGTGATGACCGCCGACCAGTTTACCGTTGCACACCAAGCCGCTGCCCAAGCCTGTTCCCAGGCTTACGGTGATGAAATTTTGCATTCCTCGAGCACCTCCGTAGGTCATTTCACCAATAGCCGGTAAATTGGCATCGTTGGTGACCATAACTCGGCACCCGGTGGACTTTTCAAGATGTTTCTTAATATCCAGTTTTCCCTTCCACCCTAAGTTTGCGGCATTTTCAATTGCACCGGTGCGGAAATTGGCACTGGGAGCGCCTAAACCAATACCTTGGATGTGGTGATCTAAAAGCGAAACCATGCGAATGATCTCGCCATCTAAAGCTTCTAGGAATTGATGCGCATTAGCATAGGCTGAAGTTCGGAATGAAGCTTCCTGGATTAAGGTTCCCCCGGCATCGGCGACTCCTAGTTTGGTGGTTGTTCCCCCAATGTCGATTCCTAGATACATATCAATCGGCTTCTCTTTGGTTCTTTAGAAGGTGACCCAGACCCGCCTGTGCTTCAGGTCCCGGCCAGTGGAGAATTCAAATGTATGCTTAGATGATCATATTGCAAAAAATATTAGCTCAACGGCTAACATAGCTGTCCCAATGGCCGACTAAATCGTCATTTTGTCGTTTAGCTATGAAATTCAGCGGTTAAGCTAAAAAACATGACTGCAATAAATAATAACCGGAAATTAAACCATCACTAACTCACCTTGTTGTTGATCAACTTAAAAAGCTTTACCATAGAAATCAACGGGCTTATCTGTATGGCCCTGACCGCGGTCTGTGGCTTCAGCTGCAGTAACCCCGAAAACCTTGCTTACCAAAGTCAATTACCTTCTGTTACCCGCACCTGGATCGGTCCTGAATTTTGGGCCAATCCACTGCAAGATTGGCAATTAAACGAAGGTAGAATTGAGTGCGTAGTCAGTGGCGGCGACCGGAATGTATACCTTCTGACTCATGAAATATTACCTGGCGGCTCTTTTAAAATGTCTGTCGACTTGGGGAGTCTGGAAAGCCTTCCTCTCAGCAGCGGATGGGCCGGTTTGAAACTGGGGGTAAAAGGAGAGTTTAGCGACTACCGTGATAGTGCGGTACGAGGAGAAGGGATTCCATTAGGCATTACCAATACCGGTATGCTTTTTATTGGCGATATACCGGAGTCCAGCAGCAGTACCATCCAGGAGTTTGAGTATTTGCATTTAATTCTTGAGGCCGAGTCACAGAATGAGCATCACTACCAGTTGACTTTATCGATCTTCACCGGTGATCGGTCCGAATTGTTGGGACAAATGGTAAAAGACAGTATATCGGCCTCTTGGATGGAGGGAGGGATAGCTTTAGTTAGCAGTGCTGGCACTTTACCCCCCTTCAGCTTTGAACGAACCACCAAAGAATACCCAGATTGGGGCACCGAACCTGATACCCAGCGCCAGGGTAGTCTGCGATTTTGGTTTCAAAACCTCACACTTTCCGGAGAAGGAATCATGGCATATAAGGACAGAAAATTTGGTCCTATTTTGTTTAA